>Ga0134123_10000776_pt1 | contig 20966 bp, 43 predicted proteins | sample KB303_FD_96460 | JGI IMG/M metagenome (GOLD analysis project Ga0134123, IMG submission 96460) | Terrestrial soil microbial communities without Nitrogen fertilizer from Kellogg Biological Station, Michigan, USA - KB3-0-3 | ecosystem: Environmental > Terrestrial > Soil > Unclassified ...
ACGATGATATCCCGGCAAGAATCGCGTGGATTCACCGTGCTTATAGCACGAAATCACATACCATGTTTCATCCGGCGTTTTGTTCTTGCCTTTTCCAGTTCCCTTGACTACGCATTCTTCTGTACGAATTGAACGCACATCACGAATCCTGTGACGATCAGGACCATAACCCTTCCCGTCTACTCCGAGATCTTGTTTGATTCCTCGGACTCCCCATTCGTGTTCGGCTGTAAAATCCCAGCCGAGATTGACACCGACAAGATTTCCTTGTTCGTCACGAATAAGGCCATTATCGTGCGTGGCGTACTTCATGCAGAATTATACAACATTTAGAACCAAAGTCAAGAACTTTTGCTGTAAAACTGGAAGTCATTTATTTCCTTATTCCAAATTACTTCAACTAAGCCTTCGTCTATCAGTTTTGACATTGCTCTATTAAGTAATATGGAATGTATTTCCTTATCAAGTTCTGCATCTGTAAATTCATCTGGCATTCTTGAAATAGCTAGCATAGTATCATATTCAGATGCATCATCATCACCTATTATTTCTTTTGAGCATTCTTCTAATGGCTTGAAATAGTCTTTTTTGTGATGTATCATGCGTGTCCCGTTATTACGTTAACGATTTTCGTTAGTGTTACTGGATCATGTTCTTGAATAAGTCGTGCTGCCATTTTATAGAACTTTGATCCTTTTGCAGCAGGACTATTCCAATCCCAATTCTCAATCTTTTTCACAGATTGCTTCGAAGGCAATGAGCATTTAGAGCAATGAGCTTGAAGCTGAACAACACTACGTTGAGCAAATGCTTCATATAGTCGTTTGGCTATAGATGTAGCCAAATCATCTGTATCTTTGTCAAGTGGTGCCGTGCCAGTTAGTAAACTAGAAATATCTATTCCATTTGCTTGTAAATCACGTAGATACTTTCCAAATTTAGATCGCTTGCCTTTATATCTACTATCAAACTTATTGACTGAAATTTTAGCAGATTCATCATGTACTATCACATATCCCAATTGCATCCATTTTGCTTTTGATTCTAAATTCTTAGTTTCAAGCGGTATCCATGATGCTCGCATTTTAGATGCATTAGTAATGACATTACTAGAGGAATTAGAAATGTTCATTGTACAACCTCTATTTCAAGCTCGCTAATATTCCAACTTCTCAATCCATCAATAGGACGATCAAGACGAACAGCACCGGGAGTATCTGGAAAAAGGCTTACTATTGTACGAATCTCTGAATCACCCCTGCGGACTTTCATGCCAATTAATGAGTAATCGGGCCATTCTGCTGTTTCACACGTCATTTTTAAGTCCTTGTAAGTAAATTACGTATTGATCTATCCACTCATTGAATGAAGGAAATTTTGATGGATATGATTGTTTTTCTAATATTGTCTTAACGATCTCATGAGCTATTCTATCAGTGAAATGAGTGGCTTCTTCAATCATTAGTGTTCTAAAATTCATCAAATGAACATCGTCCATAGTAATGCGATTAGACTGCATATAAATCCTACGACTGCAAAAAATATTGCAGTAAGTCCTAGTATGTCTTCGGTTTGTATTTTAGGCATTAGATTTTTATCTCACAAAGTGCTACCAGTGGCCAAAATATAATTGTAATTAGGTAGAGAGGAAGGGGCCATTCATAGCCATCCTTTTTTCTCTGGAATAATGTCCAAATCAAGCCAAGAAAAAGGTATAGACTAACGCCAGCGATACAACAGAATGAATTCATTATTCTTTATCCTTTTCAAGCAATGGACACTCTGGATTAGTATGCCATCTATTTAGACTTCCAGCACAGCTACAATCAGCTTGAATAGTCGTTTCTGTTTTGATGTCATTGCTGTTTTGGTAATTCTTGACAAACTTAGCTTTTAAAGCCCGTGCTGTAGCCACCGTGCCGATAGCCATTAGTGCAGTTGCTCCGCAAACTAGGCACATTATTAGAATCCCTCTTCAAAAGACTCATAAATACCAATTATTAATTGGATAGTACCAAATATTGGCCAAAGAAAACCATATGCTACAGACGTTCGTACTGAGTCACAATGATCAAACTTTGTGCCGCACACAATGGCACCAATAATGACATAAAAAATGATAATACCTGAGATCATATTTATTCCTTTTCAAGTTCCTCAATAGCGAGTTTAATTTTTGCTAAATCAAATTTATACCAATTATCTTCCATAGCCTGTTGGTCAACTAATCCTTCAATGACAGAAACCGCCATCTTGAGAGTGGCAATGATCTGGGAACGATTAGCGTTAAGGTCCATTTAGATACTATCCATGCTTTTAAAGCAATAATAGATGAACATAGCGAACACAATACCGACAACAATAGGTTCAACTATATGTTCACCGATTGCTTTTATTGTTTCAGGAGTCATTATAGTTTATCCTTTTTCAGATTATTTGATAGTAAATTTAATTTGGCTAGTTCTAAGTTTAGTAAAAGCCAATCAAAGCCATTGATTTGTCCTATCAATAAAAGAGAAATGCGAGAATCAGCCCTTTCTTGTTGACTATTGAGATCGTCATGGAGTTCTCGTAGTCTGGCAATCACAATAGATTTTAACTCAGAAATTTTGATTGTATCTACCATTTTATTTGATTTTAACTGTGCTTCTGGCGATTGTTGCCATTCTAGTTTTTCTGCGTCACCACGAGGTTTCATGTTATTATTAGTGAGCCGGTTTTAAGCCACGCCTGTATGTGTGGAATGAGATTAGATTCAAACTTACCTTTTTCAAGCCGTTCCTGGCATTCCTCTCTAGACAAATGTTCTTCATAAAACCAAAGGAAAGAAGAGCCTGGAAGGTCTAATGAATTGTCGTAATCGCCTATAGCAGAGCTTTGTTTAAGGAATCCTGGCTTGAGATCGATGATTTCAAAACCTCGGGCATTATATTCAACTTGCATTGTACTTTATGCCTTTTCAAGCCATTCCACAAATGCCTTACGCATATGCTCTATAAGATCACGAGGATATTCTTTAGGAGGATGCAGCGGTTCCTGTCTATTACCAAAGCAATGGGGACATTGAGTAGGATCTTCAAGGCTATGGAAATAGCCACCAACCGTACCGTGACCATTGCAATAAGTACAAGCCATGTCACTGATTACGGGTTCAAAACGAAAAAGAACCTGTATACGAAATTGACGACCTTCGCTGTTAGTGACTATTCTACGATCCATGGTAGTCTCTAATCTAGCAGCTAACTTGTCAGCTTCGTTTTCTTTTTCCATAGGTTTTGTCCAGTGTGTCTCACACAGCCACGTTACGCTCTAATCTTCATGACTATCTCGCAAAAATCCACCGATGCAATAGAGTATACCTAATCCTATCGCCCCCAGCAACCCATTCCTAAACCACGCATATTCACTTGCTCTAATAAAGACAAAGATAGCGGTTGCTGCTGCTACTCCTGTTAGGAACCTTAGGATATGCTCTTTCATGGCTTGAAAAGGTTAGTCTACATCCTGGTCGGACGCATTGATCCAACCACTCTCCCATTTATCCATTTCGTCTGTGCCCGCCTTATAGGGGCAGTCTTCGATGTCGATACCGTCTTGGTAGGCTTGAAAGCCCAATTGATAGATGTCTTGGTCCATAGTGCCTGTAAGATACCATGGCCACTACTGATTGTCAAGTGATTTGATGATTCTACTGATCTTACAGCCAAACAACCATCCTTCCCGCCAATCGTGCCATTTAGGCGATAATACCCGATAGGGGTTTTCCAGCAAAAGGAACCGCCACCTATACATTTCCCACCCACGCATGAATTCGTTGTTTTCTCTTTTCATGACTACCTATGCCGTCAGATAGTAGTACGGCGGACACTTACCGCTTGAAAAAGTGAAAATCTGGTTGACTCAGACAAGATTTGGTGTACTATTCAAGTCCAACGCAGGGATGGTCTGCCGAGGCACCCAAATGCCGACTATTCTGGGGTGGCCAAAATTAAGCGTGTCTTTGAATCGCAGGAGCCTAGCTGAGGCTTGCAAAATAAGATCCCGCAAACGCCGATTCGACGTATTGGCACAATCTAGCAAATTGTGGTCTTTTGCTGTAAAAGGCAATATGATCTGTGTCTTGTCCTGCTTTTTCGAGGAATAGCTTGACATACGCTTGAAATAGTGTATACTGACAATGCCAGACTGATGGCTGGAAATGATGTAACAAACAACGATTTGCAAGTCGTTGCATTTCAAGCCACCACCCAACTATGCGTTTGCCGATAACGATAAATCGGCAATTAAAAACACGGATCGCGGGATGGTGTAACCGGTAACACGCCTGACTCATAATCAGGAGACATCTAATGCTTGTGCGGATTCGATTTCCGCTCCCGCTACCATATATAGTAGCTTGATAGACGCAGACACACAATTTAGATTTTGGAACAAGGTTCGTAAAACCGAAACTTGTTGGATCTGGATTGCTGGCTGTCGTGGCAAAACTGGCTACGGCTCTTTTAAGCTTGATGGCAAAACACAGGATACGCATAGGGTCTCATGGATCATCCATTTTGGACAGATTCCAAATGATTTATGGGTTTTGCATACTTGCGACAATCGTAAATGTGTAAATCCTACACATTTATTTTTGGGCACTCCTAAAGTTAATCATGATGATATGGTTGCTAAAGGACGCAAGATTCATAGATCTGGTAGAGTGAAGCCAGTTCAGCATGGAACATGTGATGAATACAAGACGTTTGGTTGTCGTTGTGAATTGTGCAAGGAAGCTGTAAAGGAATATCAGAGAGAATATCGGAAACGTAAAAAGAGTGAACAAATCGTAGTTACTGCCAAACATTAACTACCCACAAAATCACAGCCATTGGCAGATGGAAGCGGCTCTCTATCTAATGAGGTCGCAAATTGGCACCGGGGGCTTGAAAACCTCCGGTGTTTTCTTTTTCTAAGCACATGGGGCTTATTGCAATGGTCTTTCCTATGATCATCATATAGAGCATGGGGGGACTATTTTCTATTTCCAGGAGCACCAAAAGTTTGCTTACTTAGTGCTTGGAAAAGTTGCAGGAGTCTAGAAAAGTCTCTTACTTATGTACTACTAGTAAGGTGAAGACTTCTATGAAAAGATTTTGGGATAAAGTAAATAAGACTGCCAATTGCTGGGAATGGACAGATAGTACCAATCGTGGTGGTTATGGACAAATTAAACTCTTCCATCATAATAGCGGTAAACAAAAAGTAGTTGAAGTGCATCGTTTATCGTGGCAACTTCATTTTGGTGAAATACCGATTGGTATGAAAGTGTGTCATACTTGTGATAATACTATTTGCGTTAGACCAGATCATTTATTTTTAGGCACGTCAAAAGACAATTCGCAGGATATGGCTAGAAAAGGTAGATCATCAATGTTTATGGCTCAATTTGCAGAAAATGAAGTTGTGCTTTTACGAGAATTATATCAAGTTGGCATATCTTCAACACGCATTTCAAGAACGCTTGATATCCCAAAACAAACCGTACTTGGTATCTTAAATGGAACCAGATATAAGAACTTTGGTGGTCCAATTAGAGACCGGGGGTCTCGTACTTGGGGAAATAGATATTCTCCTGGAAGTACCGGGGATAAAAATAAGTAAATTGAAATGAGAATTTATTTTAGCTTTTAAAGCTAAGCAAAAAGTTTCAGGTATCCCCACAAACTCCTTACTATATACTTTGGTAAGATTTCAGGAGTCTTGAGAATCTGCTTACTTATAAAACTGGGAACGGGCAGTGCTCAATCCCTTTCCCCTAGGGAGAACACCTTTCCCGTTGCCGAACCCCTAATCTTATGTTTGGTCGGGGTCTTGTCTTGCCTTAGAGTACCATGTTCACAGCGTTTGTCAACTTGAAAAAGAGAATTCTTGCAATCCCTGCGGTTCACAGTTCTAATACAAGAATTCACGACCCCTGAATTTTGATTCTTTCGGTGGTTTCAACACCTATTCGGCTCTATTACCTGCCGACACGTATATGCTCCACGTTTCCGTGTGCATATCCATTTTATCCTCTATTTCGAGCCTGTCAAGCTGAAAAAGAAAACTCCCGAATCTGTTTGCCAATCCCCACCAATCGGCTATAATAGAGATGTAGCGGCGATTGTGCCGCACTAACAAAAGGACAGAATCCAACATGGTCAAGGTCAGCGAATTCCTCGAAAAGCATGGCATGAACTATGACGTGCTCAAGGAACAGGCGACCCGCACGAACAAGGCGGGCCAGACGGTGAATATCGAGGGACAATTCAACCTCGTTCGTTCTACCGATGAATACGTCATCAGCCCTTCCACGGTGTCTGAGCGGTACTCGGTTACGAATCCCACGAAGATGTGCGATCCGATTTCCCCGCTTGTCGAGGAAGGCTGGATCTCTCCCGACAAGGCATTCCTTTTCAAGGATGGCAGCTACGAAGTTGTCTCGTTCGAAATGAATGCGAGCGAACTGGAAAACGGTGGGAGCATCGCGGGCGAGACTTGGAGACACTGGGTCAGTCTCCACAATCACCAGGGCGGCGGCGGCGGTCTCAAGGGATCGATTACGAGCTTCCGGCCCATCTGCATCAATACGGCGGCTGCGGCTGCTCGTGAAGCGTGTTTCTCGATCCGTCACACTGGCGATATCGATGCGAATTATCAGTGGGCAATCTCGCAATGGCAAAAGCTCAAGGATGGCATTCGCAAGCTGTCGGAACGCATGACGGTGTTCGCGGATCTCTCACTGTCTCCGACCGATGCCTTGGATGCTCTGCAAAAGCTCTACGATGTGGAAGGCATGGCGGCGGATGAGATCAGCACTCGCACGTCGAACGAACTGGAATTTGCCATGACGGAATTCTCGAATCCTCGTCGCGGCACGTTCGGGAAAACGGGTTTCGATCTCTTCAATGCGATCACGGCCACGAACTCGCACTATGCTCCGAAGAATTCGAAGGAGAATGCGAGCAAGCGTCTTGCCAGCATCTATGACATGAACGGTTCGCGGTACAAGCTGGAAAGCCAAGCCGTGAGCCTGCTCGAAGAAATGGCGGGAGTGTAGTTTCCTGGGGGCGGGGGTTGACAAACCCCCGTTCCCATGTTATACTCTAACCGTGAAGAACAGTTGGCAATTCGATCAGCACCGGGCTTCGCGTCCGCCTGCTGATTTCATCACGAATGCAAGGGATACGGTCATTGGATTAGGTCTCTTGCTTTTCTTCTGCGTCATCCTCGGACTCTTTATCATGTGGAGTGGAGTGAACGACGAATAAACGATACGCCTAGGAGTAGCTAGGTATGAGCGGAAGAACTACTAATTCTGTATCCGCAATTATTAGGGCCGGGATTGCTCCCGGCCCTAAGTCTTTGAATAGGCTGTGGCTATAGAAATTCAGATTTCCCCTTGACCTTTTCCAGCATTGTGCTATTCTAAAAGCGTCAAGACCAGCACGGTGCTGGCAAACCAACATCAACAAACGGAGAAAAACATGACGAGTACAACGGCGACCGAAGTGAAGCGTGGACGTGGGCGACCCCCGGCGTTCCCCGGACAAAAGACGAAGATGGCGGGCTTCAACCTGCCGCAGGAGACGCTGGAACTCCTGTCGAAGACGGCGACCGAGCGTGAACTGACGCAGAACGCCATCGTGGATCGTGCTGTGCGGGCCTACTGCCGCACCCGCAAGTCGTGATCCAGTACGAAATCCATTCGGGGAAGCGTTACCTCTTCGATGCTTCCCCGAATGAGGATCCCTTCGATGCGGCCCGTGGTATCAGGGATGCCAGGATCATCAAGGTCGAAGGGGGCGAGCGGGAAGAAGTCTATCACGATCAACCGGCGTTGATCGTGGAAGATGAAGAATTCGCGGAATACGCTGACGAGTACGACGACTAGAATGGAGGCGGGGAATATTCCTCGCCTCCAATAATTTACAGAAAACCATTTGACATAGCACGCAGACGTGCTATAGTAAGAACATGAAACACAAAACGTTTGACGATCTCATGCGGGCTGTGCTAGCCATCCTTCCCCAAGCTTCGCTCGGAGAAGATAACGAGGGGCAAATCGTGATCTACACCAATCTCCAAGTGACAGAAAACAACATCATCAAGGAATTCGTGGCGTGAACGAACTCAAGAAAATCCGCCTATTCCTCGGTTGGTTCGAAGACAACTTCGGGGATGAAAAGTATCTCATGGAGGAATACAATCCCCAAGATGATACAATCGATGAAAGGTGGATTAGTTATTTGGACCATCCCGAGTATCTTGCGGCATGTGAAGCTCTCGATGAACTCGAAAACAAAATGGTAAAGGCTGGCTTTTCAAGCTAGCGAGGATATAATCCGAGCATGGAATACCGCATCATTCGTTCCGATCCGATGAACTGGACCATTCAGCAAAAGCAAGAGGCAGGCCAACCCATTACAAGGGGTCGCTATGCTGGTCAACTGACGCAAGAACGTTGGATGGATGACGGTCATTATCCCTCGCTCAAGGAAGCTGCAACCGCATTGCTTGATAAGGCTGCGGGTGACGCTATGCTTACCGAAGTTACCACGTCTATTCTAGACGCTATTGAACGAGCCAAGCTTGCAGTGCTCGCTACGCTCGCAGTGCAGGATATGGGAGTAAAGCAACCCGAACGTCTCACCATCAATGTAGAAGAGGAGCCGGTGCCGGAATGATGCGACTCTACTTCAAGTACAAGATTCCTTTCTATTGGCACGTCTTGACAACGAGATTCGATTTCTGGAATCTCGTCCTGTTTACCAACAAGGATAGGGAAAGATTCCTTTCCGATATGTTGGAATTGGCGTATGCCAAGGGCCGTGAGGATCAAGCCAGGGTATCGCTTGAAATTTTCAACAAGCATTACCCTTGATGAGAACAATTCTATTTGACTTCCCCCAATATTGGGGTATGATACTAGCATCATGGGCAAGAGCAAGAGACGCATGCCGAAGATGGCTGAGAACTTGAAGGCTCGTGGTGCGGGCCTCGCCGCAACTACGCACGGACGCAAGACTACGTTTACTGATCGTAAACGTAAGGCGAACAAGATGGCTTGTCGCAAGTGGAAGGACAACGAATAATCATGACTATTGAAACCTTTCAAGCCACTCTCCAAGGATTTGGCTTCACGTTCAAGACGTGGGAATACAATGGTGATATCACCATCGAGCATCCCCTTTCGGACGATTTTTACTTCAACCTGAAGAAGGATCAACCGCTTCCTACGTTCCAAGAAATTATGGACGATTTTTACCATTCAGCAAGGCGAGACGAATCTAACGATCATCACTGCTGGTAAGATGGGGTCTATTGTAGCACTAATCTGCTACAAGTAAGGGGTCAAATAACAGATAGTGATTCCTATTTGGAATTGCTATTTCTTCATTTCAAGCAATGAGCTTCAAAAAGCTCAGTTATCTTCAGGATTTACTTACATCTAAAGTTTCAGGTATCTTGAGAATTCCTTTACACTGATAGGAAATTTCTTCCGGCTGCCAAAATGGCAGATTGTAAGACTTGCGTAAAAGCGGGATTTTACATAAGTTTTACATTCGCGAATGTGGACCCTTTCAAGCGTACCATATTCTATCCTCGAAAAGCAAGGATGCAAGTAAAAAGATTGTAAAACAGAAAAACTAGTTTTGAGCTTGCATTTCCCCGCCGATGGGCTATAATGGAAGCGTGAACGAAAAAACTATAGCCGAGCTTTCTACCCTTGTGGGTGGATTGTCCGAACCTAGCAAGATGCCGGGATATGGGTATTCGACCCCTGCCCAAGCTTGCAAGGTGGGGAGCCTCTTGCGAAATGTCAAGGGTTCAACGTGCGGGAAATGCTACGCTCTAAAGGGGCGATATTCATTCCGCAGGGTTCAGGATGCGATGTACCGTAGGTTGGAAAGCATTTCCAAGCCCTATTGGGTTGCAGCCATGACGGAATTGATTTCTCGCAAGGCGAAAAAGGTTCCGTATTTCCGCTGGCATGATTCCGGCGATATTCAATCGCTGGAACATCTTTCCAAGATTGTGGAGATTGCGAAGAATTTGCCGGGAATCCAATTCTGGCTTCCGACTCGCGAGACTGCAATCGTGAAAAGCTTTCTGTCGCGGGGAAATTCATTTCCCCGCAACTTGACGGTTCGGATTTCTGCTGCTATGATAGGGCGGGAGTCCGAAAAAATTGTGGGGACGGTGGGGAGTAGTGTGGAAAATGCTTCCGCCTTCCAATGTCCCGCTAGGCTACAAGGAAATTCTTGCATGGATTGTCGAGCGTGCTGGGATTCCAAGGTGGAAGAGGTTTCCTATTCAAAGCACTAATTCTTCCGATCTTATCAAGGCGATGGTAATTCTTTTCCTACTCGCCGCGTGCGTGGGTGGGTGCGTGAAAATCCTTCGCATGTAGTTACGGGGCCTGCCAAACTGGCAGGCCCCAGTATGCCATTATGGCAGGAAAAATAAGCCTACAGTGGCCCCTGGTCTCCTTTTCCGGATCGCGATTTCGCGACACTCAAAGATATCCCATAATCGCAAGGATGCAAGCAAAAAACAAAAAAGAAAATCCGCTTGCTTTTCTAGCCTTGCATGCTATACTAAGAGCATGAAGGCAATAACACAAGCCAACCTCATGTCACTCTTGAGCGATATCAAGGGGGCGACATTCGCGACACTCACAACGGCGACCGATGCTCGCCTGAAAAAGACTGGAAATCCTTTCGGTAGCGTCCGCAAGGTTTCCCGTGTCAATGTTTGCCTCGGATTCCAGTATGAGAACGCGGTAAACCGTCAACGGACACGGGAAGGGGCGGAAGCGGATTTCGAATCGGCTCCGCGTCAATGGGGCGAAAGAATTTCGCCCATGATGATTCATCACAACGGAAAGTTCTACCTGGAAACAAAGGTCGAAAAGAGCCTCGGCACGACCTATCTGGGTTCCAACAATGAGGAAATTCCTTCCGAGGCCGTCAAGCCTTTTCTTCCGGCCCGTTCCTCCGCGTCAAGGCAGGAGACCGAGAAAGAAATTCTCGTTCGCGATTACGCTCTCGATTCCATCTTGAGCGTAGCAGTCGCGGGCGAGGAATACGTAATCGTCAAGTAAACCCAAGATTCTGGGGCGGGGAAAATTCCCCGCCCCTTTTTCGTGCCCATGGATGGAAATATTTTCCATATAGGTATCTCGGGTCATTGTAAAATAGGGCCGCAAATAACCCTAAAATCGCTCAGGCTGCACGTTCACGATAGGGCCTGGACCTTGCAATATCGCTAGGCAAATCAGGACGCAACAGACGCGAAATTAGGAATTCCGATTTTCTATTTGCTTATTTCGGGCAGTATGCTATAATGAAAGCATGAACGAGAGAATCATCCTCGATCAAGCCCAAGCGATCAAGGCGAAACTCTGCCAAGATCATCCGGACCTTGCTATTCGAATTCAGGGAATCAAGATCAAGCTTTCCCGTCGCATGACAAATTGTGCGGGGAAGGCTTGGCCAACGCGGGGACTTATCAAGCTTTCCGTGCCTTTCTTTGTGGCCGAATCCAACGCTTCAGAGTTTTTCAATGTAGTTACGCACGAGATTGCCCATATCCTTGTGCCTAGCTTCCGCAGCTATCCGGGCGAACGTCGCAATCCGCACGGTTTCGCTTGGCAAGCGATGCACCGCAAGCTAGGGGGAAATGGGGAACGTTGCCATACCATGGAAGTCGCGGAAGCTTTCAAGCGTGAACGCAAGCCGCGTCAAAAGCTCGTCGTGCCTTGCCCGAATTGCAAGCAAGACATGCCGCTAGGCCCGACTCAATACCGTAGGCATATGACACTGTTGGGACTTGGCAGGCAGGGATATAGGCATCGGCAATGCACGCGGAGTTTCTAGCATGCTTGTTTGCTTTCATGAAGGCTTAGACGTGATATGGCAAGGTCAAATCCGATTCGGAACCTTGCTAGCTATCGTCGATCATGCAAGCGGGGAAGCCTTGCATCGCGGATCCCGTGAATATATTTCCATGAAATGGCGAAAGCTCACGGGAAAAGAATTGGAGAAATTCTAGTTGCTTTTCTTCCATTTGAGGCTATACTAAAGCATGACTAGCAGCTATCACCGGACCTCGTTCAATCGCGAGACGCGAGACTTGGCTATTGGAAACGTAGTCAATACTCTGAAAGAAATTCCGCGTCACGTTTCGCTCGTGTTTTGCGGTGTCAGTGGAATGTCAATCGGTTTCGCCGTAGCCGATGAAACGGGCAGGGATTTCGCCGTGGTCCGCAAGGCAGGCGACAAGTCGCATGCCGAAGAAAAAATCGAAGGTATCATCAACGGCGAATATATCATCATCGACGATATTATGGATACCGGGGCGACGATTGACTATATCCTCGATCAAGCGGAAAGATACGGCGGGGAATGCGTTGGCATTATCCTTTTTCGAGGGGCATTGGCAAGACGCTACAAAGAAATTCCGATTTTCGAATTGCCTTTCGTGGGATAGGTGCTATACTAAATCCATGAACGACCAACTCGAAATCCAAGGCGACCGTCGCGAGGAAATGGAACAACTCCAGGAAGCGGAAGCGTGCGGCTTCGATCATCTTTCCGCCGATGAGCGGGCGGAATGGGAAACGTTCCTCGATCAAGGGGATATGGACTTCCCCCATCATCCCGCCGATCAATTCGAAGATTAGCCATTTTCTATTTGCTTTTTCAAGCGGCAAGCGTATACTTGGGTGGCTTCGAAAAAGGAGAAAACACACATGGACGATTTCGACATGCAACAGGAAGAGCGGATGTGGCCGACAATCGAAGAGCCGGAAAACGATTCGTGCCTCGACGATTACACGGAACCCGATGAGTCGATGGACGGGGACATGGAAACGGGTCTCGCGTCCGCAGGCTTCGGAACCGATGAGGATTACGGCTACTTCGGCGGGAACGACGAATAGCCCCTAATGACCAGTGAGCGGGCCTGAAATGGCCCGCCGCTAGACTCTAATTTTTTGTCGATAGCTTAGCTATTGGCAAGCAAGGTCGCCGCGATCTTGAGCGATTTTACGGCTTCGCCGTTTTTCTCTTGCCTTTTCCTTTTTCAAGCGGTATAATAGAGCGTGCTGAATAGCGAAAGACATTTGCTCGAAAAAGCAATCGTGCATGCCGCAATGGCTCACGAGGGACAAGTCGATAAGGGCGGACTACCCTATATCCTCCATCCGCTCGCGGTCATGCTTAGCCTTCCATCTACTGACGTTGATGGACGCATTGTAGCGGTACTCCATGACGTTGTGGAAGATACAAGCGTGACATTGGATAATCTAGCTTCATGGCTTCCTGAGTATCTAGTGCAAGCGGTGGACGCAATGTCCAAGCGGAAGGGTGAAACGAGTCGGGCTTATTGGACACGTTGCAAGGCGAACGCAATAGCGGCCCGAGTCAAGGTAGCCGACATGCGGCATAACGCAAGTCCTGAAAGGCTTTCAGTTCTAAGCTATGCCGAACAGGAATACCTATCGAACAAATACAAGGAAGCTCTTGCATTCTTTGGAGCGTAGGGTATCATAAATCCATGGAATACGTCGCAAAGAACGGAACCCGATGGATTGTAACGGAAATCAAACAGTCTAAGGCATTCGATTGGGAATTCTTTGCAGAAGATTTTGACGGTGCCATAGATTCCAAGGATGATCGTTGGGGGTTCGCTCCAACAAAAGAGAAGGCAATCGAGTCAATCGAAAACTTTTCCTTAGGTCTTTAGATCTAATGTAAAACAGCCCGCTAGGCCGCGTATATCGCGGCCTACTGCATTTTTTGAACTTCGCTCAACTCTTAGCTATCGTGGGTTCCCGCGAAATGCAACAGGAACAATTTTAGAAAGAAGTGGGGCCGGGAAAATTATTCCCGGCCCCATTTTCTTCTTTTCTACAACTTTTTTATCTTCAGCCTCGATCCTACTAGGCAGTACGATTATTCCCGCCTTCGGTCTCGATTCGCCTAATGATAGCATGAAATGGAAGAATGTCAAGCAGATTTTCTTTTTTGTTTTCTACTTGACTACTATATTCTATAGCGTATAATCAAGCATGGCAACAATCGAGCTTGTCGCAGAAACGGATAGCGAAATCACTGGGGAGCTTGGATGGCTTCCGGTGAATTCTGATACGAATTTGTATCAGCCTACAACCGATGCGACGGGACTTGCCCATGACATGCTAGAGCATTTCGCAACGCGAAACGTTGCGGACGAAATCGAAGCGGCGGGATCAATCTATCATATCCGTTACGAAACTGGATATTCTCCTCCCGTTAGATTTGCTCGCAATGTAACTATGGACGATCTTGGTAGCGACATGCTATCAATGTTTGAAGCCTTGGCATATAAGGACGACGAAATACCTTTTATCGTTCCTCAAAAACCGCTTTCCGATGAAATCGAGGAAGATATCCGCTCCATCATTCAATATGGACGGAAACTAATTCAAAACGAAAACCCGGACGGAATGGATAGCGTGGAGCTTGATATGCTTTGCGAACGTTATCCCGATTATTTCCGCAAGGGATATCGACGTTCACGTATGCGGTTCCTGCGTTGTCCGTGTCGGGCTACCATGTTTCAAACGGTACGCGAGACAATCGAACGGACACGGCCCGAATATGAGGGACAAAGGGTTATCGTCCATTTGAACTATCTAAGGGGAAGCGTTCAAGTCGAGGAGAAATATCCCGAAGAATACTAGCCAACCCTGCGGATTGTGCTAGAATGAGGTAGAGAGAAATTGGCATGAAGCCGAACAGGGGGCCGCGATAAGATGCCCAAGCAAACGTCGCGGTCTCCTGTCTTTTTTTCAAGGAACAAAATGCAATCTCAAGCGTGGCAAGATGGGTACAAGGCAGGACGTGCCGACCGATTCCTAGGATTCCGTAGCACGTTCGCGTGGAGCGGCTGCGATTCGCTCAATGCATACGAGCGGGAATATTCGCAAGGATATCGCTCCGCTTTCCTTGACTTGTCCTATTTCTAGGTTATAATAAGGCATGGAAGAGAAAACACAAGCCTACGAATACGCGGTCTCATTCGGAGATCCTTTCGATGGAATTACGCTCTACGGCCCTTTCAAGGATGCCGATGATGCGGGAAACTGGGCTGCGAAAAACGATAACGGCGAAGATTGGCACGTCGTAAGGATTTACGAGCCAATATAACTACCATGGAACTCCAAGCAAGGGACGAGGGATCAATTTGGCTACTCGATCCGCAAGACGCGGAGGCTCAAGGGTGGCTAGATGAAAATCTTTCCGAACCGATGATGTTCGGGGATGCTTACGTTGTGGAGCCTCGATACGTGGACGCAATCTGCGAAGGTTTCGAGGAAGCGGGCGGAATTGTAAATATGAAACTTTGATTTGCTTTTCAAGCAAATAAGGGTACAATAAGGCATGAGAACGTGCGAAGATCATAGCGGGGCGGTCGTGGTCTATGATGGGCAGATTTGCCCGGTATGCGATACCATATCCGACATGGATAGCAGCATCGAAAGCTACAAAGATGATGTAGCGTCCTTGGAAAAGAAATTGGAAGATGCAGAAAACGAGCTTGCCAATTCCAAGGAATAGGCTATACTCAATCCATGGCAAACAATCTCCCGCCCGGTTGTAGCGTTTCAAGCATTCCCGGCAATCGCCCGGAAGATGCCGAATTCGAAAATGCTTGCGAAATGGCTACTGCGGTATGTAGAACCGCAATCCCGCAGCTATTCGATTCTGCCCAAAGACTTGGCATCTTGAACGAAGATCGTGCCGAGGCACTAGTTGAAGCGATTGCGAATGCTCTAATCACGGCCTATGATAATGGCTATGAAAAGGGCTATAAGGACGGTAAGATAGATCAAGACACCGCACAGATTGGCTATTGTTCGAAATGTGGAGCGGGCGTATACCACGAAATGGGATATTGCGGAAATTGCAAGGGGGGATAAATTCCCACCTAACAAATAGCTAACACTTCAGCCGCTATTGCGGCTGAAATAGTTTCCAATTCCTTATTTTGCGTCTTTGAAAACACAAATAAGAAAATTCCAGGTGCCTGGAAAAGTCCGTTACAAGCCACCTCTCCTCTCCTCCCCCCGCCCCAGGAAAATTTTTCCTGGGTGCCATTCTGACAGGTGGAAAATTTTTCACCTGCCATTTTGGCATGTCGGCTGCCATTTTGGCAGGCGAAAATAATTCGCATGTCAATTTGGCATGAGAAGAGTTTTCAAGGCTGAAACCGTTTCCAGTAGGAAAGTATATCACATCCTGCGGGAAAGTCAAATGGAAAATTTTTCTCGAGATTTCTTTACGCTAAAATAACAGATTTTCCCCTAAAGGGTCCGATTCCCGCTACCGATAAATGGAGCATGAAGATTGCAGAATTCAACGCAACGCAAGAGGAAGTCGCAGCCTATATCGCGGAAGCTTGCGGAACGTTTCCCGAGCTTTCGCCCCTTGACGCTACTCTCAAGCTCGCACTATATGAGGCTCGAAAGGCAGTCGAGGCTATCCAACCCTTGCAAGCTCGCAAGGCAGGATCCCGCGAGAATCGGGATAATCGGTAAAGGCAGGAACCCGGAACGTCGATATGCTCCATTGTGGGAATCGAGAATTCCCCAGAAAGGCTAGAACGTGGAACCTCAAGCAATTTCGGAAAAGGCTAAGCTCAAGGCTACGCTAGTGGACATTTCGCGAAAGCTCAAGGCTACAATTCGCGAACATTTCAAGGCAAGGGTCAAGGGTTCGGGCAAGGTTTCTCCCCTTGTCGCAATGGCGGAACGTATCGCGGAACGCGAACGCAACCGTAACAGGCTCGAAACCTAGGTTATACAAATTTCCCCTGGATAGGTTTTATCCTATCCAGGGGAAGGCCGATAGTGATACCATGAAGTATGCACAAGCAATCGGGATCGGGTTCCTACTGTCAACCCTCGGAGTCGCGATTGCGGGAATGCTTGTATTTTGGAGCTAACGTACCATGAACGCACTATCGAACCTTTCGCAAGCTCTAGAGCGGGCGACATCGCCTAGCCTAGCCGATACCCTTCCGCCCGCATTCCGGGCAAACCTACTGCGGGCGATGCAAGCTATCCGCCCGCTACTGTCGGAATGCCGAACCTGCGGGCGACCGTTGCCTTTCAAGCGTGATTCTGGGGAATGCAAACTGTGCGAACGCACAAGGGGAGACTAGCTACCATGATTCGAGTTATAGTCAAGGGTACTACGGGCGACGCATTGGACGCTACCCTATTGCGAGGTATACCCTTGCAAGGGGCCTATACGCTTCCCAATGGACGCGAGACTATCGGGGAGATACCGATAGGCTACCTTTCAAGCGTAATCGCATGGAACGACGAAGACCCCAAGATGATATGGGGAGAAGGCTATCCGATTGGTACCCTCTTGACCTATAGCGTTCCGGAATGGATCGCAGGGGAGGGTATAATCTAGCGGAAAATTCTTCAGCCGGGGGGGTGGGGGTTTTTTCACGGTGGGAAGAAATTTCCGCCGACCCCGCCGGGGGGGGTCGTACTTACCCAGGGCGTCCCAAAAATGAGAACCTCACTCCTCAAGACTTAGGCTGTGCATCAATCCCATAGCTGCCACAAGGTGGTTATTCCACTCTTCGCTAGCTAGAGCGTTTAGCTGGGATATTTTAGCGGCTGGCGATGCTGCCGCTAAACGATAGCCTAGTGCCACGTCTAGCCAATCAACTGTAGTATCTTGCAGTTCTTGAGCCGCCAGATAGGCATGATTTAATACGTACCAACCCTGGAATATCTCGTCCTCTTGGCTTGTCAAGGCCCAAGCCAATTCGGACGGAGATAGAGCGTTGCCCTGGTTGTGGCCGTTGGCCACAAACCATTTAAAGACGTGGCCATTATAAACTGGCGTTAGAAATAAAGATGTAGCCGAATGGATATTCGATAACATTAACCCATTTCGCGATCTGTCCCCAGGTTCCATATTTATCCACAAACAACGCTTAATCCAATCTTCGAATTCAATTTCGAAAGTTTGGCCAACATCATACGATAGCGGCAAAGCTGCTGTCGTAATAACTTGATCGTGACTATCTGCGGGATGTCTTGTATTCCAGCCAGTTGGCATTTGTGACACAATCAAACATTCTGCCATTTTTTGAATCCAAGGAGTAATGCGATCTCGCCAGTCTGGACTGGCGACAGCGAAGTACGCCATAATAGCATCGATAGGCCAACAGCGAGTTCTTCCCATCAATCCGCCCTGTCCTGGGCGGTGATGTGCATCAGTTAACATCTTGGTTAGGTTCATCCCACCAGCCCAACCATGTACTTGCGGAAACAAGTTCAAATATAGCATATCTACTTCAGCAGCCATTTCAAGATGGCGTTTCGCCAGCCAATCGTTACCTAAGAAAGCAATTGCTTGAATAGGCTTATTATAGCGACATTGGTGCGAAGAATCGTGTGGAGCCCATTGCTCAATATCTCTGCTTGCAGAGCCAGCATTAAAATCGCCAGCATGAATAAATGCCGGAATACCATTCAAACCAAAATCGAATGGGGCCGAATCAAACTGAATGATCCCGCCACCTTCGGTGGCAAAGTTTATGTCCGTCTTCGGACGCCCATCGTTATAGTAGGCATTCCATGGTTGTCTGTCGGCATTCATGCCCGCAATGCAAACCCACGCCATATATTCTTCTATACAAAGCCCATAGCCTATATACTGCTGGATTCCATTGCCACCGGGTGAACCTTGATCATTCAAAAAGTATGGATGAAATAATCCTAATGCAGTTGAATAAATCGAATGTGATTGGCTACTATGGCCAGTAGCTAACGCTATTCTTATAGCATTATAATCGTCTTTGCCTTTTCTTTTAAAGCCTTCTCTACCATAATAGGCAAGACCGTCTTGAGCATAATAACGATAATCATTAGTGATTGGACCAAGACCAGTTTTGGCTACGCCAAAGGAATCGTTCCATTCTAGGCAGAAGCCTAGACAGCCGAAGGCTTGTCTGTATTTCAAATACCGACGATCAGTATCATTTGTTTTCGTTGCCACAAAGCGTCTATGAAATCCAGCCTGCTTTACAATGAAATAAGAGTCTGGTCTACCAACATAATATGTCTCTGCGGCTAATTGGCCGCAGAGACGGGCAGATCCTACTTTAGGAAATAGTCTGTAATTGTCACCTATGGTGACAGATAATGATTTGATGTAGACGTTACCTATTACCTGTTCTACAAGTGCATTATTGAAATCTGTATCGAGATCAAAGAGAGTTTCGCCCTCGAACTGCGTAGCATAGAAAACTACACCGAGCAATGATAATCCATCGTTACGACGCAGGACACCGGCAAGCTCGGTGACTCTTTTATACGCACCATCTTGAAGGATGGTACGTTTTATTTTAAAGAAATTATATGATCGTCCCTGTTCATCTATTACTTCAGCAGTAATGGAAGGTAGATTTCCAAACTCGCCCGTGGGTGGCGGCGTTATATCAGCTTGAAATGTAACATTATAGGTAGCATAGCCACCCACGTTTTTCGTGGGTACTCTCGCAATTACTTCTACAGTATCAGGAGTGCTATTCCAGCGGCGGGACACTACATCTGCCTGTGCGGGTACATCATCAATATACCATGTGCCCTCACTTTGTTCGGGCACGGGTATAACCGCACGTACAATTTGGGTCGTTTGCGGCCCACAAAGAATTTCTATTTGCATATGTCCCTCCTAAGGACAGTACACTATAGAGGCATCCAATACTTGGAGCTTAAATAATAATCGCGTTGCGATGCATTTATAGAGACTTCCACTGGATCATCTTCATAATTAACAAAGTAATATGTTGCCTTGCTTTTTACAGGATTGAACACAACCTTGTAATTATCTATTTTGCAGAAATATTTTTCATCAAACTGTTCTGCAACATTGGACAATGCCTGCTTTAGGTCTTTAGGAGTAACCACAGCGTGTTTATCTATAATACTATCTAAGTTAACATCCATAAGTTGATACAATGTTGCCATTTCCAGAATCATATTTTATTGGTTTACCAAAACCACACTCATCACAAATGAGAATTGGTTGAATACAGGCGATAATAGTCAACCCCTCCGTAAAGGAGGGGTGTTCACATTGTTCTTGTAGAGCTTTAGCTTGCTTTTCGAGTTCTCTTTGCTCTGCCCAAATCTTTTCTAGTTTTTCTCTTATTTGTCCCATTATAGTGGCCATATACAAGTATATTTATCTTTGTTGTTAGTTACAAAATCCCAAATGTCGTCAGGTTCGGCCATGCCAATCTCACAACCAAAGTTCTTGTCTGCTGCGGCATAAGCCGCAGCGACAAGCCAAGAGCATATCGGATATTTATCCATAGATGCAAAGCGTCTAAAGAAATAACGGCCACCTAATAACCAATCACCCAAATGTGCCAGAATCTTACCATAGCCATATTTTCGACCAACATAAGACTCTGCTTTTCCAACGATGAGATTAATCTCATCGTTGGAAAGATTTGTTGGGCGATATACAGCAACTTTCGTTTTACCATCGTGGTATTTATCCCAAAGTTTATGACGTTCTACTTTGGTTAATGCTTCGACAACAATTGCCTGCTCTACATCGTCTACGACGATGCCGACGTGATTAACGAATGTTCGTTTCTCGCCACCAGTCTTTGAGAAGAGTCTAATAAGGATACTGATTAACGCAGTTCCCCGCGTAAAAAAGATGTCGCCTTTTTTAAGCTCTGTCTTGGGATCAATTAGAAGAATCATTGAAATATTCCACTGTGCCAGACAATCTTACGCGAGGCTCAGGTGCAACTCTTTCATCATCAATAATAGAAACATATACAAGAGATTCCCAAGTTGTGGGATCTTGTGGATTAGTTAATACGCCATTAATACTTGTCACTACAGG
>Ga0134123_10000781_pt1 | contig 20914 bp, 18 predicted proteins | sample KB303_FD_96460 | JGI IMG/M metagenome (GOLD analysis project Ga0134123, IMG submission 96460) | Terrestrial soil microbial communities without Nitrogen fertilizer from Kellogg Biological Station, Michigan, USA - KB3-0-3 | ecosystem: Environmental > Terrestrial > Soil > Unclassified ...
AGGCTCCGCTAGGACTTCGCCTTCAGCGAGCGGGCGATGAGTCCGATGCCGCCGAGGAGCAGCACCAGCATCAGCAGCGTGTTGAAGAGGCTCGTCGGGCGGAAGTAGATATCGAGGTGGGCGAGGATGCCGATGAAGAGGATCACCGCGCCGGCGATCGTGAGAACCCAGCCGACCGTCGACTTCCCGTCGAAGAAGAGGAAGGCGATGCCGATGACGAGCGGGAGCAGCGAGAGTCCGAACGCGTTGTAGCCCCAGAGGTGCCAGAAGCCGCTCGTCACCGTCACCTGATTCGTGAGCAGCCATCCGCCCGCCACCGCCATCGCGAATCCAATGAAGAAGGTCGCGATCCCGCCCTCGGTCCCGCCCGCGCCACGAATGTCGTTCATCCCATAAGGATAGCGTGACGGAGCAGACACTTTTGGAGTACATTGAAAAACAGGCCCAGCCAATCCCCAGTGTCTGTTTTTCACGTCGTCTTCGCGTACGCGCCGTGAGTCGCGTCGTAAAGGAGCGAAACATGACCCTGTTGTCGGACCACCTCGGCGTCGCACCACGCAAACGCGACATGGCCTGGCTCACGGACGCGTTGCAGTCCGCCATCGCCCTCGAGCACGCCACCCTCCCCCCCTACCTCTCCGCGATGTTCTCCCTCCAGGTCCAGGGCTACACCGTCTACAACCTCGTCCGCAGCGTCTCGATGGAGGAGATGGTCCACATGGCCATCGCCTGCAACATCCTCGCGGCCATCGGCGGCACGCCGCAGATCGCGAAACTGAATCCGCAGTTCCCCGCGAACGGTCTGCCCGGCGGCGCCGAGCCCGATCTCCGGGTGGTGCTCGCGAAGGTGTCGAAGAAGCAGATCAAAAACTTCATGCGCCTCGAAGTGCCGGCGTTCCTGCTGCCGCCCGAGTACCGGGACGAGCAGTATCCGACGATCAAAAACCTGTACGAGGCGATCCGCGGCGCGATCAAGAAGAACGCCGCCGCCGTGCGGGCGGCGATGCAGAAGGGCGGCGCGTCGAACCAGATCGGCGACGACATCGGCTTCACCACGATCACGTACACCGAGGGGAAAGACCCGCTGCCGCAGGTCTACGCCGCGCTCGACGAGATCGTGCTGCAGGGCGAAGGCTCGCCGTCGCGCACGCTCCACGCCGCGCGGTTCGAAGGCGAAGAGTCGCATTACTGCAAGTACGCCGAGGTCTTCTACGGACGGCGGTATCAGAAACCGCCGGGACGCGTCGCGCTCACGCGCGCCACGGAGAAACAGTTCTTCAAAGGCGCGCCGATCCTGCCGCCGGAAGTGCAGAACGTATTGATGGTGCCGTCCGACGGCTACGCGGCGGTGCTGAAAGCCGATCCGAACGGAGCGACGGTCGAGAAAGCGCTCACCGCGTTCGATCAGGCCTACACGAACATCATGTCCGACCTCGACCAGATGTGGAACGGGCCGGCGGCGAAGTCGTGGCCGACGTTCGGCGCCGCCGTCGGCGCGATGGGCGAGCTGCGCGTCCTCGGCTGCTTCAACATCATGAAATACCAGGTGCCGGCCAGCGTCGTCGCGCAGCTGAAGACGCTCTATCCGGCCGAATACAAGGACCTCGCCGCGTACACCGATCTCACCGCGCCGGTCGTCTACGGCCCGCGCTTCCGCAATCTCAACGCCGCCAGTTGACGGAGAACACGATGACCATTCAGAAGAACCGCTTCACCGACACCTTTCGCACCAAAGACACCGGCAGACCGCTCCCTCTCCCCATCATCGACTGGAAACGCATCGGCTACTCCGCGCCCGTCCCGATCAACGGCGTCTATGACGGCCAGAGCGCGCCGCTGCCGAAGGCCGACGTCGCGGTGATGACGTGGACCTCGGCCGAATGGAACGCGTTCGACCACGTGTTCCTCAACAGCTCCGCCACGCGCTACCCCGACGACCGCAGCTGGGAGCCCGCGTGGCACCAGTACAGCCGCAACATCCCGAAGGGAACGGTCACCGACAACACGTCGGCGCCGCTGTGGGGTCTCTATCGCCTGGTCGACATCGCGACGAAGGCGAAGAAGACGCTGCGCGTGCTGCTCTTCAAGTGCGACACGCACCTCGCGCATCCGCCGTACATCCAGGGCCTGCAGCAGATCACGCAGCAGATCCTCGACGAGACGGAGTGCTCGTGGATCTGGTCGATCGGGACGGCGGGCGGCTCGCGCCTGACCGAGAACCTCGGCGACGTCGTCATCGCGAACGCCGGCACGATCCAGCTCAAGCTCCCGCAGAACCTGAAGTCGGGGCTCAACAACAAGACCATCAAGGGCAAGGCCTTTCCGTCGACGAAGCTCTTCCCGACGGTCCAGAAGCATCTCTTCTTCGACATGGCCACCGTCGTGACGTGGCCGGTGCTGGAGTCGATGCTCGAGCAGCTGCATCAGAAGGATCCGTCGTCCGCGAAGCTGACGCTCGCCGATCTGGTGAACCCGCCGCTCAATCCCGCGAACCTCCGCCAGTCGCGCATCCTCCCGATGGACGGCGATCCGCTGCTGACGACCGACTACTACTACATCGCCTCGGGCGACCAGGCCGCCAAGTACGCGGTGCTGGAGATGGACGACGCCGTGATCGCCTACGTCGCGCAGCAGAAGGACCGCAGCTTCGTCTTCTCGCGCAACATCTCCGACCCCATCGTCGCCAGCAAGGCAAAGGGCAAGACCATCCCCGACTCGATCCGCGAGGACTGGTCCGGCGACATCTATCAGCGCTTCGGCTTCTACACCAGCTTCAACGGCGCGCTCGCGACGTGGGCGGCGCTGACGGCGATGTGATGACCTTGGTTACGCGGTTGCGCGGTTACGCGGTTGCGCGGCAAAAACCACCGCGTAACTGCGCAACCGCGTAACCGCGCAACCCGACGAACGGAGCAAACGTGAAATACGACCCCCCACGCCAACAAACCCCGAAGCCCAGCACCGACCCTCTCGAAATCTCCCTCGTCTTCAACGTCCGCCCCTGCGGCACGTGCACGTTCTTCTGGCCGCCCGATCCGTCGCAGCAGCCGTACGGGCCGTATCCGACGTACGACTTCCTGACCAACGAGCCGGGCGGTCCCGATCCGCGCGGGAACGTGCCGGAGTTCAAGTGGGTGAAGGGGCGCACGCAGGACGAGGCGTTCCCCGATCCCGAGATCATGGACGGCTGCCGCAAGGCGCCGATCATGACCATCGGCATCAATCCCAACCTCACCGCGTTCGCGCCGGGGCGGCAGGGCACGAGCTGGTGCTATCCGCACTTCACCGACGACGGCAAGACCGATCCGTGGACGAAGTACGCCTATTACTACCGCTACCGCTCGGTGTACCAGGAATGCTTCGACCTGAAGTTCGTCGAGGAGTTCCTGCTGCCCGACGGCAAGGTCAACGCCACGAAGGCGGGCTACATCACCAGCGCGCTGCGTCCGACCGACGCGCCGGGATACTCGATCACGGTCCGCTACGACGGCGACAAGACCGACACGACGATCAACCTCCAGCGCGACCTCGGCACGCCGCGCTGGGTCCTGCTGTTCGACGCGCACGGCCCGAACAACCGCTTCAACGCCGGCGACACGATCGCGGCGCGGCTCAATGTCCCCGAGGGACGCGAGACCGAGGTCCTGCGCGAACAGATCGGCTACTACGAACAGTTCGTGCCGACGCTCGACGCGTTCCAGGAAACCATCCGCAACGCCGGCCATCCGAAAGCCTCGCTCGGGATGGGCGAAGACGTCTGCCAGCTCGACATGGTCGCCTGCGCGTCGCCGCACTGGAACCCCGGCTTCCTCGGCGGCACGACCGACAGCGAGAACACCATCATCAACAACTGCGTCGTGAAAAACGCGTGGGCGATGAAGCAGCTCGTGCAGACCAGGCCCGCCGTGCTCTACCTCGTCGGCGAGTCGACGTGGTCGATGTTCCGCGACTCCTTCGGCGCGCTCGTCCACCGCAAGCCCGCGCTGTCGACGAAGCCGCCGGACTACGCGTTCACGCTGCTGCGCGAGACCACCGACCTCGAGCACCCGACGTACATCGAGTTCGAGACGAAGATCGACGGGAAAAAGTACTCGCTGAAAACGCGGCTCGTCATCACGCCGCACTTCTCGTATTCGTCGAACTTCCTCCCCCAGTGGCGCCTCAGCCCCGACGACTGGACGTCGCTGCAGAAGAGCGATCCCCCGGTCGCGCAGCTGCTGCAGAACGACCGGCGCATCGCGTATCAGGCGCCGCAGGACGGCAGCTACGCCTCGTTCTCGATGCAGAAGGCCGCCGACGCCGTGGCCATCCTCGCGCAGATCAGAAAGATGTCGAAGAGCGCCGCGAAGCTGCTGCGGGCGAATTACTACGAGGCGCACGCGATGATGGCGGACGTGCTCGATGCGATGTTCAAGAAGCGCGAGCTGACGTACGGCAAAGTCGGCGACATCGAGGCGCTCACGCGCACCGAGGGCGCGTGCAAGTTCTGCGTCAACGAGCACTGGAAGTTCCCGCTCGGCTGCCCGTATGGAAAACCGGAAGAGCCGTCGCCGAAGCCGGGCTATCTCGAGAAGGTCGCCGCCGCCTTCGTCGCGGCGGGAAAGGGGACAGCATCATGAGCACGCGAAAGAAAAAGCCTCTCGCCATTCCGCCCGACGCCGTGAAAGTGTGGCGCGGCTGGCGCGCTCCGTCGTTCGCGCAGAACGATTTCTTCCAGCGCCTCGGCACCACATTCATCCCCGCGACGGTGGAGATGCAGATCAGGGCGGGCCTCGATACGTACATCCCGAGCGTTCCGTGCGGCCTGGCGAACAAGCCCGACGCCGTACCCGATGAGACGGCGATCCTGTACTGGGACTCGCAGCAGACGTACACCGACTGCTTCAACCTCCTCGCCTGCCGCACCTACACGCTCATCCACGGCGCGACGTATCAGGTGCCGCCGAGCGGCGCGCAGTTCCCGGTGCTGTTCGGCGGAACGCTGACCGCGGAACAGCCGGTGTATCTCATCCATCAGTCCGAGGACTGGATGCATGGGAAGGTTGCGCACGTGGTCGGCGGACGGCCGGCGAAGCTCGCGCCCGCCGACTGGCTCACGACGGTGGCGAAGGCGCTGACGTCGTTCCAGACCAGCGGCATCAAAGGCGGCGTGGCCTGCGCCGGCAACGACTACGTCGTCTACTGGGTCCTCGGCGACAAGCGCGGGGACAAGAGCACCGCGGCCGCGCTGGCGAAGCTGTGCGGCTGGAACAGCGTCATCACGCCGAAGAACACACGGCTGAAGAAAGGTCTGTGGGACGTCTGGCCGGGCATGCAGGTCAACCCCGGCGACAGCTTCAACATCCAGTTCACGAGGAGATGGGAATGATCGCCCGGCGGAAGCCCGCCCTGCATCCCGTCGCGCCCGACACCGTGCGCGTCTGGCGCGGCTTCATGCTCGCCGGCACGGACTACGCGCAGTTCGCGCAGACCCTGGGCTCGGTGTTCGTCCCCTCCTGCGCGCTGCTGCAGCCCAACGCCGGACTCACCGCGTACGTGCCGTCGATGATGTCGCAGACGAACAAGCCCGCCGCCGTGCCCGACCAGACCGCGCTGATGTGGTGGGCGACGACGACCGCGCACGACGAAGCCACGAAGACCGTCGCCGTGCGCGCGTATCAGGACCTGCACGGCGCGGTGTACGACACGAAGATCAGCCGCTCCGACGTGCCGGTGAAGCTCGAGCACGGGATCGTGGCGAATCAGCCGGTTTATTTCTTCGACCAGCCCGCCGACTGGATGACCGGAAAGGTGCGGCATCTCGTCGGCGCGCCGATCTCGCCGGGATACATCGGACCGCTGCTGCTGTGGGCCCTGGCCTATCAGAAGAAGCCGCCGAAAGGCGTCGACGGCGCACTGCTGATCACGGGCAACGGCGGCTATGTCGCGTTCTGGGAGCACTGGACGAACCGAGTCGGCAAATCGCCGATCGACGACCTCGCGAAAATGGTGACGCCGTTCCTCTCCGCCGTCGCCGAGAACATCCCGCCCGGCGGCGGACTGTGGGACGACTGGGCGGGCTGGGACCTGACGAAGCACACCTGCATGAACGTGCAGCTCGATCGGCCGGGGCCGAAGGGCAAAAAGAAGAAATGAAACCGATTCGCCCGGTCGAGAACCTCTTCGGTGCGGTGTGGAAGTCCGCGGTCACCGAGACCGTGGCGAAGCACGAGAAGAAGAAAACGCGCGGCGGCGGGATCGAGAGCGATCACCCGATGATCGCCGCCGCCGACCGCTACCTCGACTCGCTGCAGAAGGGCCGCGCGATCCCGCCGCCGAAGCACGGAGGCGAGCTGCACGACAACGATCCCGAGATCGCGCCGTATCTGATGCAGCTGCACCACCAGCTCGCGCACGCGAAGATCAACGACGACCAGGCCCTGCAGGCGCAACTGACGGCGCAGCTGGGCCGCTTCAAGTTCGGCAACCCGCTCTGGCAGCAGATGTTCCTCCAGTATTTCGAGTACTACGCCCAGTACCCGTATCACCTCGGCGGCCAGCCGCTGTATCGCTCGTGGAAGGACACCGGCGGCAGCATGGACTTCGGGGTCGTCGAGTGGCGCCTGCCGGCGACGGGCCGCATCGCCATCATCGGCGACATCGGCACCGGCACCGACGTCGCCGCGGCGGTGCTGCTCTCCGCGCTGTCGTTCAAACCCGACGCGATCCTGCACGTCGGCGACGTCTATTACTCCGGCACGAAGTTCGAGTTCGAGCACCGTTTCACCGGTCTCTTCGAGTCGGTGTTCCGCGCGGCGAAGCACCGCGTGCCGGTGTTCACCGTGCCGGGGAATCACGAGTACTTCACCGGCAACATCTCGTTCCTCGCGTGCATGGACTCCGGCGCGCTCGCGCTGCACAGGAATCAGAAGCAGGCCGCGAGCTACTTCTGCCTCCGCAGCGCCGACGACGGCTGGCAGTTCCTCGGCATGGACACCGGCTACAACGGCCACTACATGGCCGTGCCGCCGGCCGATCAGCAGAAGGCACTGCAGATCCTGCATCAGGGCTCCGCCACCCCTGTCCAGCTTCCTCCCTCTCCCGGCCCCATGGTCGCGCTGCGCGACGACGAGGCCGCGTGGCATCACGACAAGATGGACCGCTTCAGCGGACGCTCGATCCTGCTGTCGCATCACCAGCTCTATTCGGCGGTGCAGGCGGTCGGGGTCGCGCAGTCGGGGCCTTCCGACATCAACCGCGCGTGGATCAACACCGCGATCTGGCAGCAGCTCGGCGCGTCCTTCGGGACGAAAGTCGCGGCGTGGATCTGGGGCCACGAGCACAACCTCGGCATCTACCAGGACAACTACCGCCCCGCCGATTGGACCGCGGACGCGAGCGCGTATCGCACGCTGCCGAAGGGCCGCTGCGCGGGCCACGCCGCGATCCCGGTGCAGGACAGCGAGAAGCCGTACGCCACGACGTATCCCGTTCCGCTGCAGCAGCCGACTCTCCAGCTCGGACTCGTCGACGGCTGGTACAACCGCGGCTTCGAGATCCTCGAGCTCGCGGGCGCCGGACATCCGCTCCGCGCGCGCTACTACCAGGTCGCGAGCGCCGATCCCACACCGCTTCTCATCTTCGAGGAACAGATTTCATAGGAGGAGATCATGCCGAATCCCACCCTCTACAGCGTCACCGGCGAAGCGCAGCGCGACACGCTCGCGGTGAAGGAAGTCTGGTCGCAGAGCGGCGCGACGCCGCTGGCGCCGGGGTACAGCCAGATCGTGCCGCTGTCCGTCGCAGGGCAGCCGTACCTGCTCGCGTTCGACGCCAAAGGAGACGGCTCCGCGTTCCGCGTGAGCGCCAACGCGCCGTGGATCGAGCCGGTCCCGTCGAAGATCAGCCTCGGCGCGCCCGCCGACATCGTCGAGCCGTTCATCATCGGCATGAATCCGTACCTCCTCGCCTACAGCGCGGAGAAGGGGCCGATGACGTTCATCCCCATCGCAAACGATCTCTCCTCGCAGCCGTCGTACACCTTCAGCCGCGTGCGTCCGCCGGCGACGTCGGGGTTCACGGTGACGAAGCCGATCGTGATCAACAGCCTCGTCTACGTGCTCTGCTACAGCTACACCACCGGCGACGTCGACATCTTCTCGCTCAGCGTCACCGCCACGCCGCAGCCGGGCTCGAATCCGGGCACGCCGCCGCTGCTCATGCTGCCGGTGTGGGTGCATCAGTGGGCGAAGAACTGGACGCGCTTCGCGTTCTTCACCCTCGGCGCGGAGAACTTCTTCTTCAAGATCAACATGGGCAAGCTGAACGTGAACATCGATCACGTCCTCGACGATCCGACCCTCGGCACGACCGAGGTGGGAACGTATCTGCAGGACCAGCTCGACGACCCGAAGAACATCGACATCGCCCAGCCGTTCACGATGAACGGCGGCGATCCCTACTTCGTGGCGTACAAGAAGAGCGGCAGCACCGGCTGGTACCGCTTCCACGGCGACTGCCAGGGCTGGACGAAAGAGGCCGAGGCCGATACGGTGGAGGGCGCGACGCAGCTCGTGCCGTATCAGGTCGGCGACGACCGCTTCGAGCTGTTCTACTAAGGAGACATCATGGCCCTCAGCGCAATCGGCGACAGCGGCAAGGCAGTCGACTGGTGGTTCATCTACAAAGTGCCGAAAGACGCCCGCGCCGCGAACAACAGCGGACAGCCCGCGACCGGCTACGAGTACGCGTACTTCGACTCCGGCTCGAAAGTGCTCGCGGGCTCGAAGCATCAGCTCAGGGACACCGACACCTCGAACGCGCTGCGGCTGACGCTCGAGCAGCTGCCGGTGAAGCCGCATCCGTCGATGGGCGCGGTGTATTACAACGACGAATATCCGTCGGAGCTGAAGAAGACGAACAACGGCGACCGCGGACACTGCAAGGGCGTCCTCGCCTTCGACACCGCGACGGACAGCGCGATCTGGCTGCTGCACTCGACGCCGCGCTTCCCCGCGCCCGGCATGTTCACCTTCCCCGCCGATGAGCTGGACTACGGCCAGACGTTTCTCTGCATCACGCTGAAGGACGTGAAGACCGCCGAGTCGATCGCGCAGCAGATGACGACGGAACAGGGGCCGCAGACCTACGGCCCGCCACTCCCGAAAGGCGCGAGCGCCGTCTGGACGAGCCTCACCGGCGGCAAGTACACGCTGTCGAAGACGCCGAGCACCGTGGCGTTCTCGTCGAAGAAGGGGAAGGCGTTCCGCAGCATCGCCAAGAGCCGCGTGTGGGGGCAGGACCTCTGGAGCGACGCCGTCGGCGACGACCTGAACGTCGACCTCGACGTCGAGTCCTGGCGCCGCGGCAAGATCCCGTCGACGCTCGACAGCAACCGCAAGGACGACGTCGAGGACATCATCGACATCGACTTCGGCCCCCTCGGCTTTCCCTACGCGTGGCCGGAGACGAAGGACCACGCGAAGTGGGCGTCGTCGCTGAAAGGCAACGCCGACTGGGTCTGCATCGCCGACATCAACCGCCAGGCCTCGCAGTCGAAGCGCGGCGGCGGCTCGATCTGCTTCCAGCACCCCGCGCTCTGGGCCAGCCTCGCGAAGATCGACAAGGTCACGCCCCCGAAGCTGAAGAAGGGGTAGCGCGGTCACGCGGCGCCTCCCCTCCCTTATCTGCAGCAGTAAGGCGATTCCCTCGCGAGGTGTTTCAGCGCGGGAGGAGGGATCCTGTACGTCACGCCGAAATGCAGGACGAGCGGTTGCCGCCTGCTGGTGACGGGGGGCTCGCAAACGATGCCGGAGATGGGCGAGACGATCACCTGCCTGCAGGCGCCCGGGACCGACTCCGAATGGTCGGACCAGACCAGCGACACCGGCAGGAGAAGCCGATCCGACAGCCTCTGCGTATAGACCGCTGCCGCGATCCATCGGTCGTACGAGCGCGGGATCCACTGCGTCCGCACCTTACTGACCGCTGGAGTCGCGACACTGCTCCTCGCCGTCGTTCCGTCATGCGTGAGTGAGAGGTCGAGCCGGCTGTCCCGGCCCCGGAGGAGCGACGGGACCGGCCGCCCATACGCCGCGGAATACGTCAGGCCCGCCGCTTCGGGAGTGCTGTAGCGGTTCGCGACGACGGGAGCCGTGCGGGAGATCCGGTCATAGCTGAGCGAGAGCGCCCATCGTCCCCGACTCGATCCGCGGGTGCGTTTCACGTAGCGCCGGAAGGCCCGGGCGCATTCCTTGCCGTCGCCGCACGCCTTTCCCTCCGTGGCCCGAAAGCGGTTGAGATTCCGCGTTGCGGATTCCCACGTGACCGTTGCCCGCGACATCGACGGCCCAATGAGGTCTCTCCGACGGTGGACCAGTCCTGAAATGTGGATCTGCGGCTGACTGGCGAGGAGCGTCGCAAAGTCCGAGACGTACGTTTCGACGGCCCGCGGAAAATCATTCCCGCCCGTCGTCTCGGGATCAGGAAGGGTCAGCAGCATCGATTCGAAGAGAGCTTTGTGCGGGGCAATGCTCCGGCCAAAGCGGCGGCTGCTCGCGTTGAAGGAGATCGCCAGACGTGCGTCGTCCGTCCTCGACAGGTCGTCATCCCCGGCCGGAGCGCCTGCCCCGGCAGTCTTCGCGGCGGCGCTGACTTCCGGTGTCGTGAGGATCGCGTCGATCCGGAATGGGTTGCGCGCGCAGGACACCGCCAGTGATTCCCACTCGAGACTCACGGACGCAATGTTCAGAAAATCTCTCGATGCGGGACCGGCGTTGAACGTGGCGACGGTCGCGTCGACCACAGCTTCCCATTCTTCAGGAAGACGGATCTCGCCTGCACTCAGTCGCGTCGCGACAGGACAAAGGGCGATCGACCATGCAATCAGGGTTGCGAACCGCGCGGTGGACATGTCATCCCCGCGGCCGGCGCCTGGAACGCGGGCGCTTCGGCGGCTCCTCGTAGCCGTCGACTTCGTTCGTCCGGAGGATCGTGTAGCGGTTGCCCTTCGGCGAGACAAACTCCAGTTTCTCGACGACGGCTTCGGGCGGCGGTACGGCCGCCCGCTTCGCGGGCGGCTTCTTCTTCGTCACGGCTCGAACACGATCTTCGTGATCGGGTGGATCTCCCAGATCGTGGGGATTTTGCTGCGCAGGGACTGCGGTCCCGGCTTCGCGCCGGTGGCGTGATTGATGTCGTAGAACAGCGAGCCCTCGATGCGCACCGGCACCGGCGGCTTGTAGTAGTCGTACGAGGGTCCGGGAATGCCGGCCGGATGCGCGCCGAAAAACTTCTTGAAGGCGTTGCGGGCCGTCCGCAGCTTCGCGAACGCCGCGCTGTTCGACGACGGGAGTCCGGAGATCTCGATGTTCAGGTAGACCGGGTCTCCGGAGTCATCGGGATCCACGCCGAGGATGACGTGAAAGTCGTTGTCCTTCTCGCGGCTGGCCGCGTAGAGGAAGCCGTCGACGCGCACGTTGCGCTTCTCTTCCTTCGCGCGCTTGGACGTCGCCGCGGTGGTGATCTTCGGCTTGTGGTCCGTGGTCATGGCCTTCTTCGACGGCAGCGTCGCGATGAGGTCGCGGATGTCGTCGAACTTCTCCATCGGCGCGTCGGCGATCGTGATTTTCGAGGCCTTGCGCGACGTGCCTGCGAAGTCGTCCCCGGCCACCGCCTCGGCTACGGCTTCAGCGATGCCGGCGGCGCTCTTCGGGATCGGCTTGTCGTAGCCGTCGACCTCATTCGTGCGAAGCACGGTGTACTTCGCCACCGGCGGCACCGGCCCCGGCGCAGCTTCCGCCTCCGCGGCGGCCCCGCTGGAATACGGGATGACGTGCACGATGGACTTCGGATTGGGTGCTCCGGTGGTTGTTGCCATGGCATTCCTCCCTGACGGATTGATATCCGGAATGCCATAGTACCCCCGAAGTCATCCCGTCCGGCGAGCGCGTTCCTCCGCCTCCAGCCGCCGGGCCTTGTCGAGCGCGCCCGCCGCGTGCGCGAGATCGAGCATCTCCTCCAGCCACGCCAGTCGCTGCGACGGCGTCGTCGTCCGGACGATCCTCTCCAGATCATCGCGCGCATCCGGCCACGGAGCGTCATTCACCCGATTCACGGAGTTTCTCCACGTGCGCTCCGAGTTTACGCGGTTCGCTAGCCGTTGGGATCGATCACCACGCCGGCGTTCGGCCGCACTCCATGCGGATCGAGGCCGGCGCCTTCGTCTCCACGGACGATGCCGTCGCCGATCAGAACACCGTCGGAAAGCAGGGCTCCGTTCGCCACGAGGCCGAAGAAGAGAGCGAATGCGAAAACGCGGAGGACGGTCATGGTGAGACTCCTTTCCCGCAGGGTAGCTTCCGTTGCAGCTGCAACACAAGCGCGTTCACGGACCTGTGTCAGAAACGGATCAGGCCCGCAACTCAGTGCATCGGCCAGGCTCGCTTCAACTGCAGCTGCGTGCCGTTGTACCTGCTCCGGTCGCACGCCACGCCGGCGGTGAGCAGCGGCGTCGGAGAGGTGCCGTCGGTGTACTGCCAGAGGACGAAGGTGGGGAAGATCGAGGGCAGGGTCGGGGTGGTCTCGGCATCGTATTGCGCGATCCACAGCCCGCACTTCGCGAGTGTGGTCGTGGGACTGGTCTGGGCAGCCTGCGTGAGCAGCGAGCTGCCGTAGATCAGCGGGTAGTGCCCGCTCTGCTGCTGCCACCCGCTGACCCACTGCTCCGCCTGCGCGAGCGTCATCTGGTTCGACGGATCGCCGGTGTTGGTCTCGTAGTCGAGGGCCACGAGATCGCCCGCCCCCGGCGACGCGGTGGCGAGGAAGTTCGCGAGCTGCTGGCCGACGTCCGCGGCCGTGCCGAAGTGGTACGCGCCCCACAGGAGCCCGAGCTGCTGCGCCTGCGTGCGCCGCGTCGCGTACAGCGGGTCCTGATACGTCGCCCCCTCGGTGGCTTTGTGGATGACGGCGACGATGCCCGCCTGCTGCGCCGCCGCCAGATCGACGTCGTCGTTGTGGTTGATGTCGAGGATTCCGTCGAACATTGAGACCTCGAAAGTACGATACCGCAGAACCTGCTGACCCGTCACCGGAGACGGGCGGCGCGTGCGCGCGCCAGCTCGAGCCACTCGCGCTGCTGCGCCTCGGGGATGTCGTCGTCCATCTTCATGATCGAAGACCAGGACAACCGCCGGCGCGGCCGCATCCCGTTCGCCGCCCACATCCGCTGGAGCTGCTCGTGCGCCACGCCCAGGGCATCGAGATAGTCGTCGTCGCGATCCCGTCGCGCGGCCACCGCCGCGCCGAGCATCATCGCGTTGTAGTACCGCGGGATCGGCGGCGGATGCGAATGACCCCCGGGGTTCGCCTGGTGCATCGCCGTGTACACCAGCCCCACCGCGATCGCCCACAGCGTCATGAGATCCGCGTCCGACGCGGTGCGGTCGGAGAACGGATTGATCGAGGCCTCGCGCACCACGTCGAGCACGAAGGGCAGGCTGAGGGTCACCGCGCCCGTATCCGCCTCGAATTCCAGAAACCGCCGGAGGCGAGCGCGCGGATCGCGTTTGTGCGCCGCGGAGTCGCCGTATTCGAGCAGGGCCTGATCCTTCACGAGATACGCGACGTGGCCCATCGCCAGATGCGCCAGCTCGTGCGCGAAGACGTAATGCACGGCGATGACCGTGAGCGCGTTTGCGTAGGCCGGCGGGAAGTGCGCGTGCGCGACCTCCATCAGGCGGATCGCCGTACCGGTGAACATCGCGATGCATTCGCGTCCGTCCCACGCGCCCGCGAGCGCGTTCACGGACGCATTCGCGATGTACACGAGCTCGACGTCGCCGATCGGATACACCTCCTCGTCGAACGCCACCGTGAGCTGACTCGCTTCGGCCGCGAAGAGGCGCTGCAGCGAGAGGCAGTACTCCCAAAGATCATCGCGTCCCGCGAAATCGGACCGCGTCGCGATCCCTCCCCATCCGGCGAATCGATCCATCACAGGACCCGAGCGCGGGCGTTGCCGCCCGCGCTCGCTCGTGTTCAGCCGCGCCTCACGGCGTGACGGTGAACGTAATCGTATTGCTCCAGACGCCGCCCTGCAGCACCTGCGACGCGCTCGTCGACGAGCCCGCGATCACCGTCGCCACCACCTGCGTATCGCTCCAGCTCACGATCGTCGCGTACTTGTTCGCCAGCCACACCTTCCCGCTGCCCTGCGTCGTCCCGAACCCCGTGCCCGTGAACGTCACCTGCGTCCCCACCGGCCCGCTCGTCGGCGAGATGCTCGACAGCACCGGCGTGATCACCGTGAACGTCCCGTAGTTGTTCCACACCCCGCCCTGCTGCACCTGCGCGGTTCCAGTCACCGCTCCCGACGCCACCGTCGCCACGATCTGCGTATCGCTCCAGCTGGTGATGCTCCCGGCCAGCTTGCTGCCCAGCCACACGCTCCCGCTCCCCTGCGTCGAGCCGAAGTTCGTGCCGGTGATGGTGATCGAGTCGCCCGCGCGCGCCGTCGTCGGCGACACGTTCGTGATCACGGGCGTGAGGATCGTGATCGAGACCGTGTTCCCCCACACCCCGCTCTGCTTCACCTGCACGATTCCGGACATCGCACCCGAGGCGACCACCGCGACGATCTGCGTATTGCTCCAGCTCGTGATGCTGCCCGCGAGCTTGCTGCCGAGCCATACCTGGCCGCTGCCCTGCGTCGAGCCGAAGTTCGTGCCGTTGATCGTGATCGAGTCGCCCGCGCGCGCCGTCGTCGGCGAGACGCTGCTGATGCTCGGCGACGTGACGGTGAACGCAACCTGGTTCCCCCACACCCCGCTCTGTTGCACCTGCGCGTTGCCGCTGACCGAATTCGCGGCCACCGTCGCCACGATCTGCGTATTGCTCCAGCTCACGATGCTGCCGGCGTACGTGCTGCCCAGCCACACCTGGCCGCTGCCCTGCGCCGACCCGAAGTTCGTGCCGTTGATCGTGACCTGCGTTCCCGGGACGCCGCTCGACGGGCTGATGCTGCTGATCGTCGGCGTGATGATCGTGAAGGTGATCGAGTTGCTCCACGTGCCGGCCTGCTGCACCGATGCGCTGCCCGAAGCGACGTTCGAGTCGACCGTCGCCACGATCTGCGTGTCGCTCCAGCTCACGATGCTGCCCGCCAGCTTGTTGCCGAGCCACACGCTGCCGCTGCCCTGCACCGCGCCGAAGCCCGTGCCGGTCAGCGTGACCTGCGTGCCCGGCACACCGCTCGTCGGATTGATGCTCGTCAGCGACGGCGACGCGCTGTTCGCGATCTTCGCCACCCACGCGTCGTACCCGCCGCCGTACGTGGACTGGATCGCGCTGCCGCTCGCGCCGGGGAAGGCGGTCGTGGCGGTCAGGCCGCTCAGGTAGAGGTTGCCCGATCCGTCGGTCGCCACGCCGAAGGCCTGTTCCTCGTCATTGCCGCCGAGGTAAGTCGCCCAGACGACGGCGGTTCCAGAGGAATTGATCTTCGCCGCGATGGCGTCGATGCCTCCCGCGTACGCCGGCTGAATCGCATTCGACACGGGGAAGTCCGTCGACAGCGTCGAGCCGCCGAGGTACACGTTGCCGGAGCCGTCGATGCCGAGGCCGGAGCTGACGTCGACGTCGCTGCCGCCGAGGAACGTCGACCAGGTGATCGAGGTCGCGGTCGAATTCAGCTTCGTCGCGAAGAGGTCGTCGTTGCCGGCATTCGACGACTGCGCCGAGCCGCCGGTCACGCCGGGGAACGACGTGGACGTCGTTTCGCCGCTCACGTAGATGTTGCCCGACCCGTCCATCGCCAGGCCGTCGATGTCGTCCTCGCCGCTCCCGCCGAGGTACGTCGAGTAGCTGATCGCCGTGCCCGCGGCGTTGATCTCGGTCAGGAATCCGTCGTTGCCGCCGGCGTTGCTCGACTGGAGCGAGCCGCCGTTGACGCCCGGCCACGAGGTCGACGGCGTCCCGCCGGCGAGCCACAGATTGCCGGAGCCGTCGACGAGGATTCTCAGGATGGTGTCCCAGTCGTTGCCGCCGAGGAACGTCGAATAGACCTTCGCGCCGGACGTGTCGATCTTGATCGCGAAGCCGTCGTAGGTGCCGCCGGCGTAGGTGGACTGGATGGCGCCCGCGGTGATCCAGGGAATCGACGTCGATTTCGTGACGCCGCCGACGTAGGCATTGCCGGAGCTGTCGGCGGTGATGCCGTACGCGATGTCGTCGTCGCTGCCGCCGAGGTAGGTCGACCACAGGATGGCATTGCCGGCGGTGTTGATCTTCGTCGCGAACGCGTCGCGGTTGCTGCCGGTCCCGCCGAACGACGGCTGGATCGAGCCGGCGGTCACGCCGGGGAAATCCGTCGCGTTGGTGCCGCCGGTGACGTAGGCGTTGCCGGACGAATCGACGGCGATGCCGAGGCCGTACTCGTTCCAGCCGTTCCCGCCGAGGTACGTCGAGTACACGATGGCGGTGCCGGCGGCGTTGATCTTGGTGACGAAGACGTCCCAGTCATAGGCTTTCGTGGCCTGGATCGCGCCCGCGGTCGGAAAGTCCGTCGAGCCCGAGACGCCCGTGACGTACGCGTTGCCGGAGCCGTCGACGGTGATCGCGTAGGAGTAGTCCTCGATACTGCCGCCGAGGTACGTCGACCACACCAGCACCGGATCGATGACCAGCGGGAGACCGCGGTCATAGCGTCCGAGGACGAAGCCGACCTCGCGGTTCCCGCGAAGCGCGTAGCGCGCCGCGACGGCCTTCCGCTCGCCGCGCACGTCCTGGTAGACGAAGGGACGCGGCTGAATGAGATCGCCGGCCGCGGTGTGCAGGATCAGCTCACCGTCTTTTCCGAGCGTCATCGACTCCGCGCCCTGAAACGCGACGCGGATGCGCGCGGGATTCGCGCGCGGCGCGAGGACGAAGTCGTACTCGATCTGCCGCTCGTTTCCGCGATAGACCACGTCGATGCCCGGATAGGCGTTCTGATAACGGACCTGCTGGTAGTTCGCGACGTCGGTGCGCCACGACCGCGGGTCATTGCCGCGGAAGTAGTTCGTCTTCGTCGCGACCGGACGCTCGCCGGCGATGCGCGGGTTGCGATTGCCGCCGGCCAGCTGCCAGCGCACGACCGCGCGCTCGCCGCCGGCTCCGCGAAGGCTCAGCACCGTTTCGCCCGGCGTGAGAAACATCGTGGACTTCTGTCCGCGGCTGAGAAAGCGCACCGCGGGATCCGCCTGTCCTTCGTTGACTTCGAAGGTGAGCGGCAGCTTGCCGAAGCTGCCGGGGGACGCCGCCGGATGCGACGCTGCTGCGGGGAGTGCACTGGCGAGCATCACGGCGAGCGCCAGAAGACACAGGGACTTCACGGACTGACTCATCAAAGGCCTCCGACTCGAAACGATCCGATTTTGGATTGGGATCCGATTCCTGCCAGAAGTCAGTCCATCCACTCATCATTCCCGAACTTCGAATAACCCGGGGCTCAATGCTTCACCGCGCGCCGGCGCGTGCTCGGCGGCGCCGCGAGAGTGAACCGCATTCCGCCCACGATGGTCAGCGGACCGCCCCCGGCCGCGGAGGCCTGCTTCACATCGAAGCTCAGGTCATCGGGCAGCGGGCGGCCGGGCGCCGGGACGAGTCTCACCGAGAATCGCTCGAACTGGCGGCCCTGCATGGCGATGTTCTCCATCCTCGCGCCGGCTTTGAGCACGCGGATTCCCGATTCGCCCACGCGCTCGATGCCCGTGCCCAGGCTGCCGCCGTTGCGCCAGCTGCGGATCAACTCGGGGCTCAGCGTCACCTCGACCGCGGCGTAGTCGAACACCGTTCCGAATTCGGTGCGCGGCGCATCGAACAGCAGGGTGATCGCCGCCGGCGTGGTGAAGATGTTCCGGATGAATCCGAATCCCTGTTTCCCTTCGCCCGGCAGCGCCTCGAGAATCGTCACGTTCTTCCAGATGATGTTGTTGTTCTCGACCGTGTTCGTGCCGACGAACGGAGTCTCCGGAAAGGTCATCCCGAACGGCGCGGCCGGCGAGGTCTCGACGCGCGCGAGAAGACAGAAGTGTCCCTGCTCCGCGACGCTGCCGCACGCTCCGGACGCGAAATCGGCGGGGTTCGGCGGATACCACTCCAGCTCGACGACCTCGGTCTGGCCGGGCAGGATGTTGACGACGTTCGCCGTGCCGATCCGGCCGCCGCATGGCTTGCCGCAGCACAACTGGCTGCCGTTCCAGTCCTGCGGCCAGCCGAGTCCCGTCGACCCCTTCGCGAAATCCACCGTCACCATGCCGCTCGCCGGCTCCGTGCCGCGATTGCGCACGCGCACATAGACGAAGTTCGGGAGCTTCAGCACCGGATTGCGATATCGCGGATTGACGTGCGTATCGTCGATGTACGGAAACGAGATCTGGTCGTTCCTGACCCAGACGTCTTCGCTGACCCACGGATCGTCGCCGGTGTTGTTCGACTCCGCACCGGTGTCCTTCTTCGTGTCCTGCATCCAGAGATCGCGCTCCGCGCCGAGCCTGATGATGAAAAAGTCGTGCTGGTTTTTGTCGTTGTTGCCGGCGATCAGGAGGCCGTCATCGAAGGACAGCGACGCCGCGAACGGGCAGTTGTTCAGATCGCCCGGGATCAGGTAGTCCGCCTGCCATTGCCGGTCGCCCGACAGATTCGACTTGATCACGCGGACGGGGACTTCGTTCTTCAGGTTCGTCGCGTCATTGCCGACGACGAGGAACCCGCCATCGACCGGCACCATGGGAGTCTGGTAGTCGATCCCGCTGAAACGACCGAGCTCTTTCGCCCAGAGCGGGTCGAGATTCGAGTCGAGACGCACCATCGCGGCCGTGAGATCGACGTATCCGACGCCGCCGTTGAGGCGCGAGTTGGAGCAGCCGCTCTGGCCGAAATGCCCGGAGAAATTCACGTGCGCGAGGATCATGTATTCGTTCGCCGCGGCCGCCGCTCCCGCAACCTCGGCGACGTCGTGCGCGATGGCATTGGTCGTGTCCAGCGTCGCCACATCCGCGGGACAGAGACTGCTGCGCGGCTTCAACTGCAATCCCGCGGCTTTGAGATCCGCGATGCTCAGGATCCTGGATGCAATGCGTTTCCCCGCGACGTCGAACCTCTCGACGAACATGTGACGCTCGTTCGCGGCCGACGTCTGCGGAATGGACCCGGACACGATGAATCCCGAGAACGCGCCGCTGCCATCGTGCGTCACGCGCACCTTCTCGCAGGTCGTCCGCGAGGTTGCCGATCCATCGGGACTGATGAATGCGACGCCGGCGGTGCCGAACGAGGCGACCTTCTGGAACTGTTCGTCGAGGCGGAGGAGGAAGGACGTGCCGGGGCTCGCGCCGGGCGGCGGAGAGGCCAGCGGGCGAGTCCGGCCGATGACGGCATACCCGCCTGCCGGCGCGACGTGCGCGATCGAGAAAACGTCGAGACGACCCTCGAGACCGAGGGAGGCCAGCGAGAAGAGAAACTGCTTCACGTTGGAAGGATTGGCTTTGTCGATCGCCACGACGCGCACCGACTGATTGAGCTCACCGGCCCCGACGTACGAGGCGGACGTCTCGACCACGCCGCGCACGAGGTTGTTCTCGTTCGGATCCTGCGGGTTGGGAGTGACGACCTCCCACTGCACGCTCCGGCGCACGTCGAGCTTGAGGATCGAGCCGCGTCTCTTGTAGTCCGTCGCATTGATGGCCACCTGCGTGTACCCGCTGGCGAGATAGCCGCCGTCGGAGGTCGGCACGATGGCGTACAGCCAGTCCTCCCTGGCCGGCCGCGGATACGTGAACGACCACTGCATCGCCGGCGCTCCCGCGGCAACCGCGCGCAGCGCCAGCATCGTCAGGAGGAAAAGGGGGATCGCTCGTCGATACATGGTCTCTCCTCTGAGCACGTTGGTCTGGCACGACCGGGATTCTTCCCGGCGGAGGAGAGAAAAAGGAACGCGGCCACCCGCTGCGAGAGCGAGGTGACCGCGTGGGAGAAGTTAGCGATTGGAGCGGGAAACCGGACTCGAACCGGCGACATCGACCTTGGCAAGGTCGCACTCTACCAACTGAGTTATTCCCGCTTGTCGGACGGCGAACTGTATGCAGCGACCGGTCCGCTGTCAAGCAGGGGGAGTAACGCCCGGCAGGTGGGCTCTATTTCCGGGAAATGGTTGCGCGTAACCGCCGTCAAGGCCGCTCCACCCGGATCCCGTATGCGTGCAATTTACGGTACAGATTGCTCCGCTCCACGCCCAGCGCGTCGGCGGCGCGGCTGACGTTTCCGGCGTATTCGCGGAGGCGGGCGAGGATGTACTGCTTCTCGAATTCGTCGCGCGCTTCCTTCAGCGTCAGGTTCGCGGCGATCTCCGCCGGCCCTTCGGCGCGCGCGCCGAGCTGCAGGTCCTCGGGCTCGATCGTTTCGCCCGGCACGAGGATCGCGAGGCGCTCGGCGAGGTTGCGCAGCTCGCGCACGTTGCCGGGCCAGTGATGCCCCTTCAGCTTCGCCGCCGCGCCGGCGGACAGCTTCTTCTTCGCCACGCCCACTTCCGCGGCGAAGCGGCGCAGGAAGTACTCGGCCAGCAGCACGATGTCCTCGCCGCGCGCGCGCAGCGGCGGGACTTCGATCGGGATGACATTCAGCCGGTAGTACAGATCGCTGCGGAAGCTCGCGTTCCCGATCTCGGCCTCGAGGTTCTTGTTCGTCGCCGCGATCACCCGCACGTCGACGCGGATCGTCTGCTGCCCGCCGACGCGCTGGAACGTCTGCTCCTGCAGCACGCGCAGCACCTTCGCCTGCGTCTTGAGGCTCATGTCGCCGACTTCGTCGAGGAACAGCGTCCCGCTCGACGCGGTCTCGAACTTGCCGCGCCGGTCGGACACAGCGCCGGTAAAGGCGCCTCTCATGTGACCGAAGAGCTCGG
>Ga0134123_10000782_pt1 | contig 20899 bp, 18 predicted proteins | sample KB303_FD_96460 | JGI IMG/M metagenome (GOLD analysis project Ga0134123, IMG submission 96460) | Terrestrial soil microbial communities without Nitrogen fertilizer from Kellogg Biological Station, Michigan, USA - KB3-0-3 | ecosystem: Environmental > Terrestrial > Soil > Unclassified ...
ATGCGACCGGGACGTGATGCAACCCCCAACATGACCGACTACGAGGCGGAGTACGCCGCCTTCCAGTGGGACCGGCGGGAGCGCTTCAACTTCGCCATCGACGTCGTGGACCGCTGGGCCACCGAGCGACCCGACGCGCCCGCGCTCCTCCACTGCGACGACCGAGGCAACCGAAAGGTCTACAGCTGGCGCGAGCTGGCCGAGCGCTCGGTGCACGCCGCCCTCTTCCTCCGCGACCTGGGGCTCCGGGCCGGAGACGGCGTCTTCACGATGCTCCCCCGGCTCGCCGAGTGGTGGATCCTCGCGCTGGGCTGCATGCGCGCCAACCTCGTGCTGATGCCCGGCACCACGATGCTCACCGGCAAGGACGTCCGGTACCGGCTGGAGCTCGGCCGGGCGCGCGCCGTCGTCACCACCGCCGAGCACCTCCCCAAGTTCGAGGTCGGCGCCCACGCCGACGTCATCGCCTGGATCTCGACCGACGAGGCCCCCGCGCCGTGGGTTCGCTTCCGGACCCAGACGGTGGACGGCGCACGCGCTGCCGAGTTTCCCGAGACCGCCGCCGACGACCGGATGCTCGTCTACTTCACCAGCGGCACCACCGGCATGCCGAAGATGGTGCCCCAGACGCACGGCAGCTACGGCATCGGGCACGGCGTCACCGGCAAGTACTGGCTCGACCTCGGGCCGGACGACGTCCACTTCACCCTCTCCGACACCGGCTGGGCCAAGTGCGCCTGGGGCAAGGTCTTCGGCCCGTGGAGCCAGGGGGCGTGCTCGGTGGTCTACGACTTCCGCGGCCGCTTCGAGGCGAAGACGCTCCTCGACCTGCTCGCCCGGGAGAAGGTCTCCACCTTCTGCGCACCGCCGACCGCGTGGCGGGCCATCGTGCTCGAGGATCTGAAGGCGTGGTCCTTCCCGGCGCTGCGCCACGTCATCAGCGCCGGCGAGCCGCTCAACCCCGAGGTCATCGAGGCCTGGAAGCGCGCCACCGGCCTCACCATCCGCGAGGGCTACGGACAGACCGAGACCGTCGCCATCGTCGGCATGTTCCAGTGCCTCCCCTTCCGGCCAGGCTCGATGGGCAAGCCCTCCCCGGGATTCGACGTTCGCATCATCGACCACGAAGGACGCGAGGTCCCCGAGGGACAGGAGGGCGACATCGCGGTCCGGGTGAAGCCCGAGCGCCCGGTGGGGATGTTCGCCGGCTACCTCGGCGACGAGGCCACCAACGCCGCCGCCTTCCGCGGCGACTTCTACGTCACCGGTGACCGCGCAGTGCGCGACGAGGACGGATACCTCTGGTTCGTCGGCCGTGCGGACGACGTCATCAAGACGTCCGGGTATCGCGTTGGCCCCTTCGAGGTGGAGTCGGCCCTCCTCGAGCACCCGGCGGTCGCCGAGTCCGCGGTGGTCGGCGTGCCGGACGAGAAGCTCGGTCAGCGCATCAAGGCCTTCGTCGTCGTGAAGCCCGGCGTCGCCAGCTCCGACGCCCTCGCGACCGAGCTCCAGGACCACGTGAAGCGCACCACCGCGCCGTACAAGTACCCGCGGGAGATCTCCTTCGTCACCGAGCTGCCCAAGACGGTGAGCGGGAAGATCCGGCGGGTCGACCTGCGCCAGAAGCGCTGACGCTTGCCGCCGTGTCGGCGGCTGTGCGCCCGAGGTGTGAACATCCGCCTGGAGCGTCCGGGAGTCTTCCCCGCGCCGCCGGGTCGTCGCTCACCCTCCGGCGAGTCCGCAGAAACCGAGTTCCGGCCCCGTCCTGTTCACACTACAACGCCGCCGTCGCGCTGCGGTCTGAGCCTGCTCCGGCGGTCCTGAATGCCCGTGTTGCGAAACTTCCTGAAGACCCTGACCCCTCCCGCGCGTGAGCGTGCCGGCGACTGGGTCCAGCATCCGGATTACTTCGTCGCGAAGGAGGCGATCGCCAAGGACGATCCCGCGGCGGCGCGCGACGCCTTCCTGCGCGTGCTCGCCGAGCGGCCCGAGCAGCTCGACGCAAAGGCGGGCCTCGCGCGTGCCACCTACCTTCTCGGCGACACCGGTGCGCTCGCGCTGACGGACGAGGTGCTGACCCTCGCGCTCGCCGGAACCACCGAGCTTCTCCGGGTGACGCTCGAGGAGCTCGGCCCCGCCGGCGAGGCCCGCGCGCTCCGCCCAGCCCTCGCCTGGCGCGTGGCGCAGCGGCTCGATGCCGATGCGGACGGCGACGGCGCCCGTGCGTTCTACGAGGTGGCCACCCGTGCGGACGGGCTCATGGGGCTGAAGGCCCGCGTCCGGGCGCTGGAGCTGGAGTCCGAGCCGAAGCCGCCGGCGCTCTCGACCGCCGCGGACCTGACCGCCCACGAGCCTGAGCTCCTGAAGCGGGTCAACGCGCTGCTCCGGAAGTGCGCGCCCGAGGAGGCGCGGAGCATCGAGCTGCCCCCCGAAGACCCGGGGCTGGAGTTCGAGGTCCGTCCCTCCCTGGTGGACGATGCGCCGCTCGCCGTGCCCACGCCTCCCGCACCGCGCATCGTGGCCGTCCGGCTGGTGGGGATGGACGAGGCGGGATTGCGCGTGTCGAGCCCGAACGGGGTGAACGCGCTCCCGTTCGGCAAGGTGCTCGGTCTCGCGCTGGGGATGGTTCCCGCCTCGGACGGACGGCAGACCGTCCTGACCGACCTGGTCCTCTCCTGGCCCGGGGGCGAGAAGGGCTCGACCGTCCTCCGCCTCACCCTCGCCGATCTCGGTCTCGACGTCCTCTACCCGGGCGTCGCTCCGAAGGAGGCGTACTGGCGACTGGTGCGCGAGATCGCCCAGCGCTCCGGCGCGCGCTGGCTGCCGGGTTCAGAAGAGGGCGTCACCGTGCCCCGGTACGCCGGCCCCGACGAGATGACCCGCAGCGTGTACGGCGCCCGCTGATTAGGCCGTCGCCCAGCGGTCGATGGGACCGTCGGTGACCCGGCGGACGCGGCGCTCGTCCTCGAGCACCTCGAGGTTTCCCACCACCTCGGAGAGCGTGAGGTACAGCCGCGCGCCCTCCTGCGGCCCGAAGAGCGCGTTGGACAGCTCGACCGGCGTGCGCGGCCCCGCCTCGAGCGTCTCCAGCAGCTTCTCCTGGCGCCGCACGTAGAACCGGCGAAGAGAATCGATGGCCGCGCGGTGTCCCTGGAACGGAGCGCCGTGGCCGGGCAGCACCCACTCGACGTCGAGCGCGCGGACCCGCCCGATGGAATGGAGATACTGGACGAGGGCGCGCCGGGTGGTGCGCTCGTCCACCAGCTCGAGGAACGGATTCGGGGAAGTCCGCGCGAGCAGGTGGTCGTCGGCGAAGAGGAGCCGGTGCTCGGCGTCCCAGAGACATACCAGCCCCGGCGTGTGTCCGGGCAGGTGGAGGACGTCGAGCTTCACCTTGCCCGCACGGAGCTGCTCGCCCTCGGTCAGCGGCTTGACCCGGGCCGGGTCAACGCGGCGGCTGTACTTCCCGCTGTGCCGCCCGATGGCCAGAAGGCGCGGCAGCTGGTCCTCGGGCACGCCCTGGCGGCGGAGGAACGTCGTGTACGCGGGGGCGCGCATCTCCCAGACGTCCTCGCCCACGACCTTCTCGGTGTCTCCGGGATGGAGCCGCACCGGCGCGCCGCTCAGCTCGGACAGGAGTTGGGCGTTGCCGAAGTGGTCGACGTGACCGTGGCTCACCACCACCTGGGTGCAGCAGCGCAGCTCGATCCCCGCCGCGGCAGCGCCGGTGCGCAGCGCCGCGACGCCCTCCGGCGTGCCGATGCCGCTGTCGAAGAAGAGGACTCCGCCGCGGCCATCCTCGATCGCGTAGGCGTTCACCGGTCCACCCGCATCGGCGAACGGCACCGGCATCGGGAGACGGTGAATGCCCAGCGCGCGAAGGACCGCGTCGCCGTCGGGAGGTGCGTCCTCGGTCGACACTACGACTTCGAGCCGTGGATCGCCGCGCGGAGCTCGGGGAGCACCTTGAACAGATCGGCGACGATCCCGTAGTCGGCCACCTGGAAGATGGGCGCCTCGGGATCCTTGTTGATGGCCACGATGACCTTGCTGCCCTTCATGCCCGCAAGGTGCTGGATGGCCCCCGAGATGCCCGCGGCGATGTAGAGCTTGGGCGCGACCACCTTCCCGGTCTGGCCCACCTGAAGGTCGTTGGGCACCCAGCCGGCGTCGCACACCGCGCGGGAGGCGCCCACCGCAGCGCCGAGCTCGTCGGCCAGCGCCTCGATCTCCTTGAAGTCGCCCTTGGTCCCCCGGCCGCCCGAGACGACGATGCTGGCCTCGGTCAGCTCGGGCCGCGCGCTCTTCACCTCGTTGAAGGAGACGAACTGGGTGGGCGAGCTCGCGACGTCGGCCGGAGGCTGGAATGCCTTCACCTCGGCAGCGGAGCCGCCGGGCGCGGCGGCGGAGAACTCGGTGGTCCGGACGGTGAACGCCTTCACCGGTGTCTTGAGCTTCACGTCGGCGATGACGCTGCCCGCCCACATCGGGCGCCGCCATATCAAGTCGCTCCCCGAGCCCGAGAAGGCGAGCACGTCGGAGGCCATCGCCGCCTTCAGACGGGCAGCCACCCGCGGAACGAGATCTCGCCCTTGCGCGGTGGCGGCGGCGCCCACGAAGTCCGCACCGATGGAGCTGGCCAGCGCGGCGACGGCCGGCGCGTACGACTCGGCCAGGTAGTGGGTGAAGGCCGGAGAGGCGACGGTGTGGATGACGGCCGCTCCGTACGGCTTCAGCTGCTCGGCCAGTGCCGAGGGGTTCTCGCCCAGCACGGCAAGGTGCAGCGACGCTCCGGTCTTCTGGGCGAGGTCCTTGCCCGCGGCGACCGCGTGGAGGGTGGCCTTGCGCAGATGCCCGTCGGGCTGGGACTCGGCGACGATCAGGACGGTGGACATGGCTCTCTCGCGTTCCCTCAGATGACCTTGGCTTCGTTCTTGAGCTTGGTGAACAGCTCCTGCACGTCGCCGACCTTGACTCCGGCCTTGCGCGGTGGAGGCGCGGACAGCTTCACGACCTCCACCTGGGGCGTGGCATCGACGCCGAGCGCGGCCGCGGTGAGCTCGTCGATCGGCTTGCTCTTCGCCTTCATGATCCCGGGGAGCGAGGCGTAGCGCGGGAGGTTGAGCCGGAGGTCGGTGGTGACGATCGCCGGCAGCTTGACCGTGAGCGTGGTGAGCCCGTTGTCGACCTCGCGGACCACCTGGGCGCTCTTGCCGTCGGCGGCGACCTGGACGGCCGGCGTCTTCGCCTTCTCCGCGTCGCTCTCCAGCGACTCCACCTTCGAGGCGAAGGTCGCCTGGCTCCAGCCCAGCCACTCGGCGAGGTACTGGCCGGTCTGGTTCTGGTCGTCGTCGATGCTCTGCTTGCCGAGGATGGCGAGGTCCGGCTTCTCGCGCTCGATGACGCCCTTGAGCAGCGCCGCGGCGGACATCGGATCCAGCGGGCCCGCGTGGTTCACCCAGACCGCCTTGGTGGCGCCCATGGCGAGGGCGTGGCGGAGCTGCTCCTGGACCTCCTTGGCCCCGATGCTCACCACCACCACCTCGCCGCCGTGCTTGGCAGCCAGGCGAAGACCCTCCTCGACCGCGATCTCGTCGAAGGGGTTGATCTTGTACTTGAGCCCCTCCTGAACGATGCCCGAGCCGTCGGCCTTCACCTTGATCTTCGACTCGGGGTCTTCCACCCGCTTGGCGGTCACCAGGATCTTCACGCGACGACTCCCCTGAGATGGGCCCAGCTCACGCTTGACGCAGCGCGACAGGCGACCGGATCGATTTACGCGTCAACTGCCCGATCCGCAACCCGTTTTGACCGTCGCATGTTTTCCGGGTTCGGGCTGCCCGGGGGGACGTGCTACGTGGTCGCGGCTGAAACATTCCGCTTCGTTCGGAGGGGTCACATGGTGCGATTGACCTGGTGTGGCGCACTCGCGGTCGTGCTGCTCGGTCTTCCGGCGCGCGCCCAGGACGAGATCCGGATCGGCGCGGTGCTGCCGGTCACCGGCAAGGAATCGAAGATCGGCGGCGCCTACAAGCAGGCCACCGAGTTCGCGGTGAAGGAGGCCAACGACGCGGGCGGCATCCAGGTCGGCGCCAAGAAGATGAAGATCAACCTCTCGCTGCTCGACGACACGTCGGACGCCGCGAAGAGCGCGCAGCTGGTCGAGCAGCTCATCACCCAGAACAAGTCGCACGCCATCATCGGCGGCTACGGCTCCCATCTCGTGCAAGCCCAGTCGGTGGTGCCGGACCGCTACGGTGTCCCCTACCTCTCGGGCGGCGCCGGAGCGACCGCCATCTTCGGCCGGAGCAAGTGGGTGTTCGGCACGCTCTCTCCCGTGGAGCACCTGGCCGAGACGCAGATGAAGTTCCTCGACGACCTGGTGAAGCAAGGCAAGCTGAAGACGCCGCTCACCATCGCCCTGGTCACCGAGAACACCGAGCACGGCAACGACTACGCCAAGGGCGTGAACGACTTCATCAAGACCCACCCCGGGTACAAGGTGGCGGTGCAGGAGAAGTTCGAGCTCAACACCACCGACTACCGCCCGCTGCTCCAGCGCGTCGCCGAGGCGAAGACGGACCTCTTCCTGGCCGACTCCCACCTCGAGGACTTCATCGCGATGCACCGGACGTACACGCAGATGGGTCTGCACCACCTGATGGTGACCCACGGCGCCCGGGGCTCCGACACGGCGGCGCGCAAGGCGCTCGGTCCGGCGACCGACTACATCTTCGCCAGCGGCTGGTGGTCGGATCTCCTGCCCTACCCGCAGGTCAAGGACTTCAGCGCCCGCTACAAGAAGGAGAGCGGCGTCGACCCGCAGTGGTACCACGCCATGGCGTACGAGACGGTGCGGGCGCTGCTCACCGCCATCTCGAAGGCAGGCTCGCTCGAGCCGGAGAAGATCCGCGCGGCGCTCGCCGGGCTGAAGCTGGAGAAGAGCATCGTCCCCGGAGGAGTCCTGTCCTTCACCAAGACCGGTCAGGCCGACGTGCCCTTCGTCGTGACCCAGAACAAGCCGGGCGGGAAGGTGGACCTCGTGTGGCCGAAGGAGGACGCGACCGGTCCGGCGGTCGCGCCGATCCCCACGAAGTAGGACCCCGATCGGGGCGGGAGGCGCGGTGCAGAAGCTCGCGATCGTCGCTCTGAACTCGCTCCTGGCCGCCGGCCTGTACGCCACCATGTCGTACGGGCTGGCGGTGATCTACGGCGTGATGCGGATCATCAACCTGGCGCACGCCGGGCTGATGATGCTCGCGGCCTACGCGACGTGGGCGCTCAACGACCGCTTCGGGCTCGATCCGTTCCTGTCGATGCTGGTCGTCGCCCCGGCGTTCTTCCTGCTCGGGATGGCGCTGTACGCGACGGTCATCCGCTGGCTCCCGCGATCGTCCGCGGGCCCCTCGATGCAGTCGCTCCTGCTCCTCTTCGGCGTGTGGCTGGTGCTGCAGAACCTGGCCTACGCCATCTGGGGCGGTGACACCCAGTCGATCCTCACCCCGTACACGATGGAGTCGGTCCAGATCTTCGGCGGCCGGTTCGGCATCCCGCAGATCCTGGTCTTCGTGGTGAGCATCCTGTCGCTGGTGGGGCTGAACCTCGTGCTCCGCCGCACCTTCCTCGGCAAGGCGATCCGCGCCGTCACCCAGAACCGGGACGCGGCGATGCTCTCGGGCGTGAACGCGGGTCAGATCGCGGCGGTCGCCTTCGGCATCGGCACCGCCTTCGCGGCGATGGCCGGGAGCATGCTCTCCACCCTCTACGCCTTCACGCCCGACTTCGGCCGGAGCTTCCTCCTCAAGGCCTTCTGCATCATCGTGCTCGGGGGCATGGAGAGCTTCACCGGGGTGGCGGTGGGCGCGCTGGTTCTGGCGTTCATCGAGAACTTCGCCTCGGCCTACACCTCGATTCCGGTCTCGTACCAGGACGCGATCAGCTTCACCCTCCTCGTGGTGGTGCTGGTGGCGGCCCCGGGCGGTCTGCCCGGGCTCTGGCGGCTGCTCGACCGTCGTGTGGTGGCGCGATGATGGCCCTGCTCCGTCGCCATCCGGCGCTGCTGCCCGGGCTCGTGTTCTCCGCCGTCTTGCTGCTCGCGCCCACGTTCGCCGAGCGCGGGACGCAGAACGACCTGTGGAACATGGCGTTCTTCGTCGTGCTCGCCGCGGCCTGGAACCTCCTCGGAGGATTCGCCGGGCAGGTGTCGCTCGGGTACTCGGCGTTCGTGGGCATCGGGGCGTACACGACGGTGCTCCTGGCGCAGGCGGGATGGTCGCCGTGGCTGACCCTTCCGGTTGGCGCAGCGCTCGCAGCGGCCTTCAGCGTGGTGGTGGGCCTTCCCACCTTTCGCCTCCGCGGTCCGTACTTCACCATCGCCACCATCGGCGTCGGGGAGGCAGTGCGGGTCATCGCCTCTGGCCTCGACTTCACCGGCGGCTCGAGCGGCCTCCGGATGCCGGCGGGGACCTTCGACTTCACCGCCAACTACTACGCGATGGTGGGGCTGGCGCTCGGGACCCTGGCCCTCGTGGCCTGGCTGCAGCAGCATGCCTTCGGGCTGGCGCTGGAGGCCATCCGCCAGGACATCGACGGCGCCGAGGCGCTGGGCGTGAACTCGACGTGGGTGAAGCTGGAGGCGCACGCCATCTCCTCCGCGCTGGTGGCCGTCGCCGGCGGGCTGTTCGCCACCAACTTCCAGTACATCAGCCCGGGGAGCGTCTTCGACTTCCGGCTGTCGCTCACCATCGTGCTGATGCCCATCGTCGGTGGGATGGGGACGCTGGCCGGCCCGGTGGTGGGGGCGATGCTCTTCAGCTACCTGCAGATCAAGCTGCTGGCGAGCCCGACGCTGCGCGACTCGTACCTCTTCATCTACGGCGGACTGCTCATCGTGGTGATGCTCTTCGAGCCACGGGGGATCATGGGCCTGTGGGAGCGTCTGTGGTCCAGGCTCCCCCGGCGGCGAACCCCGGCGATCGCGGAGGCGCGCGGTGCCGGCTGAGAGCGCTCCCATCCTCGCCGTGTCTTCGGTGAGCAAGCGGTTCGGTGGGCTCCTCGCGCTCGACACGGTCTCGTTCGAGGTGCAGCCGAAGGAGATCTTCAGCGTCATCGGCCCCAACGGCGCCGGGAAGACCACGCTCTTCTCCTGCCTGGTGGGCGCGGTCCACCCCACGACGGGCAGCGTCCGGTTCCGCGGCGAGGAGCTCTCCGGGCTCCGCAACGATCAGATCGTCACCCGCGGCCTGGTCCGGACGCACCAGATCGTGAAGCCCTTCCGCGACATGACGGTGGCGGACAACATCCGTGTGGGCGTGCTTTACGGTCGGCTGAGGCTCCGGGGGTCGAAGGCGCGCGAGCGAGTGGACGAGGTGCTGGGGCGGACGCAGCTCGTCCACCGGGCACAGGCCAAGGCGGGCGTGCTGAGCATCGGCGAGCTGAAGCGCCTGGAGATCGCCCGCGCGCTCGCCACCGGCCCGGAGGTGCTCTGCCTCGATGAGGTGATGGGCGGGCTGAATCCCGCGGAGATCCAGCAGGCGATGGTCCTGGTCCGCGCGCTGCGCGACAGCGGGCTGACCATCCTCATGATCGAGCACCACGTCCACGCGGTGGCCGGGCTGTCGGACCGGCTGGTGGTCCTGAACTTCGGGAAGAAGATCGCCGAGGGCCGGCCCGGCGAGGTGCTCCGCGACCCCGCCGTGGTGGCCGCCTACCTCGGAGACGAGACCAAGAGGAGGCGCGGGCGTGAAGGCGCTCGAGGTGCAGGGGATCGACGTCTTCTACCGCGACGTCCAGGCGGTGTGGGACGTCTCCTTCGACGTGGAGCCCGGAGAGATCGTCACCCTGGTCGGGGCGAACGGCGCCGGGAAGACCACGACCCTGCGGACTGTGGCCGGGCTCCTGCGACCGCGACGGGGGACCATCCGCTTCATGGGCGAGGACGTCACCGGCATGCCTGCGTTCAAGCTGGTGCAGCGCGGGCTGGTGCTGGTCCCCGAGGCGCGCCAGCTCTGGGCCCAGATGACCGTGCGCGAGAACCTGGACATGGGGGCCTACGGCAAGGAGGCCCGCGCGCACCGCCACGAGACGCTCCGGACCGTGCTGGAGATGTTCCCCATCCTGGAGAAGCGTGCGAGCCAGAACGCCGGCACCCTGAGCGGCGGCGAGCAGCAGATGTGCGCCATCGGCCGGGGGTTGATGGCACGCCCGAAGCTGCTGATGCTGGACGAGCCATCGCTGGGCCTCGCGCCGATGCTGGTGCGGCAGGTGTTCGCCGCGCTCCGGGAGATCAACGGCCGCGGGGTGACGGTTCTCCTCGTCGAGCAGAACGTGCACCAGGCGCTGGCGCTGGCGAACCGGGGGTTCGTCCTGGAGACCGGCCACCTGACGCTGTCCGGCCAGACGAAGGCGCTGCTCGGGGATCCCCGCGTGAAGGAGAAGTTCCTCGGCGAGGCGGCGCTGTAGGGAGGCCCTTCTGATTAGAAGTTAGACTTGCAAGTTGGACTTGCAGTCGATAGATCCGGAGGGTGACCCCCGCCGAACAGGCAGCCGAGGAGCTCCGGGCAGTCGCCGGCGCGCTGATGCGGCGGCTCCGTGCCGAGTCGGGCGAGCCGCTCTATGCCCGCCCGCTCGTCTCCGTCCTCCGCCGTCTCGACTCGGACGGCGCGATGACCACGGCCGATCTGGCCCGGGCCGAGTTCATGACGCCGCAGTCCATGGGCGCCTCCGTCGCCGAGCTCGAGGAGCACGGACTGGTCGCCCGGAGCGACGACCCCTCCGACGGCCGGCGGAAGCTCGTCTCCCTCACCCGTGAGGGGAGCCGCGTCCTGGCCGAGGCCCGCGCCAGACGGCGAACCTGGCTCGCCCGGGCCATCGAGACCGAGCTCGACGTCCCCGAGCAGCGCCGGCTCCTCGCGTCGCTCGAGCTCCTCCGCCGGGTCACCGAGTCCAAGAGCCACCAGCCCTGAGCCGCCATGCCCCTCACCTCGCTCGATCCCGTCACCGCCCTCGTCGTCATCGACCTCCAGCGGGGCGTCGTCGGCCTCCCCACCGCGCACCCGGTCCAGCAGGTCGTCGCGAACGCGTCCGCCCTCGCCGACGCGTTCCGCCGGCGCAAGCTCCCCGTCGTGCTGGTGAACGTGGCCGGCCGCGCTCCGGGTCGGACCGAGGCCCGGGTGACCGCATTCCCCGCCTCGCCGGAGTGGTTCGAGCTCGTCCCCGAGCTCGGCCGAGACCCGGACGACGTCCTGGTCACCAAGTACACCTGGGGTGCCTTCCACGGCACGCCGCTCGACCTCCAGCTTCGACGGCGCCGGGTCACCCAGCTCGTCCTCTGCGGCATCTCGACCAGCGCCGGGGTGGAAACCACCGCCCGCGCCGCGTTCGAGCACGGCTACAACGTCACGCTCGCGGTCGACGCCATGACCGACTCGTCGGCGGACGCGCACCGCAACAGCATCGAGCGCATCTTCCCCCGCATCGGTGAGACCGGCACCACCGCCGAGGTGCTGGCGAGGCTCCCTCCGTGAGCACCGCCGTCGCAGCGCTCGCCGCTCCTCGTCGCCCCCGCATCGGGCGCGCGATGCGTCACCGGAACTACCGGCTGTTCTTCTTCGGGCAGGGCACGTCGCTGATCGGCACCTGGCTCACGCGCTTCGCCATCGGCTACGAGACCTATGCGCTGTCGCACTCGGCCCTGCAGCTCGGCCTGGTTGCCTTCTTCAGCCAGGCGCCCACCTCGCTCATCGCGCCGGTCGCCGGGGTGCTGGTCGATCGCTGGGACCGACACCGCACGCTCATCGTCACCCAGGCGCTCGCGATGCTGCAGTCGGCCCTGCTGGCCTTCTTCGCGCTGACCGGCCTCATGACCGTCTGGCACCTCATGGCGCTCGGCGCGTTCCAGGCAGTGATCAACGGCTTCGACATGCCGGCCCGCCAGTCCTTCGTCCGTCAGATGGTGGAGGACCGCGCCGACCTCCCCAACGCCATCGCCCTGAACTCCTCCCTGGTGAACGCCGGCCGCCTGATCGGGCCCGTGGTCGCCGCTGCGCTCGTCGCCGTCGTGGGCGTCGGTGGCTGCTTCGCCGTCGACGCGGCGAGCTACCTGGCCGTCATCGCCTCGCTGCTGGCGATGCGCGTCGCCCCTCAGCCGGTCCGGACGGCCGGAGGGCGGGTCCTGTCCGAGCTGCGCCAGGGTCTGCGCTACGTGCACCGGTTGCCGCTGGTCGAGGCCCTGCTCCTCCTCCTCGCCGCGGTGAGCGTCCTCGCGGGGGGCTACTCCGCCCTGCTCCCGGCGGTCGCCATCGGTGCCTTCCAAGGTGGGCCACACGCGCTCGGGGCTCTCATGGGCGCGGCCGGGGCCGGCGCGCTCGTCGGCGTGCTGCTCCTGGCTCGGCGGGAGAGCGTCCGCGGCCTCGAGAGGTGGATCGTCCGCTGCGGCTTCGGCGTCGGCGCGGGTCTGATCGCGCTCGAGGCAGCGCCCCGGCTGTTCGTCGCGGTCCCCATCCTGTTCGTCGTGGGGATGTCCCTGATGGTGATGTGGGCATCGATCAACACCCGCGTGCAGACCCTGGTCGCGGACGAGATGCTCGGCCGGGTCATGAGTCTCTACGCCGTGGCCTTCTTCGGTGGAGCGCCGGTCGGGGCGTTGCTGCTCGGGACCCTCGCCACCCTCCTCGGGCCGATCCACGCCTTTGCGCTCTCCGGGGTGGGCTGCCTCCTCTGCACCCTCCTCTTCCGCCGGGCGTTCCCGAGGCTCGAGGCGCGGGCCCGCGCCCGGGAGCGAGCGCCCGACCCGGAGCGGACCGCTCGGGAGGCGTTGGACCTGCCGTGAGGCCGTCGTCAGAATGCGCGGCTCATGTCCAGCGATGATTCGCCTCCCGGCGGGAGCCAGGACGGAGGCACATCCCCGCGTGGGTTGCCCGCCGGCTACCGGCAGGGCGTCATCTCCGCCATCACCGTGGTCCTCGGCTTCTCGCTCGTCTTCCTGCGCTTCTGGAGCTTCGAGCTCGAGGGCGAGTGGCACCCCACCGCCATCGTCTCGACATTCCTGATGGGGCTCTCCGTCCTCGGTCAGCTGGTGACCCTCTGGCGGTCGCTGCAGATCGAGGACGACCAGCCCGCGGTGTACCGGAAGACGCTGCGCTGGTTCGCCGGGTCGACGCTCGTCATGCTGCTCGGCCTCGTCCTGTCGGCGGTCGCGTCCCTGGACTAGCGAGGGGCAACGGGTGCCCGGCCGGGCCGGTGACGGTTCTCGGGGCGGTCCCGCGCATGGGGGATCGCAGGTTCTCACCCTCAAGGGAGGCCCCGATGTCCCGAAAGACGCTCGCCGCACTCCTTCTGCTGTCCGCCGGCTGCTATCACGCCTCCATCGAGTCCGGGATGAAGCCCGGAAACGACAAGATCGAGAAGGAGTGGGCCAGCTCCTTCGTCTTCGGGCTCGTTCCTCCGGAGCCCATCGAGGCGCAGAGCAAGTGCACCAACGGAGTCTCGAAGGTCGAAACCGAGCACTCCTTCCTCAACGCGCTGGTGGCCTTCTTCACCATCCAGATCTACACCCCGATGCACCTCACCGTGACCTGCGCCGCGGGCCCGACGGCCGACGCCCCGCAGCAGGCGACGCCCCAGGCCCCGAGCGTGGCCAGCGCGCCCTGACGGATCACTCGAGGACGAACAGCCGCACGCCTTCGGTGGTCGCGGCGGTGTGCCACCCGGAGGTCTCCGCGTCGCCGAGGGGTCCATCCACCTCGGACATGGTGAGCGCGAGCACGGCGCCGGGACCCGGCGCTCCTGCGGGAATCGAGCGGTCGAGGACGCCGAGCGCGTCGATCGCCCGCGCGGTCACGTCCGACGCCACCGCCGGACGGCCGAGCACGTCGTCGAACAGCACCCCCGAGCCGGTCGCCAGCGCCGCCCGCACCCGGACCCCTGACACCGCCGTCGCCCGGGCCACCTCCCGCGCGAACCGCAGCACGTCGGTCGCGTCGCTGGCCCCGGCCGATGCGCCGGTCATCCACAGCCGGTTCCCCGCCTGGGCGAACGCGACCCGCCAGGCACCGAGCCAGCCCTGCGCCTCGCGCGCAGCCTCGGCCAGCGCCTCCTGCGCGGCCGCGAGCCGGTCCGGTGCGGGAGGGACCACCTGCGCCACGTAGGCCACCGCCCGGAGCACCGGACGCGACCCGGACGCCTCGACCAGCTCGGTCGCCCACGGTCGTGGCTCGGGCAGCGCCCATTCGCGAAGCAGCACGAGGTCCGCGGGTGTCTCGTCGACCGACTCTCCTCCCGGCCCGAGCAGCGCCTCGAGCCGGTCCGCCCCGGTTCCCACCGGAACGGGCGTCGTGTCGCGACGCCGCGCGTGCGCGTTCCACCACGGCACGAGCAGCGCCGCGTCGGGTCCGTCGACCGGCCGCAGCTCCTCCCCGCGCTCGAGGAGGAGATCCACGCCCTCCAGCGCCTCGTACCCGAGCCCGCTCCTGGGGAGGAACTGCACCACCCGGCGCACTCGCCCCTGCTCGCGCACGCAGAGCACCGCCAGCGGCACCCGCAACGCCTCCTTGAGGCGCTCGGTGAGCCGCGCGGGGGGCATGGCGGCCGCCTCGGGTGAGAACCAGCGCGACTGCCTCCACTCCTCGCCCATCGCCACCAGCTCGTCGGTGAGGACCCGGAAGACGTCGAACAGGGACGACAGCCGCTCGGCCTCGGCGACGACGAGCGAGACCAGCGAGCGGAGCCGGAGACGGACCTCCTCCAGGTGCTCGGATCGGATCAGGGTCTCGATGCCATCGAAGGTGAGCTCCGCGATGTCCTGCGGCTTCAGCGCCCGCAGGCAGCTCCGGATGCTGACGTAGGTCACACCCTCCACCAGCATCGCTCGGCCACGACCGGCGAGCGTGCGCTCCACCCGGGCGAGGTGAACCGGCAACGCACGGCGCAGCTTCCGGCGGCGCTCCACCCACTCCGCCGAGGGGCTGGTGCGACCCCGCTGGGGCAGCTCGCCGTCTCCTCCGCGGAACAGCGACACCACGATGTGCGACAGCGGCCCGCCCACCGAGGTGGTGAAGGCCAGCGTGCCCGGGATCGGACCCGGGCCCGAGGGAATCGGCCGGAGGTGCCGGCGGTCCCCGCTGAAGATGTGCTGGGTCTTGTTCACCTGGACCAGCCCCGAGGCGCCCAGCGCGTGTCCAAAGGTGAGGAGTCCGCCGTAGGGGTTGCTCCATCCATCGCGGATCCGCTCCACCGCCCGGTGCCACTCGAGTCCCATCGCCAGGAGGAAGGCGAGCTCGATGCTGGGGAAGGCGTCGTGCACCACCGCGAAGCCCGAGCCGGGGAAGGTCGCCGGCCGGACCCCGGCATCGTCCGCGGTCGCGGCGAAGGCCTCGCGGATGGCGGTGGCGAAGATCACCGGAGACTGTCGCTCGAGGAAGCTCGGGTTGCTGCTTCCCTCGCCGACCCCGAGCACCTCCACCACCGGCGAACCGGCGTGTCGCGGAGAGCGGCTGGCGAGGACCTGCGCCACGAGCTCCTCGTCGGAGGTGACCAGCGTCGCCGCGGCGCCGCAGCAGGGGGCGGCGATGTCGTCGCCGTCGAAGTAGGGAGTTCGCCGGGTCGCACGTCTCGGCAGCCGTCCCGAGAGCATCGCCGCCGGGTAGCCTCCGGCCGTCTGGAACTTCCGCATCGAGACGGTGGACAGGGCCGCCTCCACCGTCTGACGGGAGAGCCCCAGGTTGCGGCGCATGCAGTCCATCAGGAGATCCCCGACGACCAGCATGTCCAGCCCGCGCGCCTGGTCGAGGTCACCGAGCACGGTCCGGATCTGGTACTGCGAGGCGTAGCCCGAGGGGATGATCTGCCCCGCGACGACCAGCACGGTCGCCCCGCGCTCGGCGGACCGCGCGGCACGCACTGCCTGCGCGAACGCCCACGCGCCGCTGTCGGACGTGCCGGCGAGGAACTGGCACCGCGCCCGCCGCGACAGGTGGAGCAGCGCCTGGAGCGTCTGGGGCACGAGCCCCACGTTCATCCGCTCGTTCGGGTCGAGTCCCGGCATGCAGGTGACGAAGAGGTCCGTCACCCGCTCGCAGGTCGCGCGATAGCTCCGGTCACCGAGGAGCGCGTGGAGGCTGGAGAGCGCGCGATGCCCGGCCGAGGCCAGCAGGTCGGTGAGCGTGACCGGCTCGGAGAGGCCGAAGTCACGCTCCCAGTCGGCCGGCCGCGCCCGGCCATCGTCGCTGCGGTTCGGGTAGCGGAAGAAGAGCCGGGCGAGCTCGGCGGCCTCGGGCTCGGGCGCGGGTTCGGAGAGGAACTCCGTCGAGCGCCGGCCCGGGGTCAGGAACCGGGGATTGCTCCCGTACTCGCCTGTGACAACGAAGACGCGCCGGCGCACGCAGGCAGAAGAGCACGGCCCGCCGTCAGCCGCCCACCCCGAATCGGAGGATGCGTCCGCTCGCGCACGGGCGCCGCGGCGCGCCTCCGTCGAGGCTCACGGGGACGCCGCGCGGGCTCCCGGCGCGACACGCCAGACCGTCCCGCTACCGTCGTCGGTCACCAGGAGCGCGCCATCGTGGGCCACCGCCACCCCCACCGGGCGCCCCCAGACGCTGCGCTGGTCCACGACGAACCCGGTCAGGAAGTCCTCGTACTCCCCGGTGGGCACGCCATCGCGCGTCGGGATGCGGATGACCTTGTACCCGGTGCGCCGCTCGCGGTTCCACGAGCCGTGCTCGGCGGCGAAGCCGTCGCCCTCGCGGAAGGTCATCCCCAGCGAGGCCGAGTGCGACTGGATGAGGACGTCCGGCACCGTGGCCTTTCCCGCCAGGTCGGGCCGCTGTCCCTTCAGCCGCGCGTCCTCGTGGTTCCCGAGCCAGTACCAGGGCCACCCGTACCACGCGCCCTCCTTCACCCGGGTGACGTGGTCGGGGACGAGGTCGTCGCCCATGCCGTCGCGCTCGTTGGTCGAGCACCACAGGTCGCCGGTGGTCGGGTGCACGGCCATCCCCACGCAGTTGCGGAGGCCGGTGGCGAAGATGCGGCCGCCCTTTCCCTGCGGGTCGAAGACCAGCACGTCCGCGCGGCGCTCCTCGAAGCCCCAGGTCGCACCGAGGCCGTGCTCCGACTCCCAGGCCCGGATCTGGTCCGGGCTCTTCTTGCCGATGCCCTCGGCCACGTTGGACTGGCTCCCCACCGACACGAACATCCGCTTGCCGTCGAGCGAGAACACGACGTCGCGCGTGGTGTGGCCGCCGGTGGTAGGCGAGAGATCCGAGACGACCACCTCCGAGCGGCCGCGCGAGGTGGTGTCCCCGTTCCGGTAGGGGAAGCGCACCACCCGGTTGTTCTCGGCGACGTAGAGCCACTCCGGCGAGGGCCCCGGCGGGTAGAAGGCCATCCCGAAGGGCCCGTCGAGGCCGTCGGCGAAGGTCCAGCGCTGCTCGGCCCGGGTGGCTCCGTCCTTCGCCCGCAGCACGAGGATGCGACCGGGAGCGGTCTCGGCGATGAAGACGTCGCCCCCCGGCGCGACAAGGATCTGCCGCGGCTCCTCGAGGCGGTCGGCGAAGAGGTCGACCCGCCAACCCTCCGGCGCGCGCGGAACGACGTCTGCCGGACGCGGCACCACCCGCGGGCTATTGCGCGCAGAGCCGGTGGCGAAGGGCCCGGGCAGGTCCTCCACCCGGATGAGCCTGCGGACACCCGGCGCGTCCGACCGCCAGTCGCCGAACGCGGCCGCGCCGGTGAGCACCCCGCCGTCCGGGGCGACGGGTGGTGCCGTGGCCGCCCGGGGCGATGCCGGGACGCCCGCGTCCGGCACCGCAACCGGCGCCGCCGCCCCCGACGTGGGAACCGCCTTCAAGGACGCCAGGTAGGCGACGATGTCCGCGCGGTCGCGCCCCTCGGGAACCCGCACCACCATCGTCGTTCCGGGCACGAGCGCGCCGGGGTTGGTCAGGTACCTGTCGAGGAGCTCGTTCGTCCAGGTGCGTCCCCAGCGGCTGAGCGCGGCCGAGTCGGAGAAATCGGTGGCGGCCGCCTTCCGTCCGACGACCCCGCGGAGGTTGGGTCCCTGCCCCCCGGCCACGCCCGGCTCGACCGTGTGGCACACCGAGCATCGCTCCTGGAACACCGTCGCGCCGCGGGAGACGCTGGGTTGCGCAGCGGAGGCCGCGAGCCAGAGGAGGAGCGCGACGAGGGCCGCGAGCCGGTCGAGAGAGCGTGTCATGGACGTGCGCAAGCTAGTCTCCACGCGCGCCCGCCGCCCGGGGACGCAGCAGCCGGCGATGGTCGGCTCGCGGGCACTCACCCGACCGCCCACAGCCCGAGAAGCCCGGCGACCAGCATCACCGGGACGAGCCAGAGCGCGACCTTGACCACCTCGAGTGGCGGCAGATCGGCTCCTCGTCGCGCGGCTGCCGCGAGGACCAGCAGGGTCGCCAGGGTCCCGTGCGGCGTCAGGCAGCTCCCGATGTTCGTACCGATTAGCGCGGCGTGCATCCCGCGCTCCGGCGCCTGCAGCGCACCGAGCACCGACCGCATCAGCAGCGTGGCCGGCAGATTGTTGAGCGCACTGGAGGCGATGCTCGCCACGCCGGCGATCGCACCGAGCCCCAGGAGCGGCGGACGCGGCTCGGCGAGCCAGCGGACCAGCGGACGGGCCAGCCCGAGGTTCTCCACCGCCTGCACCAGCGCAAACAGGCCCACGACGAAGGGGAAGACGCCCAGCGAGAGGTGGTGCACCCCGTTCCGTCCGACCCGCCGCCGCGCGAGCCCCACCAGCGCGAGCACCCCCACCCCGGCGAACGTCGTCAGCCACACCGGGACTCCGAGCGCCGGACCCACGAAGTAGCCGAGCACCAGGAGCACCAGGACTCCGCAGGCAGCCAGGAAGAACGGCGGGTCCGCGACCACCGTCGCCGCGGGCGGCAGCCGCCCCGTGTCGAGCGAGCCCGCGAGCTCTCGCCGGCACGCGAGACGCAGCCCTGCCCAGAGCACGAGGAGGACCAGCAGCTGCGGGAGCGCCATCGCCGCAGCGAAGCGCGCCGGAGGCACGTGCGCGGCGAGGAGGAGGTTGGTGAGGTTGCTCACCGGGAGCAGCAGCGACGCGACGTTGGAGACGAAGACGCAGACCAGCACGTAGGGGCGGGCCGGCACCTCGAGGCGCTGCACCGCGGCCACGACGAGCGGGGTGAGGATCACCGCGGTCGTGTCCAGCGAGAGCACGATGGTGATCAGCGCGCCGAGCAACACCAAGTTTCGGAGGAGCCCCGCTCCGCTTCCGGCCGACCGCGCCGCGAGCACCGCCGCCCACTCGAAGAAGCCGCTCGCCTCGAGCAGCGCGGACAGGACGAGGAGCGCCAGGAGGAACAGGAGTGCCTCCTTCGCGACCAGCACCAGCGCCCACACCTCACCCGGGTGAACGAGGCCAGCCGCGAGCGCGATGGCCGCCGCGCCGCAGGTCCACCACCCGGCGGCGATGCCCCGGGGCCGGAGCACGACCGCGGCGAGCGTGACGGCGAAGAGGACGAGGGTGAGGAGGGTTCGCAAGGAAGTGAACGCGACGCGCAGCCTCGTCGGTGCGGTGCTCGACCTAGCACGAGCTCCACCTCGGCCGCCCCCTCGGGAGGACTGGCCTCCCCCGGCCGCCCGGGCTATGAGCGGCTCAAGCTCGTTCGATGCGACGCCCCGTCACCCGACCCTCCTCCCGCGTGCGCTCCCGTCCCCCGTCGTCGCGGAGGAGGGCCGCGCAGCGGACCGACGCGCTCGCGTACGCGCGCGGTGTGCTCGACGCCGAGGCCGCGGCAATCCTCGGCGCCAAGGGACGGCTGGGAGCGAGCTTCATCCGCGCCCTCGAGCTGATGCGCGCCTGCGAGGGTCACATCGTCGTCACCGGGCTCGGCAAGCCGGGCTTCATCGCCCAGAAGCTGTCCGCCACCCTCGCCTCCACCGGGGTGCCCTCGCTCTACCTCCACCCCTCCGAGGCGCTCCACGGTGACCTCGGCCGGGTCAGCCGCGGGGACGTGGTGCTCGCCCTCTCCAACAGCGGGTCCACCGAGGAGCTGGTGCGGCTCCTGCCCTCCCTCCGCCGCCTGGGTGCGCAGGTCATCGCCATCACCGGCGACGGCGACTCGCCGCTGCCCGCGGCTCCGACGTGGTGCTCGACGTCGGCGCCATCCCCGAGGCCTGTCCCCTGGGCCTGGTTCCCACCGCGAGCTCTGCGGCGCTGCACGCGGTGTCGGACGCGCTGGCGATGACGCTCCTCAAGACCCGCCAGTTCAGCAGCGAGGAGTACGCGGCGCTCCACCCCGGCGGGAAGCTGGGACGGAGCGTGATGCGGGTGCTCGAGGTGATGCGCGCCGGTCAGGCCAATCCGGTGGTCCGCGCCGACGCTCCGCTCCATGAGGCGGTGGTGGTGATGACCAACACCCCGGGCCGTCCGGGCGCCACCAACGTCATCGACGCCGCCGGCCGGCTGGTGGGGATCTTCACCGACGGTGACCTGAGGCGGATGGTCGAGCGGGGGAAGACGGACTTCACCATGCCGGTCTCCGCGGTGATGGGACACCACCCGCGCTGCGTGTCGCCCGAGGACCTGGCGCTGACCGCAGCGGCGCTGATGCGCGAGGCCCACGTCGACCAGCTCCCGGTGGTGAACGCCGAGGGGCACCCGGTGGGGCTCATCGACGTCCAGGACCTGCTCGCCGCGCGGCTCATCTGAGTCACGGCGGCCGCGCTCCGCGATCGACTCACGGTGAGGCGGGGGTCACCCGGGTCCCGGCGAATGCCTCGCCGCACCCGAGGTCCAGGGTTTTCACACCATCCGGATCTCCCTGGGCCACCGCGAGCGCGCGCTGTCCGGACTTGAAGATGGTCTCCGGCGGGAGGGCGCTCTTGCAGAACACCGCCAGGAAGCGCA
>Ga0134123_10000784_pt1 | contig 20847 bp, 18 predicted proteins | sample KB303_FD_96460 | JGI IMG/M metagenome (GOLD analysis project Ga0134123, IMG submission 96460) | Terrestrial soil microbial communities without Nitrogen fertilizer from Kellogg Biological Station, Michigan, USA - KB3-0-3 | ecosystem: Environmental > Terrestrial > Soil > Unclassified ...
CGGCTATCTGCACATTGAATTGCCCCATCGATAAAACAAGACGAAATTTTTTTAGTAAGTCCGTATTGACGCCATGATGGACACAAAAACTTCTCAATATCAAAAGTAAAGAAATATATCTTAGCAGAAAATTAACTTACATGGCAGAAAAAATCAACTGGTCTCAAGCGGTGCAGCCGCTTATCAAAAAATATAAGAACAAGAAACATCCGCTTGAATATAAGAATTTATACCAGCTTTTGGTGATGGTGGTTTTATCAGCACAGTCAACTGATAAACTGATTAATCATATGGCCCCGGCCTTGTTCAAAAAATTAACCCGGAACATGAGAAGTGCCTGATGAATAAAGTTTGTAGTTATTATGTGAAAGTCGGGAAGAAGATGATTAAGAATGTAACCCGTGAAAAAGAAATGAGATGAAAAATTACGCAATTGTCATTTTTTATCAGGAAATGAACCGAGTAAATTTGTTAACGAACTTAATAAATTTTGAAATGGTCACTTAAAACTGAAATATGATTTGATGAGAGAAACAGATTGTAACTCCACCCAGGCAATTGATCATAAAAAACTTAAAGTTGATGTTTTTAAACTTGTTGAAAGTGAACCCGTACTTAAAGTTGATATCGTGAACTTATAAAATGAAGCACTTGTATTGGGAAATGATGATCGTAAACTTAAAGTTGGTTGACAAAATTTCCGAATTGGTGACGGTAAACAAAGTGATAGACATGGCGTACTATTTTCCTAAAGCGGGTACTTGTAATTTTTACTGTATTACTCAATGATTGTTTGCACAAACTGGCAGCACGACATAATATACTGACAGGCTGGTGAATTAAACTAAGCCACGGTTTGCATGTACTAAATGGTAGCGGATGGATTTTAGGTTTCGCTGAGCATATTTAAAGTGCCGCAGCCGTATACTGAGAACTGATTTGCCTATACTGAGTTCCTTTTTGCTTGTACTGAGAAACGATCAGCGTAAACTGTAAATCTTTTTGGCCGTACTCACAGAGGATTTGCTGATACCGGGAGACGATCGGGTCGTATTTTGTTAATTTCATGATATTCAAAATAATGAGCTAAAAAGATTTTTGATTCGGCAGGAAAATTTGGCAGTACACCCATGAACTTCTGAAACGAAAATAAAGTTAATTTAATGTCTAAGGCAAAAAAATTTACACCGGCAGCGTAATTACAAATTCGGTTCCTTTTCCAACTTCACTGATCACTTCAATTTTTCCGTTATGTTTTTCAATGATCCCATAGCTGATGGATAAGCCCAGCCCGGTTCCTTTGCCAACATCTTTGGTGGTGAAAAACGGATCAAATATTTTTTTCTTTATTTCTTCAGTCATTCCTTTACCGGAATCGCGGATGGAGATTTTTAATTTGTCATTTTCACGGGAAGTGGAAATGATAATCTTTCCGTTGTCCTCTATGGCATCAATTGCATTGGAAAGAATATTCATAAAAACCTGGTTAAGCTGACCCGGGTAACATTTGATTTGCGGTAATGTTTTATCCAATTTTTTAATTACTTCAACCCGGTGACCTGTACGGGCATGCAGAATAACAAGCGTACTTTCAATCCCTTCATTAATATCAGCATTTTTCAAATCATTTTCATCTAACCTTGTAAAGCTGCGAAGCCCTTTTACAATTTCCGAAGTTCGTTTGGAGCCTTCTTCAATTCCATTTATTAAGGAATTAATTTCTTTTAACGTATAGTTCAAATCAATTTTGTTTTTGTATTTTAAAATTTCTTCCAATTTCTGCTGCAGGTTAGACTGATCAACGGATTCGTATTTTTCAAGCAGTGTTAAGACCTCGCTGATATCTCTTTTAAGCGGAGTAATGTTGGCAGAAACAAAGTTGACAGGGTTATTTATTTCGTGCGCAATACCAGCCGTTAGCAAACCGACAGAAGCCATTTTTTCAGATTGAATGAGTTGCTGCTGCCGCTGTTCCAGCTCGCGCGTTCGTTCTGCAACTTTTATCTCTAACCGGTAATTCAAATCTTCCAGTATTTTTTTTCTTTCCTGTTCCTGTTGAATGGCCTTCCCTGAAAGCTCCCGGATTTCTTCTACCTGAACTTTTAATGTTTTATTGGTGAGCGCAAAATCACGGGCAAGATAGATGGACATGCAAAACGGAATAGTTAAAAATACACCACCGGAGAAAATAATCATAAGCAAAAAATTAGTGTAACTATCCATCTGACCTAAGTTGTACAGGTAGCTGATATAACCCATAATACCCATTAATATGATCATAATAAGCAACCCTGCTCCGAATAATTTTGAACCCTTTCGTTTTTTTTTCATGCTTACTATTATAATGCGTACAAATTCAGCCGCAACGAGAACGCCTGAGTAATTTATGGCTCTTACGGCTAAGTCGGCACGAAAAAAATTCAGCATAAAAAGAATAAGGCAAATACTTACAAGAAACCAGAAAAATTTTGGAACCCGTGTGTAAAAGATCGAATACAACAGTCCGATAAAGGAAATATAAAATAAAGAGATAAATATTATATTAAGATTGATAAGGGTGTGAAGGAACCCGATACTGCCGCTGAAATTCCTGGAGAACAAACCATGCATCACGAAAAAACAGAAAAAGAAAAAAGTGAACAGGCTGAAATATAAATTCTGTTTTTTTTCCCTGTAGTTTAAGAACAGGAGCAAGTGGATAAGGCAGAATATAGAGAAAATTCCCATAAATAATGCATTTACAAAATTCGAGAGCGTGATTGACTTGTTATTGTAAGCATAACGAAGATCGGATAAGCCAATTTGGAAATTAATAAAGGGAATTTTATGAATGCTATCTACATCCGTAGCGTGAAAATTGGAATATCTTATTGCCAGCAGGTATTTTTTACCGGTACTAAAAGTGTAAGGAACCGGAACAGGTTTAATATTAAAGTGCACAATTTCACTGCTTATATTTCCTGATGGTGTTCCGAATTTCCCGGTTAATTTCCCATCCACATAAATTTCTGCCGCACCATAATGCCTGTAGGTGAATGCAGCCGGAAAACCTGCCAACGTGGAATCAATGAAAATTGTTTTACGAAACCAGGCAATGCCCGAAAAATTGTTTGCGGGAAAATTATTAATTCTGTCGGTGTTTACTTCGGTATTGTCGTTGTCGGCTGTTTCCCAGTTTTTGTCATCATATCCGGGGCTTGCCCAAATGAGGCTGTCGCCATTGTGGTATTTCCAATCGCGGTACAGGTTTTGAATTTTGTTTTTTATGCTGTCGCGGGTAAATGATTCGATAAGAAATTGTCCATCCGAAAAAAATGGGATAAACAGGAGCAGGAGCAAAGCATATTTTTTCATTGGAGGAGAACTGCACTTGCTGGTGCCGTGCGTTAATTTGTGAATAGTGACACCAACAAACTTTCGAGACGAAAATTAAGCTTTTAATTTAATTTATGCCGATCAGGAGAGTTCCTACGGAAAGGTCCGCAGGACTCTCCATCGGAATCCTTCGTGACCTGCTGAGCATCCACAGAGGAGAATGCATTGTGGAATCAGACAAATGAAAAAGTTATAACTTTCACCTCCGTTTCTTCAGAAGGGAGAATAAAGATTTTAAATTATTCCAAAATCACTGTAATGAAAAATGCCTTCGTTTCTAAATCTAATTTTAATTTTTTGAAAGAGCTTTCAAAAAATAACAACCGCGAGTGGTTCGAAAAAAATAAAAGCCGTTACCTGGAAGCACATGAGAATATGATTGCCTTTACAGATGCGCTGCTGGCAGAAATGAAAAAGCATGACCATATCGAAACCGTATCCGGAAAGAAAAGCCTGTTCAGGATTTACCGCGACATACGTTTCTCAAAAGATAAATCTCCTTACAAAACCTACTGGGCGGGCTCATTTAAAAGGGCAACTAAAAAATTAAGAGGCGGGTATTATTTCGTGATTGGCCCCGGTCAATCTCTTGCAGCAGGAGGCTTTTTCTCACCCAACCCGGCCGATCTGCTTCGTATCCGCAAAGACATAGATTCAAATTTTGATGACTGGAAAAAATTGCTGATGAATAAGACACTTTCTAAAACTTTTGGTAAAATGAAAGGAGAAGAAGTAACCACAGCGCCAAAAGGATTTTCAAAAGATAACCCGGCTATTGAATTGATCAGGCATAAACAATTTTATTTTGAACGTCATTTCACCGATAAGGAAGTGATGCGGGAGGATTTTTTGAAAACACTCAGTCAGACCTTCAAAAATCTGCGCCCGTATTTTGATTACATGAGTGAAATGCTGACAACGGATGCTGACGGTATACCATTGTTTTAATTTCCGGTTGGAATTATTTCTTTGTTTTCCACCATGAGCATAACGGTTTTCTTTGGCGCACGCGTGCGGTGTATCGTGCCTTTTGATACGGTTACTCCCTGACCCGGGTTAAGTTCAATGATGCGGTCCTGCAGATCCACAAATAATTGCCCCTCCAGGACAAAGAAAAATTCATCATCGTTATCGTGCTTGTGCCAGTGATATTCACCTTCCACAATACCTACACGCACCACACTATCGTTTACCTGTGTAAGCGTCTGGTTAAACCATTTATCCGTGCACTCTTTTACCATTTGCGGAATATCAATTTTTTCAAAGTGCCTGTGTTTTACATCAAGCTTTGTTACGTAGTTATATTGGTTGGTCATAATTTAAGATTTTCTTTTAAAAGCTAAATTAAAAAAACAATTTTAAACGAAATAAACAACTAAATTTTATTTACTGTGCAACTTTTAACGTAATTCGTTACTCTTATTGTGAACAGAGAAATGAAAAAATATTTTATAATTTATTCCGTACTTGTATTCGTCTTCATTCTGCTTTCCACCTTTGTTAAAGCGCAGCAACTGCCGCAATGGGTGCTTGAAATGAAAAAACCGGTTATTGACTATTCACTGCTCACCAAAGAATTTAATGAGTATTGGGAAGACAAAAAAACAGATACGGAAGGAACCGAAAAAAAATTTGAAGAAGAAGAATTCTCCATTAAAGAGGAATACGGCTGGTTGCGCATGTATGTTCACCAGTATTTTGAGATGATCAATCTCCGCCAGCAACGCAATCAAAACTACCACCCGGGGCTTAACAAAGTGAGCAGTGCAACGGCTTTGGGGCAATGGTCTCCGGCAGGCCCGTTTACTCATTCGCAGGATATTTATGGTGTGCTGAGCGGAATTCCTTACGGGGTAGGGCGCGTAAACCACCTTGCATTCAGCGGAACACATGCTAACGTCATGTATGCTGCTGCCCCCGCAGGCATATTTATTTCTACCGATACCGGCCATACGTGGCACTCTACTGTCACCGACCATATGGGCTACCATGCGTTCAGAAGCATTGCAGTTGATCCTGGAAACGACAGCATCATTTATGCCGGATACGGTGACTATGCTCTTTCGCCCGGTTATATTTATGATACCGGTGTCATGAAGTCAGTTGACTTCGGTCAGTCGTTTTCATCACTTACAAATGGAATGGATTCTGTAGTGATAAACTCCATTCAGATAAATCCTTTTAACACCAATCACATTGTTGCAGGAGGAATAAATGGTATCTGGAAAAGCACTGATGCAGGAATGAGCTGGCAGCATACATATAGCATGTTCGACTCGCTGAACACAGGACATTTCATTTATGACCTGAAATTTAAACCGAACAGCCCTGATACGCTTTACGCTGCAACTGATTCAGAATTTTTGATCAGCACTGATGGAGGAAGCTCATGGAACACGGGATTCAGCAATTTTCAGTTTACTTCCACCATGGTAAGAGAGCTGCTACTGGGTGTTACACCTGCAGCTCCTGAATATGTTTACATAGCTTCCATGCAGGATTTCGGCAACATATATAAATCAACAGACGGTGGTGCAACTTTTACTGCAACAAAACAATATGCTTCGCCCGGCCTCATCGGCTATGATACTCTTCTCGGATCATACGGGCAGGGGTTTTACGATTTTACTTTTTATGCTGACCCGTTTGATTCGTTGACATTATACATAGGTTCTATCTCCGTATATTCCAGCAACGATGGAGGAATTACCTGGAACCTGCCTTACAGCCAGTGGTACCAGTATGCAGCAACTTTCAAATTACATCCCGACCAGCATTACATAGGCCGTAATGCGTTGTTGCCAGATTTGCTCTGGGTAGCCAACGATGGAGGTATCTATGCAAAAGCGGATGCAGACACAACATTTTCTTCCCGCCATGATAACCTGAATGTAACACAGGCATATCATTTTGATGCGGATAATTTTTACGATTCCACATTTGCAATAGGAACACAGGATAACGGTGCCTCGTTTACGAATAACGGCAGCGATTTTATTGCGTACAAGCCTGGCGATATGTTTGCGCGCGTGAACTGCGCTTACAATAACAATGCGGCCATTTATACTTCCGGTTATAATTTTGGCGGAAGCGCCCATAATATAGATTTAATGAACCCGCCCGTTTCGTATCCTTTTAATTTACCCGAGTCATGGATGTCGGAGCCCATGAGCATGACGCCTGTTGCACCGCTCACCGCTTTTGTTGCAAATGTTGATGTTTGGGAAACGAATGATATGAATGGTTCACCTGTAAACTGGCGAAAAATATTTGACAACTTTTCACCTTACAGCTTTGTGGCGGCCAACCATTGTCTTGCCGATACTAATATTTTTTATGCCGTGCGCGGAGACGGATTTTTATTCCGCACGTTTGATGCAACAGCGCTTCAGCCTGTTTTTGATTCCATCGCACTGCCAACGCTTTCTGTCAATTATATTGCAACCGTTCCGGGCGATTCCAATATTATCTATTTATGCGATTACACCTCAGTGTATGTTTCCAACGATAAAGGTGTAACCTGGACAGACATCACCAGCCCGCTAAACCCTCTTTTTGGTTTCCAGGAAATTGTTGCCGATCCTTTTGCCACCGATGGCTCCGTGTATCTGCTTGCCACCAATAAAGTGTATTATAAAAACGATACCAGCGCATGGATGGATTTCTCAAACCAGTTGCCTGACATTACTTATATTAATGATATTGCCGTAAAGAAATATAACTCGCAGGTGCGTAAAGTGTGGGTTTCTGTGTATGGAAGAGGCATCTGGCAATCGCCTGTTTACCAGAATGCGGTTACGCATATCACGGAAAACAATCCGCCTAAGGGGGATAGAATTGATATTTTTCCCATCCCCGCTACGGGTTATGTCACGGTGAATACCAACTCAGTAAACCTGCTGATTGATAAAATAATCATTTACAACACGAACGGACAGAAGGTAAGCACGACAAGGAATAACATTCATAAATCAAATCTTAATTTACCTGTCTCCGCGTTATCTGATGGAATTTATTTTATGGAAATAAAAACGAATGAAAGAACTGTGATGAAAAGAATTGCCATCAGCAAGTGATGAAAAAACGAATCTCTACATCTTCACAATTTTGCCGGCAGCAATGTCGCCTGCCATACCGGTAAGATTGATAAAATAAATTCCCGGTGTTAAATGTGAAATATCAATTACAACAGAAAGCCTGTCCTTTACCGGAACAGCGCTTAAACAAAGCTGCCCAATTGCATTATAAATTTGTACACGGTCAATGTCAGCGGCAAAGTTTGAAATGGTCAAAAAGTTATTTGCCGGGCTTGGTGAAATAATTATTTCATGGCCGGCTGTCAAATTCACCCGCTCAATTCCGGAGTATGAAAACTGCCCGTTAAAATCAGTTTGCTTCAGCCGGTAATATGAAATCCCCTTATAAGGGAAATAATCCCACGCCTCATATTTCAAAACAGCGGTACTGTTTCCGTGGCCATCAACCTGTATAACGCTTTCCCAGGTATGTGCATTCACAGAGCGTTCAACCATAAAATAATCGTTATTGATTTCGGTGGCTGTTATCCAGTTCAGTTTTACTTTATTATTATCCACCGGAACAGCAGTGAATGAAAGCAGTTCCACAGGCAGTGGCACCTCAATATCATTCAGCTTCAATACAAAAACATCATTAGCTCCCACAGCTGTAAGATTAAAAATTCCGGGCCCCGGGTCGAAGTCAACAGTCTGTCCGAAAAATCCTGCTGCATAAACGCTTCCGCCTGCTGCAGTTATAGTGGCATACCCATTATCATTAATGTTAGCGCCAAACTTCAGCGCCCATGCGAAATTACCTGATGCATCAAGTTTCAGGAGAAATATATCCTGCATACCGGTGGCAGTCAAATTATAAACACCCGGTCCCGGGTCAAAATCTCCGGTGTTTTGAAAAAGTCCTGTTGTATAAACATTACCTGTGCCGTCTACATCTATGGAAAATCCCTGATCGTACAACCAGCTGCCCACATTTTTTGCCCACGCAAAATTTCCTGCAGCATCCAGCTTCTGGATAAATGCATCTTTGCTGTTGGAGTTACCAGTCAAATTATACACGCCCGGCCCCGGATCAAAGTCTGCAACATCCGAAAAATATCCTGTGGTGTATACATTCTCCGCTGCATCGGTGGTGAGAGCAAATCCGCGGTCCTCGAATACGCTGCCTATTTGTTTTGCCCACACAAAATTTCCTGCAGCATCCAGCTTCTGAATATAAATATCCCAATAAGGGCCTCCCGTACACGTTAGATTAAAATTGCCACCGCCCGGGTTAAAATCTACCGTCACCTGGAAGGTACCTGTAGAGTAAACATTCCCCGAGCTGCTTACCGTAATACCGTTGCCTTCGTCAAGACCGGTGCTGCCCATTTTTTTCGCCCAAGCCAGGCTTCCTGCCGAAGTAAGCTTCAGGATAAAAATATCAGTTTGCCCTGAAGAATTTAAATTAGCGATGCCACCAGCATTGCCGGTGAAATATCCTGTAACGTGCACGTTTGAAGAGGCATCCAGCGCAATGGAATTGCCATGGTCATCACCGGTTCCTCCAAAACGGTTTGCCCAGACAAAATTTCCGGAAGCATTTACCTTCATAACAAATACATCCACAGTTCCGGCAGACGTCAGGTTAACAGTCCCTGCACCCGGATCGAAATCCACCGTCAATGAAAACATTCCGGTAAGGTAAACGTTGGCGCCATCAGTAGCAATAGCCAGCCCGCGGTCATCACCGGCTGCGCCCACTCTTTTTGCCCACTGAAAAATTCCTGCTGCATCAAGTTTTTGAATATAGATGTCCCAGCTTCCGGCAGAAGTAAGGTTAAACACTCCCGGTCCCGGATCAAAATCTCCTGTGTTTGCAAACAATCCCGTGGAATATACATTACCGGCATTGTCAACGGCAATAGCGTGACCAAAATCAACACCGGTGCCTCCCATGCTTCTTGCCCATTCGAGGATTTGCGCAGGGGCGTGCGCAGTGATAAAAATTAATATTAAAAAAGCGGGTATAATTTTTTTCATGCATTTCAAATTTAGAAAGGCTTTTTATCACATTGTATGTCCTGCTTCACTAATGTTTGAAAAGTACCTGAGAATATTAAGAATGTTTTAAAGTCTCTGAGGAAAAATCTCCGGGAATTTGATTTGCTGTTGAAAAAATTCTATTTTTGACCTTGTGTGGCCTGGTAGAAAGATAAAAACCAGTGTAACCGTATTCGCACAGCGCGCCTGCGCAGTACCTTTTCTCAGAGCTTTTATTCTCTGAATGTTTTAATGGGTTATCTATTTATGTAATGGAAGTATGCAATGCCATTAAATGATTTTCTTAAAAGCGATAAGATTGAACCGTTATCACCAGAACAGAAAAAAAATATGGAATTAAATAAACAATAATAAAAAACCGCGCAAGCCGAAAAACGGAGTTTAACAGAGTAGGCAAACTAAATATAAAACAAAATGGATTTAAATAAATTACATGGTCTTGTTCCTGGTGAGGTAATTGAACAATTACCTGGTGTACAAGACAAATTTGGAGTAAATACTCCGTTAAGATTGGCGCATTTTCTCGGGCAGTGTGCTCATGAATCAGGTAATTTTAAATTTGCCAATGAAAATTTGAACTACAGGGCGAGCGCTCTCAGGGCTGTTTTTGGTAAATATTTTCCTACAGATGAATTAGCCGCGCAGTATGAACATAAGCCTGAAAAGATCGCTAACAGGGTTTATGCCAATCGCATAGGCAATGGCGATGAAGCGTCAGGAGACGGATTTAAATTTCATGGAAGGGGGTTTATTCAGTTGACAGGAAAAGAAAACTACTCTAAATTTAGTGTTTTTGTTGGCGAAGATTGTATTGCTAATCCTGATTTGGTTGCATCAAAGTATTCATTGGCTTCGGCAGCTTTTTTCTTCTCTAAAAATAATATATGGGCGGTATGTGATAAAGGCGCTACCGATGCAATTGTAACAGCAGTAACAAAAATTGTTAATGGTGGTGTTAACGGGTTAGATGAACGGATTGCTTTCTTTCATAAGTTTTTTAATGCTTTAAACGTTCCCGTGGGCGCTTAGTAATTTTTCTGCCATCGTGAGGGAGAAGCCATCGTTTCTTATCCTCCCAACAATGAAATTAATTGTGAATGTTTAAAACCTGATTAGGAAATAAAACAGAATTTGGAAAAGAACGGATATACATTTTGATACAAAAACAACTTCCATTATGGAAACCAAACAAAAAAACTATAAAACCCCAATACCTGTTCTGGAAAAACCTTTTGAAAATATTGCGCTTGCATTTTCGGGAGGCGGGTTCAGGGCCGCGGCATTTGCATTAGGAACTTTGTCTTACCTGGATGAATTAAAATTGGAAGATGAAACACCGCTGTTACAAAAAGTAACATACCTGTCATCAGCATCGGGCGGAACGATTGCCACAGCAATGTATTCTTTATATTCCGCGCAGGGCCATTCATTCGGGAAATTCTACAAGGACTTATTTGAAAACCTTGAAGGGGTGAAGCTGATGGAGAAGGCGCTGAAAACTCTGAATGATAAAAAAGAATGGAAAAACAGGCCCGATAAAAGAAGAAACCTGATCAATGCTTTTGCCATTGCTTACGATGAGTTTCTTTTTGCACAAAATAATTTATCATCGCTGGTGAACAGCGGTAAAACACATCTCGAAGAAGTTTGTTTTAATGCAACGTCTTTTTATCATGGATTGCTGTTCAGGCAGGCAGTGAAGCTTAAAGACGATCCTAAAGCTAAAACGGATAAAGATTTTTTATTTGGCAATTTCATTGTTCACTTACATCACGGTGAAGCCGCGAACCTGAAGCTGGCCGACTTACTTGCTGCATCCTCCTGTTTCCCTGCGGGATTTGAGCCCATCGTCTTTCCCGATGATTTTATTAATGCACAGGCTAACCGCGACCAATTGATCAGCGCATTGTCAATCGGGCTGCAAGCTGTTTCTCATGACGAACTCGAAAGATTATACTCTGAGAATCAAATTAACGAAGCACTGAAATTATATCCTGGTGCAAAACCGATTGAAAAATTCGTTGAGGAAATAAAAAAGAACACATTAAAACCCGGTTTCAGGTTCGGGTTGATGGACGGAGGGATAACCGATAACCAGGGGACGGAAAGCCTCATTCGCGCCAATGAACGGAGATTGAGAAATGAAACAGATTTTAAACCCTTCGATTTTATGATGATAAATGATGTGGGAAGCCATTTTATGAACCCCTATGAGGTACCCGAAAAAGTAAAAACCCAGGGCTTCAGTATTGTAACGCTTATGGTGATTGCCGTTCTTGCAGCCCTAGCCGGATTGACTTTGATGATTTACGGGATAATGCATCCGGCTCAAACAGTTTGGACGGTGATTGGTGAATTTGCCGGGTTGATACTTTTCCTGGCGGGGACAATCTTTTTAACAGCAGTATTCTCTGTTAAAAAAATTATAAGGGGGAAATTAAGGAACGGAAAAGGGCTTGACCTGCAGAAGAATTTCTCTGAGAAAATAGTCAGTTTATTTTTCAGGTTTTTTGGTTCCGCGCCCGTAATGATTTTATTAAGTATGGTGAATGAACGGATAAACTCAGTGTTAAAACTAAACAATGATGTGTTTTTAAAACGCATTCGATACCTGCTTTATGAACAATTTTTTGAAGCGCAAAAATGGACCCAGCGCGTGAAGAGCAACCATATTTATGACCTTACCTTTACCAATGATACTAACCGTGTGGAGAATGATTCGTTCTCATTAACTCCAAACGCGCCAATGCAGCAGGTAGCCGAAGCCGCATTTGAAATGGAAACCACGCTTTGGTTCGATACAAAAAGCCGGGAAGAATTTAAGCAGGCAGCCATAATTGCTACCGGGCAATTTACAACCTGTTACAATTTGCTGGAATATACTATTCGATTAAGAAACAGCCCTGTTTATAATACTTTGAAACCCCAATACCAGGACAGAGTCAATTACCTGCAAAAGAAGCTCACTAATGATTACAATGATTTTAAAAAAGACCCATTCCGTTTGTACAATCAATCAGGGAAAAATTTCGGCATCAGCAATTTTAAAGACGGGCTCGCAACTGATTACAAAATACCTGGAGATTTTATTGGATTGCGATAAAATGAAATAATGAAAAAGCGTACTGCAAAACGATGATTGTTTTTTGTGAAATTTATTTTCAAATCAGTGGTGTCTCTTCATTGTCTTCTTGTGCACTTTCCGAGTCTCAGTTTTCGGGGCCCGGAAACTTCGGAAACGCAATCTCCATATGAATCGAAAGACCCTGAAGGTGCATAGCATCTTTTATTTCAGTTTAAAATAAATTATCAACTTTACAGCCACCGGCTGTGTGAGCCTGGCGCGAAACGTAGTCTCTTCTTCGTTACCGGAACGTATGACAATTTCAATAACTTAATAAACAAATAAAGGTCATGAAAAAAATAGTATCCTTATTATTGCTGGCAACCGTTGTCAATGCATTTGCTCAGGATAAAGCAGACAGTACTTTTAAACCAAAAAATGTTGCAATACTTTTATATGATGAAGTAGAATTGTTAGATTTTGCAGGGCCGGGAGAAGTATTTCAACAGGCAGAATTTAATGGCAATACTGCTTTTCATGTTTACACTGTTGCGGTTAGTAAAAAAGAAATAATCAGCCAAACCTTTTTAAAAGTTACTGCACAATATTTAATTGATGATTGTCAATTACCGGATATATTGGTTATTCCGGGCGGTAATACTGTTTCACAGGTCAATAATGAAAAATTGATTACGTGGATAAATAATGTAAATCAGAAAGCAGAGTATGTGCTTTCTGTTTGCAATGGAGTGCGCCTTTTGGCTAAAACCGGTGCCCTTGATGGAAAAATGGCGACCAGCCATTTCGGAGCCGTGGATTATCTTGCAAAAGAATTTCCGATGGTTAAAATGGTAAAAGACAAAAGGTTTGTTGACAATGGAAGGATTATTACTACTGAAGGTGTTTCAGCAGGCATTGATGGCTCGTTATATCTTTTGAGTAAAATATTTAATAAAGAAACAGCTGATAACGTTGCAAGGCAGATAATGTATAACTGGAAACCTGAAACGCTTAATGTTATAATAAAGGAGAATTAACCGTCTTGTGCAGTTCCCTTTCCCTTGCGCCCTTGTTTTCATTCGCCTGCATTTGTGATGCGGAACCCAGGCATTAATTTATAGCTATTCAAAAAATTCGTGTGCAGTGCCTTTGGTACTGTGTTCCTCTAATTGTTTTACAATACCTGCTGCGCGTTGCCCGTGTTCATTTATTTTCTGAAGGTTGGCAATAAGCATCTCAGCATGTTGTTTTTTATCTTCTTCGCTTTGCGATTCCAGTACATCAATGACCAGTTCCTGCGATAATTGAGAAAAATTATTTACAAAGTTTAAAGGATTGTGTATTTCATGTGCCATGCGGGTGGCAATCATACCAAAAGCAGCCATTTTTTCGCTTTTGATTAATTGTTCCTGTGCTGCCTTTAATTTTTGATTGGCAATGCGCTGCCTGTTGTAGTTGCGGTACACTAAATAAAGAAGAATAACAGTTATTGCTATTCCTGCAAAACCTCCATAGGTAAACGCTTTTTGTTTCTGCAGTTTTAATTCTGTAATTTCCTTTTCCTGTGCAAACTTTAAACTGTCAGCCACATGTTTTTTATCAAAATCATATTGCATCTGTACCTGCATTATCTTCCTGGTGTTCTCATTATTAACAATGCTGTCGCCCATGGCAACGTAAAGCCGGTAATGTTTTAGCGCTTCTTTAAAGTTGCCCTGTACGCTGTCTGATTTTACAAGATTTCCGTAGCTGTTTTGTATCTGTTCCAGGCTTCCTATTTGTTTTGAAAGAGTCAGGCCCTGGTTAATATACCGAAAGGCACTGTCGTACTTCTTTTGAGTTATATGCATATCCCCTAAAGAATTTAAAATGGAAATCTGCAATTGCCTGTACCCTTTGTCTTCGGCTATTTTTAAACTTTTAAAAAAGTAACCGGTCGCTGTGGAAATGTGTCCCATTGCCTGGTAAATCAACCCGATTTTATAGAGTGTAAAATCTACGCTGTATATATTATTCGTTTCTTCTGACAGTTTTAATTTTTTAAAAATATTTTCCAAAGCATGATCATAATCCTTTTCCGCCATTGTTCAGTTCAGCCATCGAATCATACGATTCTCCAAGCAGGGTTTTATCTCCGGCCGGTTCATTAATTTTTATTGACCGGAGAATGTATTTTTTCGATTCGGTATAATTTCCCATCGAGCTGTACACATTGACAATTCCGGCTATTGCGATCGACTCCTGTTTTTTATTTCCGGCTGCTTCCGCAATTTTTAAAGCTTCAAAATAATTTTTAAGTGCTTCAGGCAGGTTACCTTTACCTAAATAAGTATGCCCCATGGCAAAGTAACAGCCGTAAGTTTCGTACCTGTCACCGGTTTCCAGGTTAATACGCAAGGCTTCATCCAGGCTTTTTAATGCTTCACTGTAGTTATCCTCGTTTAAATATATCCATCCTTTTTTCTGGTGTGCATTACCGGCTCCCTGTTTATATCCTATTGCCTCTGACAAATCCAATCCTTCCTGCGCATATTGCATGGCCGTATTGTTATTGTGCGTTGTATAAACAGCAGCAAGCCGGGTTAAAATATCAGCGGCTGTACTATCGTAAAGCGATGGTAAATTTATCCGCAACTCTGTTTTAACAGCGTTATGGTTTTTGAGTACAGTCAGCAAAGAATCCACCATAAGTTGGTTTTGCGAGACCGAATATTTTTGAAAACAGCATGTTAATAGAAATATAAAAAATACTTTTCTCATGGCTCCTTGTCCTCAAAGATCTTTTATTTTTTTTCAGTCTTAGGTTTGGGTAATGGTTTCCGTATTAGTTTTTCATCACGCATTGCCGTGTTATAAACAAAAGATGCGATTACTGCCGCGCATTGCATGAGGTCATCTTTTTGAATACGGTCGTATGTGTCCATATTGGTATGATGCGTTTTGGTATCATAATCCATTTCATCCTGTATAAACTGGAAGCCGGGCAGGCCCACAGCATCGAATGATAAATGATCGGTGCCGCCTGTGTTGCGCGTGGTAACGGTTGTTGCGCCCAGATCATGAAAGGGTTCCAGCCATGCTTCAAACACAGGGCGAAGGGCATCGTTTCCCTGCAGGTAAATTCCCCTTATTTTTCCGCCACCGTTATCCAGGTTATAATAAGCTGAAAGATTTTTATGTTCAGGTTTAAGAGCCATCACCTGGGGGTCGGCAAAATGGTTTTTAACATATCCTTCTGATCCGAGCAGCCCCTGTTCTTCACCGCTCCATAATGCAATCCGTATGGTTCTGCGGGGCTTCATATCCTGTGTTTTGAGTATCCGCATTACTTCCATCATGACAGCGCACCCGGCAGCGTTATCCGTGGCGCCTGTGGCGGCATGCCATGAATCGAGGTGAGCGCCCATCATGACCACTTCGCTTTTTAAATTTTTATCTGTGCCCGGTATTTCGGCTGTCACATTATATTGCAATGTGTCCGTATCATTAAAAGCTGTTTTTATTTCCATCTCTATTTCCACGGCCTTGCCCGCTTCGAGCAAACGAACCAGCCTGTTTACATGCTCCGCAGACATTTCCAGCTCAGGCAGCACCGGCCTGGCATCAGCGGCATATGATGCCCCGTTAGATGTGCCGTAAGTTCCCATAGCACCCCCGCGGGCAACAGCCACAACCAATGCTTTTTCTGCTATTATAAATTCGCTTCTTTTCTGGCGGAAAGAACGCAACGCCCTGTATTTTGTCCTGTCAAAATTATTTTCATCCGGATCGTCAACAATGCTTTTATCGAGGTACAGGTTTTTTAATTCTTCGTCTGTATACCGTTTAAATTCCGGCTTTAAACCCGGTTTAATCTCAGTGTTTGATGCTGTAATTACAATTTTTCCTTCCAGCTTTCCTTTATATTTTTCAAGCTCTTCTTCATTGTCGGCTTTTAATAAGACAGCTGTTGCATGCACCAACCCGTTAGTGCCGGGCGTCCAGGCTTTGGGTGTTCCGCTGAGCTGCTGGTAATACGGAACCGTCATGGCAACATACGACTTTTGAATTTCCCATCCCTTCCCGAACCCGCCCCATAATTCCAGTTTTGCATTTGTCATTCCCCAGTCTTCAAGCTGCCTGCGGGCCCACTCCTGGGCATTTTTCAGATTAGCCGAACCGGTAAGCCTCGGCCCGCTTACATCGGTGAGGTTAAATAAAATATCCATCACCTTTGAATGGTTGAACGCTTCATCTTTTATTTTAGAAATGGTGGTTAAATCAACTTTTTCCTGTTGTGCTTTTAACTTTACAGTTGTTAAAACAAGCAACAGGCCAATGCATATATAATATTTTTTTTTCATACAGATATAGTTTTGTGTATCCTGCAGGATATTCCGGGCAGGTGTTACCGGGAGACGAAAATAAAGTTTTTAATTTAATGCGACAACCCAACCCTGAAGGCCCCCTGAAAAGAGATTATGAAAGTGCACAGGTTTGAAACATAACAGAGTAATTTTGCACCATGAATCACCTGCTGGACAATCCCGTTTTTAATGCTCTTATTTCCGGTGACTCGCATCTGGGTTTCGGAACAGAAGATGTAAAGTTTTTTGAAAAAGAGGTTTCTCCGTTTGCCGGGTTCAGGGATGAATATAAAAGCGGCTTCGATGATTTATATCAATTATTACCTGGCGGCCGCAATGTCCTTTATGCCACACGCAAAAAAATAACAGCACCCCGCGGGTGGAAAATAATTACTGTAATAGAGGGAACGCAGTTTATTCTTGATTCAAAGAAAACGATTGGAAACAGGTTTATCGAACCCGTTCCGCTCGAGAGCAGGCACGTGGATGAAATGGTAAGGCTTGCTGCTCTTACAAAACCGGGGCCTTTCGATAACCGTACTATTGAATTCGGTAATTATTTTGGAATATTTGAAAACGAACGATTGGTGGCGATGACCGGCCAGCGGCTGCATGTTTCTGATTTTACAGAAGTAAGTGCAGTATGCACACATCCGCAGTATGTTGGAAAGGGCTATGCAGGTATTTTGCTTGAGCACCAGCTTGACCTGATTATCCATAACGGCCAACATCCTTTTTTGCACGTGAGGTCAGACAACGACAGGGCCATTTCAATCTATGAAAGGACCGGGTTCAAAGAAAACGGACTCATGAACTTTTATTTTTTAAAAAAATTATAACGGAAAACCGGGGGAAATAAAAGTGCATAACAGCAGGGGAGGGGAGAGGCAGTCTCATTGATCATCTTATTTCTCCCTGCTCATGTAGTTTTTACTTCAGGCCGGAATCTCCTTTATGGATTCAGCAATGCCCTGGATATCATAAAAGGTGTTTTTATTTTCAATTACCCAGCCGGTATATAAATATTCATGCTGATTGCACCGGTTGCAGAAACGTGACATCTTAAAATCATATGCTTCACCGTTTTCTTTCATCCATTGTGAGTAATCTTTATATCTCCATGAGTGGCCTAACAGCACGCATAGTTTGTTCATTAATTTTTTGTTCATCTGCAGGGAAAGCTTTATATGTACATGTATTTAAAAGAAGCTTTTCATTCTTTTCATTTACGGCTTCAGCGAGTTTATCTATTGTTAAAATTGTTTTTTCCATGTTGTATCCTTAGTGGAATGTTTTTCGGGAGTTGTACAATGTACCTGATATACTGGCCCCTGCTATAAGCTCTCTTTCAAAATAGACATGCTCTTTTTGTGTGGGATCTGCCTGGATACGGCAATAATATATCCGGTCAACATAACGCCTGATGACCAGTAGTAGTTCGGGATTTATTTTTGCATAAACCACTTCACCTTCTTTAAATTTGTTACTCATTCCTGTGAACAGTTAATGGTTTTACTTTAATTAATAATTTCCTGGTTATCCCTGAAAACCTGAAATCAGGAAAAAACATGATGATCAATCCGAAAGCATACACTGTTAAAATTACTATTGCAACTATCATTTTTTGTTTTGTTTTAATTTGAATTATTATACCGCAAAGGTGGGCACTATTAAAGCAATAAGGATTATAAAATGTATAAAATAAGTTACATCATTCACACATTTCCATGATTATGCGTTTAATTTCTCATACTGCCGGTTTAACGATTTTGTTTTTTCTTTTCTTCTGAAATATTTTTCGACCGTTAGTCTTGCAACCAGGTAGCTTAAAGTTGATTCAGCGCCCTGGTTGAGATTTACATTGTTTTCTTCAAGTCCGTCATAGCAGCCCCCGGTGCAGGGATTGTAAATAATCTGGTGCAAATGATTATTTCCGAGAAACCAATCGAAAGCTATTTTCATTTTATCCCTGTACTCCTCATTCTTAAAGACATCATAGAACCTGCTTAATGCGATAACTGTATAAGCTACATCAATCGGTTGCTCGCCCCCCGTATCTACACGGGCATTCTCTTTACCTTTATGCAGCCAGGTTTTGTTTGAAATTATTTTAATACTTTCCTTATCAAAAGTTTTCGACAAAAGAAAATCAAAAGATGACTTGGCAATTTCTTTGTATACTGGCGAACCGGTACATGACCATGCACATAATAACGCTTCAGGCAAAATACTGTTGGCATACGTAAGATAACTTTCAAACCATTCCCATTCATTGTCTGCCTCATGCCTGTACATTTGAACCAACCTGTCTGCAAGTGTTTTAACGAGCAATAAATTTTCTGAGGATTTATTTTTGTCCCTGCAGTAATACAAACCTTTTATCACAAAGGCCATTGCACGCGTTGAATGAATTTTACGCACATTCAATACGGCACGCTGCATTGTTAATCCCGCATCTGCTGCCAGGTCTTTCGGTAATAAATCGCTGACAGAAATCAAACAGCCCAGGGCCCAAATGGCTCTGCCATTTGCATCCGCAAGGTTGGTTGAGTTATTTTGTTCTGTAAAATTTTTCTGTTTGTCAACATAATTCAGAAAACTGCCTCCCGGCTGCAAACAATGTTTTATGAAATTGAAATATATATAAATGTATTTAACAATAGTCTCGTCAATTGTCAATTCGAAATGCATGCACATAGCAATCAATGCGCGGGCGTTATCATCCAATGTGTAACCAGAATCAATATCAGGTTTATTAATTTTAGAAAACTGAACCATTCCAAAATCAGTGGTCATTTTTTTTATATGGTCCAGGTTGATTACAGGCAAATTATACTGCAGGAAAACTTTATTACTTTGTGTTTCTGCAGCCAGGAGCGCATGATCAATGGCAGCATTTTCCCAGGCGGTGGAAGCAATCCTGTGCAATCCGGTTAAGCTGATATTTTTTCTTCTTTGATCATCATTCAATAAACTGATTACGGCATCACCTAATTGTTTGGAGTTTTCGAAATCAATAATAATTCCGGCATCATTCCGCAATACTTCGCGCGCATGAGGAATGGGAGTGGAAATAACAGGACAGCCGCAGCTGATGGCATAAGAAAATGTTCCGCTTACAGCCTGGTTAGGATCTTTGGACGTGAATAAATAAATGTCGGTAAGCTGTAAATATTCCAGGAGGTCCGGCAACGGAAGAAAACAGTTAATAAACTGTACATGTTGCTGCATTTGTAAATCAGCCACCATTGCTTCAAGCATTTTGCGGTACTTTTCGCCTTCATGTTTTATAACAGACGGATGTGTTTTACCGATAATAAGAAACAGCACATCAGGATTTGTTTTAACGATTTCCGGCAATGCTTCCAAAGTGGTTTCAATACTTTTGCCGGAGCTTAATAATCCAAACGTGGAGAGTACTTTTTTTCCGGTTAATTTATATTTTTCTTTCAGGAATTTCTTATCTGAATGCGGAACCAGGTGTGTACCATGCGGAATAACTGCAATTTTTTCAGGGCGGATGGCATAATCATTTATCAATATCTTAGCAGAAGAATGGGTCATCACAATGATGGATTCTGAAGCATTTGACAGTTGCTGCACTTTTAATTTTAGTTGTTCACCAGGTTGCGGGAGAATGGTGTGAAATGTTATAATTAAAGGTTTAATTAGCAGTTCTAAAAATTTTAGCAGGTCGGATTCTTTAGTATCAAAAAACCCAAATTCATGCTGCAGCATAACCATGCTTATGGCCGGGTTCGCATTTATATCCTTTGCCAGTTTAATAAATGCTTTCGGATGATCCGTGTTAAGGATATATTTTATTTCATCTGTGTAATTATGTTTTTCATTTTCAGATTCCAACGGGCAAATTCTTATTTTGAATGTATTGCTGAATTTGTTGTTCAACGCTTTTACCAAATCCTGGGAATAAGTGGCAATGCCACATTCGCGTGGGGGATAGGAGGTGATAAATAAAATTTCC
>Ga0134123_10000785_pt1 | contig 20835 bp, 12 predicted proteins | sample KB303_FD_96460 | JGI IMG/M metagenome (GOLD analysis project Ga0134123, IMG submission 96460) | Terrestrial soil microbial communities without Nitrogen fertilizer from Kellogg Biological Station, Michigan, USA - KB3-0-3 | ecosystem: Environmental > Terrestrial > Soil > Unclassified ...
CTTGCGGTCGAGCTGCAATTCCATGTTGCCGGTTCCTTTAAATTCTTCAAAGATCACTTCGTCCATCCGTGAGCCGGTATCGATCAACGCAGTTGCAATGATCGTAAGCGAACCGCCCTTTTCAATTTTACGTGCCGCGCCAAAAAATCTCTTCGGACGATGCAATGCATTCGCATCCACACCTCCTGATAAAATCTTTCCGCTGGCGGGAGCAGCTGTATTATATGCACGGGCAAGGCGCGTGATAGAGTCAAGCAAAATCACCACATCATGTCCGCACTCTACCATTCGCTTTGCTTTTTCAAGCACGATGGTCGAAATCTTAACATGCTTTTCAGCCGGTTCGTCAAAAGTGGAAGCCACCACTTCTGCCCTCACGCTTCGCGCCATATCGGTCACCTCTTCGGGGCGTTCATCAATGAGAAGAATAATAAGGTAAGCCTCGGGATGATTGGCTGCAATGGCGTTGGCAATATCTTTCAGCAGAACCGTTTTACCTGTTTTGGGCTGTGCAACGATCAATCCTCTCTGGCCTTTACCGATCGGTGTAAACATATCCACCACGCGCGATGAGAGCGTTGCATCTTTCCCGGAAAGGTTTAATTTTTCAAAGGGGAACAGCGGGGTAAGGAAATCAAACGGCACACGGTCGCGCACCACGGCAGGTTCAAGGCCGTTAATCAGGTCCACTTTTACAAGCGGAAAATATTTTTCACCTTCTTTTGGCGGACGTATAACGCCCTTCACCGTATCACCGGTTTTTAAACCGAATAATTTGATCTGTGATTGTGAAACATAAATATCATCCGGTGAGGCGAGATAATTATAATCGGATGAACGCAAAAATGCATGGCCGTCATTCATTATTTCCAGCACTCCCTCACTGATCACGATGCCGTCAAAATCATAGGCAGGCTCGGCAATTTTCCGCTCACGGGGATTTGCATTAAACGGCATATTAGGCTGCGGAGGCTGGTAGCCCTCAAAACTCGGCAGGTTTAAAGCTTCCGGTTCTTTGACAGGGACGGTTAACGACTCGGTATCATTATTAATAATATTATTACCATTATTATTATTATCATTATTATTACCATTCCCGTCATTCGAAAAAAGGTCTTTTTTAGCAGGAGGTTCAGGTTCTCCTTCCGGTTTAACCGGGATAATCCTTTTCCTTTTAGGCTTATCCGAATCATCTTCTTTTTTTACCATAGGTTCAGTTTTGGTTTCTGCAGGCTTTGGTTTAGTTTCTGCGGGTTTAGGGATGTCAAAATCAGTTTTTTTGGATTGAGTGATTTCTGGCGAGAGCGCCTGGTGGTCGAGGATCTTATAGATCAAGTCCTGTTTGCGAAGGTGTTCGAAGCCTTCGATTTTAAGCTGTTTTGCAATTTCCTTAAGTTCTGCAAGCAGCTTTTCGTTTAACGAAAGAATGTCGTACATTCAAAAAATAATTTAAATTTCAGAGGAGGTTTAAAAACAAAGTATCTATTGGGAAGGGAGCCGGTTATATACTAAAACCGGTTCGAGTATTATTTACCTGGAAGTATGTTTAGAAATAAATACGAAGATTTATATTGAGGAAAAAATGACTTTTAATGAGTTCTGTCAAAATCCCGATGCAAGTATATAACTAAAAACGGAGACTAACAAATATTCTTTTAAAGTTTTAATGATTTTTTAATGCGGGAGGGAAATAAGGCTAATAAGTATCATATTTGCGGGGAAGGTTTGTGGTTTGAAGTTTGAGGTTCTCAGCCACATCAGCCAACCACAAACTTCACATTTCAAACCACAAACATTAAAGCATGATCCAGCGAATCCAGTCAATATACTTTCTTATTGTTGTTCTTCTTGCAGTGCTTTTATTCTTTTTGCCGATAAGCACAAAGATTATCCCCGTTAACCCGGCAAAAAACATTTCAAAAGATCTTACCTGGAAAACCGACCTGTATGGAACAAAAAAATTTGAAAACGGGACACTGGTTTCCAATTCCGCAAATTATGTGCTCCTGCTGCTCAGTGTTGCAACCGGTGCCCTAACTGCCATAATTATTTTCCTTTACAGGAAACGGATGATGCAAATGATGCTAACCCGTTTGTGTATTCTTATTACAACAACTTTCATAGCTGTTGATTTTTTCTTTTCGGATGCATTGGGAAAAGAATACGGTGCCGATTATAAAACCATCTATCTTTCAGGAAGCTATTTCCCGATCATACAAATCATACTTCTGGTAATGGCTGTGAGGGCTATAAAAAAAGATGAGGAACTTGTTCGGTCGGCAGACCGCATCAGGTAGTAGTAATTGGTTAATTAAGTTGATTAAGTTGATTAAGGTTGGACAACCAATCAACCATTCAACTTAATCACTCAAACCTCTGAGTGTTTTTACAAGTTCCTCCAGCATTTCTTCCGTAAAATCCAGGTGCGTTACCATTCGTATTAATTGTTTCCCGAACGTAACGGCTTTAATATTTTTCTGCGCCAGCTTTTTGAGAAAATCTTCGCTCTTCATTTTATCTGAAAGCCTGAAGACAACAAGGTTTGTATCCACAGGAAAAACTTCTTCCACGAACGGAAGTTTTTTTACTGCCTCACCAATAATCTTTGCACGTTTATGATCGTCTTTTAACCGTTCAATATTATTTTCAAGAGCAAAAATTCCGGCAGCAGCGAGGAAACCTGCCTGGCGCATACCGCCACCAAAAACTTTTCGGACACGTTTTGCTTTGCGGATATTTTCCTTGGAAGACAATAAGACTGATCCCACGGGTGCGCCCAGCCCTTTTGAAAGGCAAACAGAAATAGTGTCAAAAAATTTTCCGGTTTCAGACGGAGAATCTTTTGTCTCTTCCAATGCATTAAAAATTCTTGCCCCGTCAAGATGCAATTTTAACCGGTGACGTTCGCAAACTTCTTTTATTTCTTTAATGCTTTGCAAAGAATAATAGCTGCCGCCTCCTTTATTGGAAGTATTTTCGAGTGATACCACACAGGTAACAGGGTGATGAATATTGTCTGGATTAATATTTTCTTCGATGTCTTTTGCATTCAGCCTTCCGCGATCACCTTTCAGCAATCGGACCGAACACCCTGAGTTGAATGCAATGCCGCCTGCTTCATAATAATATACATGGGCAAGATGATCACAAATAATTTCCTGCTGAGGTTGTGTAAGGATCCGGATAGCGACCTGGTTGGTCATTGTTCCCGAAGGACAAAACAACCCGGCTTCTTTTCCGAAAATGGCTGCAGTTTTTTCTTCCAGTTTTTTTATGGAAGGATCTTCATCAAATACATCATCGCCCACCGGTGCGGTCATCATCGCAGCCAGCATTTGAGGAGAAGGTTTTGTTACAGTATCGCTTCGCAGGTCAATGACCATATAGGTTTGAAGTTTGAGGTTTGAGGTTTGCGGTTTCGGAAGCCGGTTTTTAATTTGAAATCTGTAATTTAGAACTTAGAACTTCACACCTTAAACTTTTTATATCTTTACTTTTATTTTCTCAAATCTATGGAAAAAAGATTAGTCAAAGGCGACAAAAAAATATTCGGTGTTTGCAGCGGGCTAGCAAATTATTTTGATTTTGATCCCACTATTGTCCGCATTATTTTTCTCATAGCACTCGTTTGTTTCGGTTCGGGGTTGTTGCTTTATCTTATCCTGGCGATCGTGATGCCAGACGGAGATAAATCTTTCTGATACCCGTCAGTTGATTTCCTGTTTTATTGCTGCTTCGGAAAAATGTACTCGATCACCTGCTCTTTTGTTTTTAAATCTTCTCCCATTACCTGGACAAATTTTATAGAGGGCAGCCAATTGGTTTCCTGCGCCTGTGCATAGATCCGTGTTAACCGCGAAGGCTTTCCGTTTAATGGCAGGTAGGCATAAGCCTTGCCCTCCGGATCCAGAGTGAGAATAACTTTCCGGTTCTTTAGTGCAACAAATGACAGGATAAAATTTCCTGATCCGTCTTTTGCCGGTTCAGACTCAACTCCGAATGCCAGCCACCGCTGAATCCAGTTCAGCTCTTTTTTCTCGCCTCCTTCGGTGTAACGCAGCCAGTATACGCTCACCGGGTTTTTCGGATCGAGTTTTCCGCTTGAAAGATAATTTGCCTCGTAAATGATCGTGTTCGTGTTTTTATTACGTTGCAAATAAAAAAGAAGTTTTTTTGATGACGGAGGAACAGGGAAGCTTTTAGTGATTTGTCCAACGGTATTGGTGAGTGCCTGTTCTGCCGGTGACTGGGCTTTGAGCTGAATGGAAAATATCAAAAGGAAAATTGATATTAAAAGTTTCCGGTAACGATTCATAGTTCTTAATGAGAATAGTTTTTTAGTTTTTAAATATTAATTTTTTCCGCAGGTATTCCTTCAGGATAATTTTTTTTTCTGAGCTCTATCCTGCAATGATTCAGCCGGTCAATGGCAGTGTAATTTGCAAGCACAGCAACAATCAAAATGGGTAAAGTGAATATGGTCATACTTTCAAATACATGAAATGGCAGAAAGCTGACACGAAGCTTGTAATCACCGCCAATAAATGCTGAAGCAATGCCGCATGCGACTGCGGAAACACCTATAATCACTACCCTCTCCGGCCGCTGCATTAAACCGACAGCACATTGAATTCCCAGGCCTTCTGCCCGTGCCCGCGTATAGCTCACCATAATGGAACCAATAGAAGCAAGGAACGTAATGAGCGCACCAATAAAATAATGGTGTGCAACGAGGTAATAACAGATGCCAAGGAACATGAACAATTCACTGTAACGGTCCAGCACAGAATCATACAAAGCTCCGAATTTTGTTGTCATTTTCCCAAGGCGTGCAACCTGCCCGTCTATCATATCGAAAATTCCTGCAAAAAGAATTATTGCGCCTCCGACTCCCACGTAAGATAAATCAGGCCTTTCACCAATTTCGCCACCTATGATAAATACGATCGCTGCAATAATATTTAATATTAACCCGATGGTCGTGATTGTATTTGGTGTTACCCCCAGGCGGATCAGCAACTTTACAAAAGGGTTAATGATTTTGTAAATAATTTCCTGGGCGGTTTTTTTCAGCATAGAGGATTGTTAAAAATCAAATTTAGCCCTTGCTCTTATACCAAAATCTGAAACGTGGGGATTATTGAGATAGGTAAGCCGCTTGATCACTTCAATTCTTAAAATTTTAAATACGTTCCCTACTCCGGCACTTACTTCAACATAGGGTTTTTTATCCAACGTATAAGTCAATGGCTTTCCTAAAGTATCGGTTGGAAATACAAACAATTCACCGTAATGTTTTGCAGGATTGTTTTTATCTGATACAGATCCGTACATCACTTTTACCGAACAGGTTTCACGCCATTCAAGCTTTTTCAATAAAGGAATTTTGTTAAAGAAAAACCCGTTAAAGAAATGCTGGTAATTAAGCGCCACGTACTGATCATTTATAAACTCAAGAAAGTTCATCAGGTTGTAGGATTCCAACTGGTAAGAATACGTTTGGTTTGCTTTTGGAAATACCAGTAAAGGATAAGGCACACGTCCGAATATTTTTCCTGCTTCCAAATTCAAGTCTCCGAAGCCGAATGGTGAAATGTAAACACGTTTAAAAAATCCAAATTGAAAATGCTGGTAAGAATATTGGCTGTTAAGAACATCCTTAAAACCGAATGTCGAGGTGAGACGAAAGATCGGATATTTTGTGAAAATAGGAATACGGTAGGCCTTGCCCTGGTAATATTTTTCATTCGGTGCAAAACGTAAATCAACAATTACTTCGCTGGTTGTTATTGCATCGCTCGTATTTTGCCGCAAGCTATCATAAGAATAATAAAGGTTGCCGAAAGGCTTTGACTCTAGGTGCTTGACTCCCAAATTATACGTCATGCCATTGGACTTTTCCCTGAGGTACTCAAATTTAAACATATCATTAAAAAACATTTTATCATTCACCCCGCGCTTGAATGAAAGCAGGAAATTATCTTCATTGATAAATTGTAATTCCTGGCCGGGAATTTTTAAATCATGCTGGTAAGATGCTTTCAGATAATGATAAGGATAAACAAGATTATCCTTGTTAAAAGTCCAATAAAAAGCATTGAAATGTTTGAAGCGCTCATAGAAAGTGTACTCGGGTCCATTATTAAATGACTTGCCAAAGCCGTAAGCCGCGTATGTTTCCCACATCAGCCTGTTGCTGAATTTAGGAGTGGTTTTCCATCCGAACCTTCCCCTGAATCCTTCCACATCATTAAAGCTGTAAAAGGCAGCAACGGGCCCGATAGACAATGGCCCGAAATCATGATAACCCGTGATGACAAAGAAAATACCATCCATAATATGTTTAAAAGCGGGAATGTTTTTTACGGTGTCAATCATTTCAAAAATGCCTTCTTCTTTTTTGGTAAGCTGCTCATGGCGGTTTGCCAGCCAAAAAGACTGATCCCTTTCACGGGCGCTGTCGAGCATTATCACATGCGCGGGTCCGCTGAAGAGGCTGTCATCAAGCGGATTATTTATATTATAATCACGGTAGGAAACTGTTTTCTTGCCCTGCAATCCCTTGCTTCTCTTGGTTATATTAAAATCAATGGTGATCTCATCTTTAGAAAGCATCATTCCCTTGCCGCTAACGGTATCAAATTCCTGTTCTACTTTTAATCCCTGTATCCAATTAATGTTGATCTCTTTTGGAACACCCATTTCTACTTTTTTTACAGCATAATTTGAATCAAGTGTAATGTATAAATTTCCTGTAAAACCAAAGTCAGAATGGTTACGGGTGATAAATGCAAGGTTCACACAATTTACATTGTTGACCATTTCAGTATCCACAATAAAAAATTTGTAAAAAACAGGAGCTATTGTTGCAATGGGACTCACAAACTGGTTGGTGAGCAGATCAATATTGTTGTCATAAATATTTATGTCCTGGTACATATTATCAATGTAGCTCGAAAATCCCTGCTCATCCACATAACCTTCAAATCCCACCTGCTTGGTCCCATAGATATATTCTTTCTGGTCCTTGGGCTCTTTGCGGTAGTACACTTTTGATTTTGTTTCCCTGAACCAGAGCGGGAGATATGGTTTGCCATTTAATTCAGATGTGTCCACATAATTAAATACTACCTGGAATTTTTTCATGATTTTCTTTTTCCTGAACTTTTCATCAATGTTGTTCAGGTCAAATTCAACCTTTTCGTATTTGTCATAAGAATAAAAGTCAAAACCTTCTTTTCGGTTTTTGTCTTTATTTGCCACCACTTTTTTTATCAGTTCAACAGCGGGGTTATCTTTATTGCGGTAACGTTTCCCTCCTTTGATAACCACTTCTTTCAATTGTTGGGTGGTCTGCTTCAGCCGCACATCAATTGTTTGTGACCTGCCCGGTTCAATTTTTTTAACCTGGCTTTCGTATCCTAAATACTTAATGCTGATTTCGTCAGTTCCCCACTGCGATTGCAAATCATACCTTCCGCTGAAATCGGTTGCCGTACCGATATTGGGTTTGCCGACAAAAATGATATTTACAAACGGAAGCGGTTCACCTGTTTTATCATCCACAACTGTTCCGCGGATGCGTGTCATTACCTGTGAAAAAGAATTGAAAAAAAAACAGCTTAAAAAAATAAAAAGCAAAAATTGCTTTAATCGTGTCTTATCAAATATCATAAAGAGTTTTTGCCCGCCCAAACAAAATTTTAATCAAAAGTTTTTTATTCGTGCAAATTTAGGGATAATAAGATTATTGAAATCTGACAATTAAACTTATCATGAAATGAAAATGCAACTCTCTTTTACATAATTTCGCACCGCTAAATTCATGATTTACAGATGAAGAAAAACCAGACGATCCTGATTATTACCATTATTCTTTTTGCCATTGCGGCCTATTTTCTGATCACAACAAAAAAAGGGACCATCCGGCAGGAGCTTAAAGATTTTGCGGTGGAAGATACCGCTTCCATCACCAAAATTTTTATTGCCGATAAATTCGGACATGCGTCTACCGTTGAAAAAATATCGCCCGGAAAATGGATGGTAAATGGAAAATATCCTGCACGAACGGATGCAATAAATACCCTGCTTCTCACCATGAAAAACATGGAAGTGCGCAGCCCCGTGGCAAAAGCTGCTTATAATAATATCATGAAAGAGCTGGCTGCAAAAGGAAGGAAAGTTGAAATTTATCAGAACGGGGAGTTGTCCAAAACATATTATGTTGGAAGCGCTACCCAGGACCAGCTCGGAACATTCATGTTTCTCGAAAATTCTTCTGTTCCATTTGTCCTTTTTATTCCCGGTTTTGACGGGTATCTTACCACCCGTTATATTCTTGACGAAAATGAATGGAAACAAAACCTGGTTCTTAACATCGGTATTGAAGATATCGCATCAGTTACATTGCAGGATTTGGAAGAACCCGGAAATTCTATAATGGTGACCCGGAAACCTGATGGAGATTTCTCCCTCGCCACATTGAGTGACAAAAAACCTGTCGAAAATACCGAGCAAAATAAAATTCAGAATTATATGTCGGGCTTTACCAACCTGAATTACGAATTTCAAACGCGGAGCTCAAAGGAATATGCAGATTCCGTAACCGCTGGAGGACCATTTGAAATACTTACGGTTACGGATACTAAAAACAAAACAACCACTGTTAAAATGTACCGCATGGCAGTTTCGGAAAGATCGAAAGAATTGTTTGAAAACCCCTCAGGTGAAAAAATGAAATATGATCCTGACCGCATGTTTGCGATGATTAATAACGAACCCGGCCTTTTTGTGCTTCAATACTTTGTTTTTGGAAAATTATTTAAAAAACCTGCCGACTTTTTAGCAGGCGATTCAAATAAAAGCAGTAAGTAGTTATTCACATTTTTAATTAATACAGATATAAAAATTATATTTGTCGAAATCTCAGTTCAGCTAAAAAATAGTAAACAGTTAATTCCTTTAACCCCTCAAGTATCAAATGAAATTTATTGTATCCAGTTCAGCATTATTAAAACAATTACAGGCAATCAGCGGAGTTTTAAATACCAACAGCCCGTTGCCCATCTTAGAAAATTTTTTATTTGAAATCATTGACGGAGAACTCACTATTTCTGCATCTGATCTTGAAACAACGATGACAACAAAAGTTAAAGTAGAGGCCAAAGACAACGGTAAAATTGCAATTCCCGCGCGCATACTGCTTGATACATTAAAAACATTTCCGGAGCAGCCGCTCACTTTTTCAATTAAAGAAAAAACGCTGCAGGTTGAGGTCAGCTCTGATTTTGGAAAATACAAGCTCACCGGCCAGGATGGAGAAGAGTTTCCAAAAATTCCGGTGATTGAAAAAAGTTCGAGCATCGAATTGCCTTCTGAAGTTCTTGGAGAAGCAATTAATAAAACTGTTTTTGCAACGGGCAATGATGAATTGCGTCCTGTAATGTCGGGAGTTTACTGCCAGTTGAGCCCCGATAATATTATTTTCGTTGCGACAGATGCACACCGGCTGGTACGCTATACAAGAACGGATGCCAAATCAAAATCAGCTTCTGCTTTTATTATTCCTAAAAAACCTTTGCACCTTTTAAAATCGTGCCTTCCTTCGGAAAATGTAAAAGTGAAAATTGATTACAACGATGCCAATGCATTTTTCACATTTGATAATTTTCATCTTATCTGCCGCCTGATTGACGGGCGTTATCCGAATTATGAAGCGGTAATTCCTCTTGATAATCCCAATAAGATGACTATTGAGAGAGAATCTTTTTTGAACAGCATCAAACGCGTTGCTATTTTTTCAAATAAAACCACGCACCAGGTAAAATTTAAAATCACCGGCAGTGAAATACAGATTTCAGCCGAAGATGTTGATTTCAATAATGAAGCTAATGAACGTTTAAAATGCGATTACAACGGGCAGGATATAGAAATAGCCTTTAATGCGCGCTTTATGATTGATATGCTGAGCAACATCGGCACATCAGAAGTCAATATGGAAATGTCATCGCCCAACCGTGCCGGATTAATAAGCCCGATGAAAACAGATAAGTCTGCAAATGAAGATGTGCTGATGCTGGTGATGCCGGTAATGCTGAACTGAGTTTTATTCAGGAAAAAAATTTCCGCCTTTTCTCAGTGATTGACCACGATCTTTCCTTTTAAAATTTTGTTTTTAGCAGTAACTTCAACAAAATACAAACCGTTGGAAAAATTGCCCAGGTCAATTATTTCTTTCCTGTGAGCGTTAATTTTCAAAAGCTCCTCTCCTAAAATATTTTTGATTCGCAGAATTGTTTTTCCTTCAATAAAATTTTCAGAAGTCAGTTCAATTTGTATAGAAGAATTTGCGGGATTAGGCGAGATCGAAATATCATGGTGATAATATTCCGGAATTCCCACTGAAAAAGAATAAGGTAAGGACATGGCTGAACAGCCATTGCTGTCAGTAATTTCAACAGTATAAGAACCGTTTTGCAAAGGAGTATACGTTTGAGAAGTTGCTCCGTTAATCGGGATGCCGTTCAAATACCATTGGTAAGTGAATGCAGTGGTTGAAACCAGGTCGGGTGAAATATAAGAGATTGCAGGAATTACAGGTGCGGGGTATTGTAAGACTGTATATGTTAATGTCGTTATAATTCCACAGGATGTGACATCACAATTGTAAGTACCGGCAGCAGTGACATATTGGGTGGAAGAACTTCCCGTTAACGGAGCCTGCCACTGAATAAAACTCCCCGGGCCGGCAATAACGGTAAGCATGATGCTGTCATTATAGCAAATAGTATCATTTGGATATGCTTCTAAAAAAGGCGTGCTGTATTCTAATACTTCGATTGTGTTAGAAACCAGGTCACATCCCGGTGCCACGGTTTCAACACAATAATAAAATCCCGGAATGCTGACAAATATTGACCATTGATTCCCGGCATATCCATTCGGTCCCTGCCAGTCAAATGTTCCTGTCCCGGTACAAATCAGCTCCAGCGAATCGCCCGGGCAAATTACACCATTTGATGGAATGTAAACAAACGGCTGCGTGTACCCGGTTAAGCTATGAGATGCCTGCCCGGTATACGTACCGAAACATCCGAAAGAATTAACCACAGTTTCAAACGCGGAAACATTATATGTACCCGGCTGTGTCACATATATGGTATCGTTTGTTTCGGAAGTTGACCAGAGAAAGTTAACACTGTCAGGCGTTGCAACTAACATGGTAGGTACACCGGGGCAAATATCTGCGGGCCCGGTAATCGAAACAGTTAAAAAACCTGAAGGAGTCGGATGTATAGTTACATGGATTAATTTTTCCACATAAACGGTATCAAACAAGCATACATTTCCACGGATAACCCAGGCGCTAAACAGCAGATCATAATCACCGGGCTGAATTGGAATAAATGTGTTTTTATTATCAAAAGTGCCAGACGAATAATTCAGAATACCAAGAGGTATGACGTTCCATTCCACCGCGAACAAACCGGGAAATCCGTTATTTACATTTCCCTGTGGATTTGAAATAGAATCATACACATACAAATGAAACCCGTCTCCCACACAAACTATTAAACTGTCATTATTATCAATTGTATCCTCCATGCACACAAGCTTTGGTATTACAGGAGGGAAGCTGAGAATCGAATCTGAATAAATCTGAATAAAATTTTCCTGGGCGCAGCCGGTAAGATTTGTAAAGGTAACGGTATAAGTTCCCTCCGAGTGAACCCAAACCGGGTTTTGTCCCGGTGGAAAACCTGGTGACCATTGAACTGTATTGGTTCCCACATTCGTACAGGTCAATTGAACAGAATCAGGCTGGCATAGCTGAAGGGGAACAGTAATTGCTGCATCAATGTTTATTCCTTTACTATCAGAAATTAATGGTTTGGCGGGAATTGAATCTGTTAAAAAATAAACGGTGTCGCTGTTTGAAAAACATCCGTCAGCAGAAGTAACCGTGACACTGTAATACCCGGATGTGTTTACGTATATAACACCCGTCATATTTAATGTATTCCACAGATAAGTAAAAACAGGACGAATGCTGTCTGCTTCATTCAGTTTTATTTCTAAACTATCGTCCCCGCATACAAAAATGGAATCTGTACAATTTAAAGTGGAATATTTAACAATACATATATCGTTGAAAGGACGGTCGCATAGCGGCCCTGATCTTTGAAAATAATCCAAAGGCTCACGGCTTAAATCAACATTGCTGTTTATATATATATCGCTGTTTCCATTCGTATGGTACCCGATATAACTTGCATAGCTGCTGTCAGAGCAATAGGGGCCCGTTTGAGTATTATAAAAAGCATAGGCGCCATGCGTTATATATGAAGGAGGGTTCACCGTGGAAATATAATTCTCATTAAAACTTCCTGTGAGCGACATGAGGGAGTCATTGGAGACGCAAATACCATACACGCAATCATCCTGCCGGCCCCCAAAGTGCTTTGCCCATTGCCGGTTTCCCGAATTGTCATAGCCGGCTATATATGTATCCCAAAACCCCATGCTGCAAAATATTCCTGTTCCATAAGATGCAGAGAAGTCAGAGAGCCGGCATTTAAAATTTCCGGCAACCAGCACTTCACCGTTATTTTTTGCAGTTATTGCATCTGCAGTTACCTCGCTTTCCGATCCGTCAGCATGTGTCCAGATTAAATTGCCCTGCAGGTTATACCGGATAATAAAAATATTATTGAGATGTGTCCCGCTCAGGGTCGGGTTACCGGTACTTCCAAATAAATATAATGTTCCGCTGAAGTCCCCGGTAAGGTTAATCCTGTTATTACCTACCGCTATTCCGCCAATTGCATTTATAGATACACTGCCCAGCCACCGGAACCATTGTTCAACACCCGCGGAATTGTATTTGATTAAAAAAAGCGCATTGTGCATGGTGTTGTTGTGAACATTGTCAAACACAATGGTGTCGCTGAATGAGCCGGCAACATAAATATTTCCGTTTGTATCGGTTGAAACGTCTGTACCACGGTCAGTATAAATTCCTGATCCTTTTTTTGCCCACAGTAAATTTCCATTGCTGTTATATTTGGCTGTAAAAACATCAATAGAACCGTTAAGACTTGTTAATACTACAGAACCAAAAGTGCATGAACCGGAAAATTCGCCCGTTACAATTATGTTTCCCGAATGATCAAATGCAACACCGTTTCCTATATCACCTCCTGCGCCACCGGCTTTTCTTACCCAGAGCAACGTTCCTGACGAATCATATTTGGCAATGAATATATCCTGCTGTCCGGAGGAAGTTATTATTTGACTGTCAAAATCAGCTGAAGCATAAAAGAAACCTGTTACGACAAAATTTCCCGAAGCATCTGCGTCAACAGATAATGCTTTATCAATGTTAGCGCCTCCTGCTTTTTTCATCCATTGAATGTTGCCGATGCTGTTTGTTTTTACAATAAAAACATCGGCTAATCCTGATGAAGCCAGGTTGAATCCATCCATTGAAAGATTGGAAGTAAAGTAGCCTGCTGTATATGTATTGTTATTGCCGTCAGAGGCAATATCCATTCCTTCATCTATCGTAGAGCTTCCGCCAGTCTGAATCCAATACTGTCCCTTTGAAATAAAAGCGGAGAAAAAGAAAAATAAAACAAGAAAGTTTTTTTTCATCAGGGAAGCAGTTGCTTTATCAAAGTTCTTAAAATTAAGTGAAAGTTACTGATAAATTTTCAAAAGGATTTTTTTAATAAACAATTAATTTAAAGTCTTAAATCCCCGTAAAGCCAATTCATAAACATCCAGTCCCAACCCGGAAATTATTCCTTTACAGTTTTTTGAAAGCAATGAAATGTGCCGGAATTCTTCTCTTGCAAAAATGTTTGAAATATGGACTTCAATCACCGGGGTTTTTATGGCAGCCACCGCATCTGAAATGGCAACGGAAGTATGTGTATATCCCCCCGCATTTAAAATAATGCCGTCAGCAGAAAATCCTTTTTCGTGGAGGTAATTAATCAGTTCGCCTTCTATATTACTTTGAAAATATTCCAGCTTGATCCCGGGATATTTTTTCTTCAGCTCATTAAAATAAGTTTCAAAGTCTTTCTCACCATAAACAGCTGTTTCTCTTTTTCCAAGAAGATTCAGGTTAGGCCCGTTGACGATACAGATGATCATTTTGATGTACGATTTACGATGTACGATGTACGATTGAATCAATCATTTTAATCCATTACTTCAAAAATACTTTTTAATACACATACGTTAATAATTTACAAAACAAATAAAAAAGCCGTAGGCAATTTGAATTTACTTTGAATAATCAATCTTCCCGGTTAAAAATTTGCAAATTGTACATCGTACATCGTACATTCTCATGTCCTGGACACCTTACATAAACGGCTTTCGATCATTCCTTCAATTGGAGAGGTCTCTTTCAGGAAATTCCCTTGAGGCGTATGAGCATGATGTGGCAAAGCTTTACCAGTATACAGAAGCAAAGCAGCTTTCACGAACGCCTGAAAAAATTTCCACCGCTGACCTGAAAGGTTTTATTGAATGGGTGAATGAACTGGGGATGAGCGCCCGTTCGCAGGCGAGAATGATTTCGGGCATCAAAGCGTTTTATAAATACCTGCTGCTTGAAAATGTGGTGAGCACTGATCCGACCGAATTGATAGAAGCGCCAAAGCTCGGACGCAAGCTCCCTGATTTTTTATCTGTTGAAGAAGTAAACAGGATTATAGATTCAATTGACAGGAGCAAGCCTGAAGGTGAACGAAACAAAGCGATATTAGAAACTTTATACAGTTCAGGTTTGCGCATTTCAGAATTAGTGAACCTCAGATTATCTTCCACGTTTCTTGATTTGGGCCTGTTGAAAATTATCGGGAAAGGAAATAAAGAAAGATTAGTACCGATAGGAAGCTCTGCAATTAAACAGATAAATACCTATCTGAATTCTTACCGCAATCATTTGCAAATAAAATCAGGGAGCGAGGATATAGTTTTCCTGAACAGGAGAGGAGCAAAGCTGACGCGCGTAATGATTTTCTACGTCATCAAGGATCAGTTAAAGATTTGCGGAATAAAAAAACGCGTAAGCCCGCATACATTCCGGCATTCTTTTGCGACACATTTGATAGAAGGCGGAGCGGACCTTCGCGCTGTGCAGGAAATGCTCGGGCATGAAAGCATTACAACCACGGAAATCTATACACATCTCGACCGCGATTATTTACGTTCTGCTATTCTGCAGTTTCATCCCAGGGCGTGAAGAGAATTTAAGGTCGCGGGGTTTTTCACTTTAAGAGTTCGAAACGTGCAAACCCCCATATTAATAAATATCCCAGGGTTAATTTAATGAACCTTTATTTTGTCCGACTCCGCAGGAGTCGCATCCTGGTGGAGAATCAGTTTCTATAAACATGCGACCCCGTAGGGGTCGAACATCTCTGGCAGAGATTTTTTCCATTCCTGTTTTCTTTACATTTACATGCTTTTCTTAAACAATCAGCTCATGGACAACACACCATATATTCAACACATTCCCGGTTTATTAAATTCCGAAGCGCTTGACATGATACACCTGTTACTGGCAAAGGCGCCTTTTGTGGATGGCGGGGCTACAGCCACCGATGCAGCAAAAGAAGTAAAACGAAACATGCAGGTTGATGTGAACGACCGGCAGGTGATGCCGCAGTTGCAACAGGTCGTGGGCATGGCGCTGATGAATGAACCAAAGTTTCAAACTGAACTGTATGCAGCACGCGTTTATCCTTTTCTTTTCAGCAGGTACGAAAGCGGAATGAACTATGGCTGGCACGTGGACAGTCCAATAATGGGCAGCCCTCCCGTGCGCACCGATCTTGCGATGACAATTTTTCTGAGCGATCCTTCAACGTATGAGGGAGGTGAGCTTGTTATCAGAACGGGTGACGGAGAAAGAATTTATAAGCCTGCGAAAGGCGATGCAATAATCTATCCCTGCCAGTTCGTTCATTGTGTAAATAAAATTACCCGGGGAACCAGGGTGGCAGCCGTAAGCTGGATTCAATGCTCGGTACGCTCTATGGAACAGCGCCTGTTGCTTGGTGAATTAAAAAGAGTTCATGAACAGCTTGCCCTGAAAGATCCGCAATCAAAAGAATCGCAGGGTGTGCTGCAGGCATGGAGCAACCTGTTGCGCATGTGGGCCGAAGTGTAAACGATGCCTGCAATGGTATCCTGTATACTTTTTGCAACAGGATAGAAGTTGTAATAACGGAACCATGTTGGGTAGTGTACCAGTTTAGATTTTTCTTTGTGTTTGTATGCCTTCTGCACACCCCTGACCCCTAAAGGGGGACCAGGAAAAAGTTTTTGATTAAGATTTTTAAAGATGCAAATAAATCGGGCTGTTGAGCTAAGAGTTTCTCAAATATTTATTTGCAGGTTCCCCTTTAGGGGTCAGGGGTTCGGATAAAGCTTAACTTAATTCCAAACTGGGACACTACCGCATGTTGTCAGACCTGTATACTTATACAAAATTTTGATTTGCTTTTTCTTTAACCCCATATTACCTTTCCATAAAATTTAAAACCCATGAAAAAAATTTTCACGATTATTTTAATCATTTCATCTTTTCCTTTTGAAATGTATGCTCAAAACGGATTAACTGCTTATGCCGTACCTCCTCCGAATGTTCAGGGATCCCGGTTCAGGAATGATTTAAAAGTGGATGCTTCAGATAATGTCTGGGTGGCGTTTAAAGATATAGGTTTGGGAAAATTTAACGGGACTAACTGGACGGTTTATAACAACAGCACTTCCTTATTTCCTGATACGACCGCTTATTGCATTGCATTTGATAACCTGAATAATGTCTGGGCCGGTACAAATAAAGGCCTAGCAAAATATGACGGGACCAAATGGAGTGTTTTCAATACAGGAAATTCGCAATTGCCGGATGACACAGTTAAATCGCTTGCAGCCGAAGGAAATAATTTATGGATCGGTACAAACGAAGGCGCTGTAAAATTCGATGGCACGAACTGGACAGTTTATAACACTTCCAATTCAGGAATTGTAAATGATACGATCAATGCATTTGCTTTTGGAACAAATGGAGAAGTGTGGATAGGAACGTATTCCGGTTTGTCGAAATTTTATCAGAATAACTGGACGACTTACAATTCCGGAAATTCAGGATTAGTAAATCAAAGAATAGTATCTCTTGTGGTGGATAATAACAATGAGGTGTGGATTGGGTCATATACATTTTTTATTTATAAAATGGAAAATGGAGTTATTAAGAACTACAGGACAGATTTATACTCCGGGACGGTTGGACTTGGAACCTATACGTCTTACTCATTGATAAAAAACCCGCAAGGCAATATTATGCTGGCTAATGCCAGTGGATTGTGTGAAATAACACCGCAAATAGTTAATATAATCAGGTTTGGCAAGATAGTGGGAACTTTCCTGCAGAATGGAATAAATACAGGTTATGACTCTTCAGGCAAATTATGGATAATGATGAAACGTGCCGATCCGAATTTTATCTATGGGGGTGATTCCATTTTTTCGTTCGATATAAATCAGCATTGTAATTGCGGTATCGGTTTAACCAACGATAATTTTAAATTTCTTGACATTAATAATGTAAAAGCAGCCATGATGGATTGGGGCATGATGCACTGGGACATAGATTCAGGTGTTTCAAAATATGAAGTGCCCCAGGGCACCGGCAAAACTTCAGTGTTTGCTTCATCACTGTGGATAGGAGGTTTGGATGCATCAGGTAACCTCCATGCTGCAGCTCAGACGTACAGGCAAACAAATGGAGTGGGTAATGGCGGCACAGATTTTTGGCCGGGCCCAATTGATACGTTAACAGGGATTGCAGATTCAATGCAAACCAGACAGTATGATAAGATCTGGAAAGTAAACCGTTTTGATATAGAAGATTTCAAACACAATTTTATTCTTGGAAATGTTACCAATGGCACATACCCGGTTCCAATTGATATTTTAACATGGCCGGCTGCCGGGGCGGGAAACCTATCACGCAATCTTGCTCCTTATGTTGATTATAACAGTGACGGGAATTACGATCCTTTCGATGGAGATTACCCATTGATAAAAGGAGACCAGATGCTCTATTGGATTTTTAATGATAATCTTTCTATTCACCAGGAAACGGATACTTTTCCCCTGGGATTTGAAATACATGCTTCGGCTTATGCTTATACGTGCCCGGGCATTGCAGACAGTAATTCAGTGATGAACACGACCACACTCTATAATTACAGGATTATAAACAGGAGCTTTAATAATTATGACAGCATATTTATCGGGTTGTGGTGTGATGTGGATGTAGGCTGGTATCAGGATGATTTTGCCGGTTGTGATACCATTAATAATGCAGGGTTCGGGTACAACGGAGAAAATACGGATGATTTACCAAACGGATATGGTGCAAATCCTCCCATGCAGAATGTGCAGGTTTTACAGGGGCCTCCCGCTGATGCAAGTGATGGGATAGACAATGACCATGATGGTACTATTGATGAACCTGGAGAACGATGGATGATGGATCATTTTTTCATTTATAACAACAGTAGTAATCCTGTAATGGGAAATCCAACCGGTGGATTGGAATATTATTATTACCTCTCAAGCCGTTGGAGAAATGGAGCACATTTAACTTACGGTGGAAACGGAATCGGGGGAACCGTTCCAACAAATTATATGTATAGCGGTACGCCTTATGATACTACAGGCTGGTCGGAAACAATATTAGGGAATACACCTGATGACAGGAGATTTTTAGAATCCTCCGGCCCTTTCTCTCTTGCATCCGGCCAGGAAACCACTCTTGATTTTGCGTATGTATTTACATGGGATTCAACTGCTGCTAACGGGTTAACAACTTCCATTGCACGCAACACTGCCGACCTGCAAAGAATAAAACACTGGTTTGATATAGACAGCTTCCCTTCCTGTCTTCCTTTGAATGTCGGGATAAATCAAACGGAAGAAGAAAATAATTTTATTAATGTTTATCCGAATCCCGCTCATGATAAATTATATATTAATCTTCCCGGTCTGCAACCAGGAAGTTTTTATACAGTGACTGATTTGTTTGGAAGAACAATCCTTAATAGAAAACTACGCTCAAATTATATTGACATAAAAACTTTTTCTGACGGTGTATATATTTTAGAAGTTCACAAGAGTGATAAAACGTACAGGAAAAAGTTTGTGAAACAATAGAATAAAAAACCGCTTACTTTTGCTTCATCCCGTTATGAAGCAATTTTTCTTAAGGAACATTCACTTTATCTATGCCCTCGTTGTAGCCACAGCTTATATTTTTTATCATGGCTATTCTTTTGCCGGAGGCGACCAGGAGGAGCATCTGCCTTTGGTGTATAAAATGTTTGATCCCGGCCTGTATAAGTATGATTATTACATGTCGCAGGAATCGTTCACATTTTCTATCCGGTATTTTTATGTGCAGGTAGTGTATGCAGTTTCAAAATTCCTTGGAGTGGAAACAGCATGCCTGGTATTATTTTTTTTATGCATCCTGTTAATCTCTTATTCATTCGTTAAAATAACAGCTCACCTGAGCGCAGAAAAATACACACCGTTTTTTGCCCCGCTTATTTTCCTGCTGTTTTATAATGGTTGGACAGTGGGAGGCAACTATTTTGTGCTGCCCATCTTAATATGTTCTGTTTTCTCGATGGCCATCTGCTCTTTTGCTTTTTTGCAGTTCTTCCGCAAAAACTATTTTATAGCTTTTGCATGTTTGGGAATAGCGGGATTGTTCCAGGTAATCATAGCCATTCATGTGGCATGTATCCTCACCATACTGATTTTAACCGGTGAAGAAAAAAATAAAATTCAAAAAAGTGCGGTGGGCTTCTTTCTTTTTCTTTTATGCTCAGCCCCCATGTTGCTGCCTGTATTGAAGCATCATTTTTTCACTCCTTCTGATTATGATAAAGATTTTTATGCACAGGTGCTTTATTATTTCCGCAACCCGAACCATTACCTTCCTTCCTGGTTTTTTCCACGGGACTATGCGCGGTTTTTTTTGCTCTCATTTCTTGGTTTCAGTTGTGCATGGCTCCTGAAGCTAATAAACAGGAAGCAGCTTTTCGCCATGTATGCTATAGTATATGGCGGAGCAATAATTTATTTTTTATTACTGGAAAAATTACATGTTTATCCTATAGGAAAAATTCAATGGTTCCGTTCCACTGTTTGGATCACAGCTTTCAGTTCCCTTTTTATGGTAATAGCAGCCGGAAAAATTCTCAACGGCTTATTCAGGAATGGCCTGCAACCCCCTCCCCTCCGAGGAGGGACGGGGAGGGGCTTGATCCCTTTACTGCTTGCTGAAATAATAATGCTGCTTATTATTTTTAACGGGGCAAAAATTCCAATAGATTATTTCAACCAACGATATGAATTAGGAAACCGGCCTTACTCTGACATGAGTAAAATGCACTTCTGGATTGCAGCCAACACACCCAAGGATGCCGTTATCCTCACCGAACCGGGTGACCTTTCATTTTTGTGTGAAGCCAAAAGATCAATGCCGGTTGGTTATGCGGCTGTCATTCACGAAGCATTTTTTATGATACCCTGGTATGAAAAATTTACGAATATCTACGGGGTAAAATTTGAAGACGTCAATAAGATCACGTCTGCCAAAGATGCAGCAGCCAAAAAATACCGGTCATATAAATTTGAAGATACCGGGCACCTTTATAATATCAGCTATAGAATAGATAACGTAACAACCTGCCGGTATCTCGATCAGCTTGGGCCCGTTGTTCACCGGGAAGGAGATTA
>Ga0134123_10000787_pt1 | contig 20808 bp, 20 predicted proteins | sample KB303_FD_96460 | JGI IMG/M metagenome (GOLD analysis project Ga0134123, IMG submission 96460) | Terrestrial soil microbial communities without Nitrogen fertilizer from Kellogg Biological Station, Michigan, USA - KB3-0-3 | ecosystem: Environmental > Terrestrial > Soil > Unclassified ...
CGTGGCGCCGCCGCGCTCGAAGTCGATCCAGCGGAGATTGCCGCCGTCCGTCGAGTCCGACGCCGGCTCGCCGAACCAGGCCTGCACGTCCAGCGGCTTCACCGCGCGCGACAGCCGGATGTCGCCGGCGACGTCGACGCTCGAGCCTTCGTCGATGTCGAATTTCACGGCGACCAGATGGCCCTCCTTGAACTCCAGCCCGAAGGTTTCGTACTCGAGATACCCGTCGCGAAATCGTTTCGGCCGGCCCAGGGCCCTGGCGTTCTCCAGCGGATCGCCGAGGCGCAGGGGCCCGATGGCGTGGCGCTGCGGATCGAGCGCCGGAGCCTGCCCGGCGGCTGGCCAATCGGCGGTCGGATCCTTGGCTTTGCCGAACAGCAGGGCTAGGTGAACGCCTGGATGCCGGTGATCGCGCGGCCGAGGATCAGGGCGTGGATGTCGTGCGTGCCCTCGTAGGTATTGACCACCTCGAGGTTGACCACGTGGCGGATCACGCCGAACTCGTCGGAGATGCCGTTGCCGCCGAGCATGTCGCGCGCAACGCGCGCGATGTCGAGCGCCTTGCCGCAGGAGTTGCGCTTCATGATCGAGGTGATCTCGACCGAGGCGCTGCCCTCGTCCTTCATGCGCCCCAGGCGCAGGCAGCCCTGCAGGCCGAGCGTGATCTCGGTCTGCATGTCGGCCAGCTTCTTCTGCACCAGCTGATTCGCGGCGAGGGGACGGCCGAACTGCTTGCGGTCGAGCACGTACTGTCGCGCGCGGTGCCAGCAGTCCTCGGCCGCGCCGAGCGCGCCCCAGGCGATGCCGTAGCGGGCGGAATTCAGGCAGGTGAACGGGCCCTTCAGGCCGCGCACCTCGGGGAAGGCGTTTTCCTCCGGGCAGAAGACGCCGTCCATCACCACTTCGCCAGTGATCGAGGCGCGCAGCCCGACCTTGCCGTGAATGGCGGGAGCAGACAGATTCTTGAAGGATTTCTCCAGCACGAAGCCCCGGATCGCGCCTTCGTCGTCCTTCGCCCAGACGACGAATACGTCGGCGATCGGCGAGTTGGAAATCCACATCTTGGTGCCGCTCAGGCTGTAGCCGCCCTTGACCTTCTTCGCCCGCGACACCATCGAGCCCGGGTCGGAGCCGTGGTTCGGCTCGGTCAGGCCGAAGCAGCCGATCCATTCGCCCGTCGCGAGCTTCGGCAAGTATTTTTCTCTTGTAATAGAAGAACCAAATTCAAAAATCGGAACCATGACCAACGAGGACTGCACGCTCATCATCGAGCGGTAACCCGAGTCGACGCGCTCCACTTCGCGCGCGATCAGGCCGTAGGAGACATAGTTGAGCCCCGGGCCGCCGTACTGCTCCGGGATGGTCGGTCCGAGCAGGCCGAGCTCGCCCATCTCGCGGAAGATCTTCGGGTCGGTCTTTTCCTTGCGAAAAGCCTCCAGAACGCGCGGCGCGAGCTTGTCCTGGCAGTACTTCCGCGCCGCGTCGCGCACCATGCGCTCGTCCTCCGAGAGCTGCTGGTCGAGGAGGAGCGGATCGTCCCAGGCGAACTTGGCCTTGATCTTTTCGCGCTTCATTGCATGCGCTCGAGGATGACGGCGAGCCCCTGGCCGACGCCAATGCAGAGCGACACCGCCGCGTACTTGCCGCCCGATTGCTGCAGCTCGCGCGCGACGGTGAGCGCGAGGCGCGCGCCCGAGGCGCCGAGCGGGTGGCCGATGGCGATCGCGCCGCCGTTCGGGTTGACGCGCGGGTCCTTGAAGTCGACGTTCATCAGCTTCAGGCAGCCGAGCACCTGGCTGGCGAAGGCCTCGTTGATCTCGATGATGTCCATCTCGGTCAGTTTCAAGCCGGCTCTTTGCAGTGCCAGCGGAATGGCATACGCCGGTCCGACGCCCATGATGCGCGGCTCGACGCCGGCGCTGGCGGCTGACAGGATCTTCGCGATCGGCTTCTTGCCGTTCTTCTCGCCCCACTTCTTCGAACCGATGAGCAGCGCCGCCGCGCCGTCGTTCACACCCGAGGCATTGCCGGCCGTCACGACCCCGCCTTCAAAGAGCGGCTTCAGCTTCTGCAGGGACTCGAGCGTCGAATCCCGGCGCGGATGCTCGTCCGCGGCGAACGATTCGCCCGGCGCGTCCTTCTTCTTCGCCGGCAAGGTGATGGGGAGAATCTCGCCCTTGTAGAAGCCCTCCTTTTCCGCGGTGGCGTACTTCTGCTGCGAGGCGAGGGCGAACTCGTCGGCCTGCGCACGGGTGATACCGAAGTCCTTGGCGACGTTGTCACCGGTCTCGGGCATCGAGTGATTGCCGTACTGCTTGATGGCCTTGGCGTTGGGGAAGCGCACGCCGATGGTGGTGTCGTAAAGCTTCGCGTCGCGGCCGAAGGCGGTGTCGGGCTTGCTCATGACGTAGGGCGCGCGCGTCATGTGCTCGACGCCGCCGGCGACATAGAGGTCGCCTTCGCCGCAGGTCACGGCGCGCGCCGAGTCGACCACCGCCTGCAGCCCGCTCGCGCACAGGCGGTTGACGGTGGCGCCGGGTGTGGTCGGCGGCAGGCCGGCCAGCAGCGCGGCGAAGCGCGCCACGTTGCGGTTGTCCTCGCCCGCCTGGTTGACGCAGCCGAGGATGACGTCAGAGATCTGCGCCGGGTCGACCTTGTTGCGGGCAACCACTTCCTTGATCACCTCGCCGGCGAGGTCGTCGGGACGCACCGGCGAGAGCTTGCCGGCGTGGCGGCCGATCGGTGTGCGCAGGCCGTCGTAGAGGTAGGCGTCGAGCATGGGTTGGCTACTCCGGGGTCAAGAGGGAAATGCCGAGCTGCGCGCGGCGCCGCAGCCACGGGCTGGGCCGGTAGCGTGGCTCCTGGAAGATCGCGTGCATGGCTTCGAGAATGGTGAGGATCTTTCCGGCGCCGAGCGCGTCGCCCATCGCCAGCGGACCCCGAGGATAACCGAGGCCGAGCACCACGGCGCGATCGAGATCGGCCGGCGCGGCGATGCGCATCTGAGCGATGTCGCAACCGACGTTGACGATATGGGCGACGACGCGTTGCGCGACGAAGCCCGGCGAGTCGTTGATCACCGAGACCGGCACCCCGTCGAACGCCAGCATCGCGTGGGCAGCGGCGCGCACGTCCTTGCGCGTCGCCGGGTTGACCATCAGCGTGCGGCGCTTGGCGAAGCCGAACAGGGGATCGACGCCGACCGTACGCGCCGGGTCGAGGCCGAGCTCGAGCGCGGTGGTCGTGACGTCCTTGCCCAGCGGCGCGACGAAGCAGATTTCGGCGTCCTTGCTGCCGCTACCGGAAATCAGATGCTGCAGCTCGGGGACCGCCCAGGCGGACCTCGGCGTGCCGGTCGGCACCGACGGCTCGGGGATCTTCTCGGCGGCGCCGTCGCTGCCGTACGTGTACCAGCCGCGCCGCGTCTTGCGGCCGAGCAGTCCCGCCGCGACGCGCGGCTCGGAGAGGAACGAGGGGCGGTACTTCGGCTCTTCGTAGTACTGCGCGTACATCGACTTCATCACCGCGTGCGCGACGTCGAGGCCGACCAGGTCCATCAGGCCGAACGGCCCGATGCGGAAGCCCGCCGCATCGACGAGGATGCGGTCGATCGTGGCGAAATCGGCGACGCCCTCCGAAAGCACGCGCAGCGATTCGGGGACGAAAGCGCGCCCGGCGTGATTGACGACGAAGCCGGGCGTGTCCTTGCAGCGAATGGGCTCGTGGCCGAAGCGGCGCGCGAGCGCGGTGAGCGCGTCGGTGGCCCAGGGCGCGGTGAGCACGCCGTCGACGACTTCGACGATCTTCATCACCGGCACCGGGTTGAAGAAGTGGTAGCCGGCGACGCGCTCGGGGCGCTTGCAGGCCGCGGCCATCTCCGTCACCGACAGCGACGAGGTGTTGGAGGCGAGCACGCAGCTCTCGCCGACGATCGATTCGAGCCGGGCGAACAGCTCGCGCTTCGCGCCGAGCTCCTCGATGATCGCCTCGACCACCACATGGCACGGGGAAAAGCGCTCGAGCTTATCGACGACCTCGAGGCGGCCGAGCGCGGCGTCGACATCGCCCCGCTGCAGGCGCCCTTTCTCGGCGAGCTTGCCTAGCGCCTCGCCGATCGTCGCCTTGCCCTTCTGCGCCGCACCGGGCTGCGCGTCGAAGAGCAGGGTGCGCGCGCCGCACTGCGCCAGCACCTGCGCGATGCCGCGGCCCATCGTGCCGGCGCCGGCGACGCCGGCCACGAAATCGGAGCGGGAAATGTCCAGCAATGAGGTCTCGCTCGGCGGGAAAGTTGATATTATCCGCCGGAGGAGGAGGGCAGTAATGAAACGACTTGCTTTCGGTCTGCTGGCCGCGCTGCTGCTCGCCGCGACCAGCGCGTTCGGCCAGGCCTTTCCGTCGAAGCCGGTCACGCTGATCGTGCCGTGGCCCGCCGGCGGCAGCACCGACATCTACTTCCGCAAGCTGGGTGAGGTCGCGCAGCGCTACCTCGGCCAGAACCTGGTGATCGAGAACCGGCCCGGGGGCAGCGGCAACAACGGGCCGACGACGATGGCCAAGACGGCGCAGCCCGATGGCTACACGATCTCGCAGCTCACGATCTCGGCGTTCCGCGCGCCGCACATGCAGAAGGTGGACTGGAACCCCGTCACCGATTTCACCTACATCATCGGCCTCGCCGGCTACACCTTCGGCGTGGTGGTGAGGGCCGATTCGCCGCTCAAGACCTTCCGCGACGTGCTGGAGTACGCGAAGGCCAATCCCGGGAAGTTGTCCTACGCCACGCCGGGCACCGGCACCTCGCTGCACCTGGCGATGGAGGAGGTGGCGGCCAAGGCCGGCGTCGAGTTCCTGCATGTGCCGTTCAAGGGCTACGCCGACGGCGCCATCGCGCTCATGGGCGGACACGTCATGATGCAGGTCGATTCCACCGGCTGGGCAAAGCAGGTCGATGCGGGCGCGCAACGGCTGCTTGCAACGCTCGGCGACAAGCGCACGCGCTGGAATGCGCCGACGGTCAAGGAGCTCGGCGTGGACACGGTGTCGAACTCGCCGTTCGGCCTGGTGGGGCCGAAGGGAATGTCGCCGCAAGTCGTGAAGACTTTGCACGACGCGTTCAAGCGCTCGCTCGACGACCCGGAGTACCTGAAGCTGCTTGCGCAGCTCGACCAGCCCGGTTGGTACCAGTCGAGCGCGGACTATGCGAAGTGGGCGGCCGAGACGCTGGTGGCGGAGCGGGCGACCATCGAGCGCGTGGGACTACTCACAAAATAGGAGGGCGCCATGAAGTATCGCAAGATCCTTCTCGCCTACAACGGTTCCCAGGAAGGCAAGCGCGCGCTGCTCGAATGCGCCGACCTGGCGAGCTTCCTCGGGGCGGAGACGCATCTCCTCGCGGTGGCCAGCATGCCGCCAAGCCTGTTCCTCACCGAAGGCTTCGTGCCGGAAGAGCTGCTCGAGGAAGAGAAGAAGCGCACCCAGTCGGTGCTCGACGAAGGCATCCGCACGCTGCGGGAGCGCGGCTTCAATGCCACCGGCCATCTCGCGGTGGGCGAGCCCGTAGAGGAGGTGGTGCGCCTCGCCAAGGGCCTCAGCGTCGACCTGGTCGTCGTCGGCCACAACCAGCACTCCTCGTTCGCGGCGCGCTGGTGGAAGGGCTCGGTGGGCGCGACGCTTCTCGACCACGCGCCCTGCAGCATTCTCGTCGCTCTGTCACGAAACTGAACTGATGAAAGGCAGACTCGAAGACGACCGGATGCTCACCGGTCGGGGGAGATACGTTTCCGACTGGACCCTCCCCCGGCAGGCCTACGGACATTTCATTCGCTCGGATCACCCGCACGCGAAAATCGTCTCCGTTCAAAAAGAAGACGCCTTGCAATGCCAAGGCGTGATCGCGGTCATCACGGGCGCCGATCTGGTACAGGCGGGCCTCAAGCCGATTCCGGCCGCTGCTCCCTTCAAGTGGCAGGACGGCTCCGACCAGCGCCTCGCGCAGCGCTTGTCTCTCGCCCATGAAGTGGTGCGCCACGTGGGCGAGCCGGTAGCCCTGATCGTCGCGGAGACCGCGGCGCAGGCGCAGGACGCCGCGGAGGCGGTGGTCGTCGAGTACGAGGACCTGCCCGCGGTGACGACAGCCGAGCAGGCCATGAGGGCCGGCGCCCCGCAGCTCCACCCGGGCGCGCCGGGCAACCTGGTGCTCGATTTCGTCGGCGGCGACGAGGCCGCGACCAATGCCGCGTTCGCGCGCGCGGCGAAGGTCGTGAAGCTCGACGCCTATCACTCGCGCGTGATCGGCAATCCGATGGAGCCGCGTGCGGCCATGGGGTCGTACGACGCCGCCAAGGACCTGTATTTCCTGCACGCAACCACGCAGGGCGTGGGTCCCATGCGCGGGCAGCTCTCGGCGGTCCTGGGCGTGCCGCCCGAGAAGATCCGGGTCGTCGCGGAGGAAGTCGGCGGCGGCTTCGGCGTGCGCTTCAACGCCTATCCGGAATACGGCGCGCTCCTCCACGCAGCGAAGAAGCTCGGGCGCCCCGTGAAATGGGTCGGGACGCGCTCGGAAGTGTTCCTCGGCGACGAGCAGGCGCGCGATATCGTGCATACCGCGGAGATGGCGCTCGACGCGAACGGGCGCATCCTCGGCATGCGCTTCGACTACCTCTCCAACATGGGCGCCTACGTCGTCTTCACCGGCGCGGTGGTCAACACGCTCGGCTTGGTCAACGTGAACTGCGGCGTCTATGACGTGCAGGCGGTCCACGTGCGAGGCCGGCTCGTGCTCACCAACACCGTTCCCACGGCCGCCTACCGCGGCGCGGGCCGGCCGGTGGCTTCGTATGCGATCGAGCGGCTGGTCGACGAGGCGGCGCGCGAGCTTCGCCTGGACCCTGCTGAATTCCGCCGCCGCAACATGATCCCGCCGGCGAGGATGCCCTACAAGCTGGTGGGCGGCTTCGAATACGACTCGGGCGACTTCGAAGCGGTCATGAACAAGGCTCTTTCCGCCTCGCACTGGAAAAGCTTTGACGAGCGAAAAGCAAGATCGCTCGCGCAGGGGAAGCTCCGCGGGCGCGGCGTGGCGACCTACATCGAGATGACGGCGCCCGGCGGTTTTGCGCCCCACGACCAGGCGCTCATCAACTGGGAACCGGATGGCAGCGTCACGCTGCGCACCGCTTCCCACAACCACGGCCAGGGCCACGAAACGACGTTCGCGCAGATCGTTTCGCGCGTGCTCGGCGTCCCCGTAAGCCGTATCCGCCTGCGCACGTCCGAGCCCGAGTACAACCTGGTCGCCAATCCCACCGGCGGCTCGCGCACGCTGCACGGCCTGGGCAGCGCGATGCACTGGGCTTCGCAGGAAATCGTCAAGACCGGCATGAACCTCGCCGCCGACCACCTCGAGAGCGCGGTGCAGGACATCGAGTTCGAACGGGGGACCTACGGGATCAAGGGAACCGACCGCAAGGTGAGGATCGAGGAGCTGGCGAAGATCCATCCCGGGAAGCTCGACCTGGATTTCACGGGCCGGCCGAAGGTGGGGGCCACCTTCCCGAACGGCTGCCACATCGCGGAAGTGGAGATCGATCCGGAAACCGGCGAGTGCGACATCGTCTCCTATGTCGCCTGCGACGACGTCGGCAACATCATCAACCACCAGATCGTCGAAGGTCAGATGCAGGGCGGCGTCACTCAGGGTGCGGGACACATCTTCCTCGAGCAGGGCGTGTACGACTCGGCCGGTCAGCTCCTGACCGGCAGCTTCATGGACTACGCGATGCCGCGCGCCGGGCTGGTCGGCGGGCTCACCGTGACCGACCACGCGGTCCCGACCGGGACCAATCCGCTTGGCGCCAAGGGCGTCGGCGAGGGCGGCGTGACCGGCTCGATGCCGGCCCTCATGAACGCGGTGATGGACGCGTTGCACTCGGCCGGCGTGCGGCATTTCGACATGCCGGCCAGTCCGCGCCGGGTGTGGCAGGCATTGCAGGCCACCCGGACTAGCGCGGGGGATTCCCCTGATGGCCGAGTCGCGGCACACTAAGCGCATGGAAGCAAAGGACGACAACACGCTGCCGCCGACGACCCGCCGCTCGAGCTGGTCGGCCGCGATCGCGCAGCTTCCCGGCTATCCGGCGAAGCCCGTGCCGCCGCAGGCGCCGACCGGCCCGGTGCGCGAAGTGTCGATGGGTACCGACCACGAGGAAGATCACCACTCGTAATACCATTGCTGCATGCCCAGCAGCGATGGACGCATCCTGACGACCCACGTCGGGAGCCTGATCCGCCCACCCGAGCTCCTCAAGTTCATCGCCGCGCGGCAATCCGGGCAGGCGTACGACGAAGCCGAATATCAAGCGTGCCTCGCGCGCACCGTCGCCGAGGTCGTGCAGCGCCAGGCGAAGGCGGGCATCGACCTGCCGAGCGACGGCGAGTTCGGCAAATCCATCAGCTGGTCGCAATACGCGCTCGAACGCCTGAGCGGCTTCGAGCGGCGCCGCGCGCCGCCCGGCGCCAACCCGTTCCAGCGCGGCGCCGATCGCACGCGCTTCGCCGAGTTCTACGCCGAGCTCGACCGCGCCGACGGCCCGCCCGCGAGCGCGGGCGCCGCCCCCTCGGTGGCGGTCTGCGTCGGCCCGATCAAGTACACCGGCCAGGACGAGATCCGGCGCGACATCGCCAACTTCAAGGCGGCGCTCAAGGCCGCGGGCCTCGCGCAGGGCTTCCTGCCGGTCGCCGCGCCGGCGAGCGTCATTCCCGACCGCAAGAACGAGTACTACAAGAGCGAGGACGAATGCCTCGAGGCGATCGCGCAGGCGATGCGCACCGAGTACCGCGCGATCATCGATTCAGGGCTGCTGCTGCAACTCGATGACGCACGCTTCGCGGTCACCTACGATCGCATGGTGCCGCCCGCGTCCTTGCAGGAGTACCGCAGCTGGGTGGCGAAGCACGTCGAGGTGCTGAACGCGGCGCTGGAAGGCATCCCGGAAGACCGGGTGCGCTACCACGTCTGCTGGGGAAGCTGGCCCGGCCCGCACGTCACCGACGTGCCGCTCAAGGACGTGGTCGACCTCGTGCTGCGCGTGCGCGCCGGCGCCTACCTGATCGAGGGCGCGAATCCGCGTCACGAGCACGAATGGCGCGTGTGGGAGAAAGCGAAGCTGCCGCCCGGCCGCAAGCTGGTGCCGGGCGTGATCAGCCACGCCACCAACATCGTCGAGCATCCGGATCTGGTGGCGGAGCGGCTTGCGCGCTACGCGAAGATCGTCGGCCGCGACAACGTGATGGCCGGCACCGACTGCGGCTTCGCGCAGGGCCCGTTCCACCGGCGAGTGCACCCGTCGATCATGTGGGCGAAGCTCGAGGCGCTCGCCGAGGGCGCGCGCCTCGCCAGCCGCGAGTTGTGGAGCTAGCGCCGGCGGACGCGTTTTTGATTGACTGCGCGGGGACCGGGGTTTAGCTTGCGACAACACGGGGAGATCAAAATGAAGCTACTAGTCCTTGCAGCAGCCGTTTTCAGTCTTGCCGCCAATGCGCAGGCACCGGCATCGAAAACGCTGAAGATGCAGTCCACCTGGCCGGCGAGCAACACGCTGCAGGAGCATTTCAAGATGTTCGGCGAGCGGGTCGACAAGCTGACCCAGGGCGGCATCAAGATCGACGCGATGCCGGCAGGGCAGATCGTGCCGCCCTTCGAGGTCCTCGACGCGACCAACAAGAAGGTGCTCGATGGCTGGCACGCGATCTCGTACTACTGGGTGGGGAAGAACCCTGCGGCGGCGCTCTTCGCCGGGCCTCCGGGCGGCCCCTTCGGTATGGACCACATGGACTGGCTGGGCTGGCTGTACGTGGGCGGCGGCCTGCAGATGTGGCGCGACTTCTACCAGAATGACCTCAAGCTGAACGTCATCGTCTGGCCAGCGCATCCCTCGAGCCCGCAGGCGTTCGGCTGGTTCAAGAAGCCGCTGCGCAGCGTCGCCGACATCAAGGGCCTGAAGTGCCGCCAGACCGGCCTCAACGCCGAGGTCTACGCGAGGATGGGCATGGCCGTCGTCAACATGGCGGGCGGAGAGATCGTGCCGGCCGCGCAGCGTGGCGTGATCGATTGCGCCGAGTGGGTCGGCGGGGTCGAGGACCTGCGCCTCGGCCTGCAGAGCGTCTTCAAGTACCACTACACGCCGGGCATGCACGAGAACAATTCGGTCGGCGAGCTGGGCTTCAACCTCGACGTGTGGAAGACCTTTACGCCGGCGCAGCAGGACGCGGTGAACTCCGCGGTGAAGGACACCTTCATCACCTGGCTCACCAAGTGGCAGAAAGACAATGCCGAGGCGATCGACGAGCTGGTGAAGAAGCACGGCGTGCAGATCCGCCGCACGCCGCCCGACATCCTCATCGCTTCGCTCAAGGCCTGGGACGAGGTGGCGAAGGAGAACTCGGCGAAGAGCCCGACCTTCAAGAAGGTCTACGAGTCGCAGCGCGAATACGCGGCCAAGGTGGTGCCGGCCAAGCGCTACATGTTCCCGCCTTACTCCTTCGCGGCGAACTACTACTGGCCTCAGGAAGAGAAGCCCGCGGCGAAGAAGCGCGCGCCATAGCGCGGACAGGACATTCGGCTAAATCCCCGCAATTGTCAGGGGCGTGAATTAATTCACGCCCCTAGGGGATAACCCTGAATGTGACATCAGGGGCGGCGTCCCATAATCGGTTGGTGGCTCAGCCGAACGAGGGTGGCAAGCGGGTTCTGATCGTCGACGATTCCAAGTTCGTCCGGACGACGTTCAACCGCATCCTCGCCGCTTCTTTCGCCGTCCAGGAAGAAGCCGACGGCGAAGCCGGCTGGCAGGCCCTGCAGTCGGATACCTCGATCGGCATGCTGTTCACCGATCTCGACATGCCCAAGCTCGACGGCTACGGCCTGATCGAGCGCCTGCGCGCTTCCGGCGATGCGCGCCTCGCGAAGCTGCCGATCGTGGTCATTTCCGGCAACGAGAACGAGCGCGCGAAGAAGCGTGCCCTCGACGCGGGTGCCAACGACTTCATCAGCAAGACCGCCGATGCGCCGGAGATCCTCGCCCGCATCGACAACCTGATGCGCCTGCACACGGCCAAGAACGAGCTGCAGTCCACCAAGCAGTCGCTCGAGCTCAGCGCCACGCACGACCCGCTCACCGGCACGCTCACCCAGCACTACCTGATTACCGAGGGGCGCAAGCGCTTTTCGTATGCCCGCCGCCACATGACGCAGCTGTCGGTGATGGCGTTGCGCATCGACAGCCACGCTGAGGTGACCCACGCGGTCAGCAAGGACGTCGCCGACCAGATCCTGGCTCGCGTGGCGAAGCTCGTGTCCGGCATGCTGCGCGCCGAGGACTCGATCGGCCGGATGGCGGACGCCACTTTCGTCGTCATCTCGGCAGGGACCGGCGCGCCGCAGGTGCAGGCCTTCGCCAAGCGCCTGCGCGAGCAGCTCGAGGCCGCCAAGGTCAGCTACGGCGGCAAGGTGCTCCGGATCAAAGGCAGCACCGGCATTGCCTCGCTCGGCACCGACACTGTCGGCGCGATCGAGGATCTGATGAAGGTCGCGATGCACCGGCTCGAGCGGGCCGAGCCCATGCATGCGGCCGCAATGCCGGTGGAGAAGCACCTGGCGCTGCCGCCCGAGGTGGACGCCGCCCTGCGCGTGCTGGAAGGCCTCGATGCCAAACGGCTGGATCAGTTCGCCGACGAAATCGCGCGACGGCTGGCGCCGCTGGTGCAACTCGCTCTCAAGCTGCGGCAGTCCGGCCGCGAGAAAATCGCCAAGCTCGTCGGCTAGCGTTCGCGCCTAGTCGGCGCGGATGTTGGCTTCCTTCACGACTTTGCCCCACTTCGCGTAGTCGTTCTTCACGCGGTCCATGGTCGCGGCCGGAGACTGGATCTCCGCGTCGCAGCCGGTGGCGCTGATCTGATCCATCACCGCCTTGTCGGCGCCGGCCCTGGCCAGCACCTGGGTCCACTTGGCGACGACTTCCTGCGGCAGGCCGGCCGGGCCGACGATGCCGTACCAGGCGGTCGAGTCGAAGCCTTTCAGCCCGACCTCGCTCATCGTCGGGACGTCGGGAAACGCCGCCGAGCGCTGCATCGAAGTGACGGCGATCGGGCGGACCCTGCCGCCCTTCGCCGCGCCGACCACCGGGCCGAGCGAGGAGAACAGCATCGGGATCTGCCCGCCGATGAGGTCGGTCATCGCCGGCCCGCCGCCCTTGTAAGGCACGTGCAGCAGGCTGGCGCCGGTGACGCTCTTGAAGTACTCGCCGGAGAGATGGTGCGGGCCGCCGACGCCCGACGTGCCGTAGCTCCACTTGTCGGGCTCGCGCTTGGAGGCGTCGATCACGTCCTGCACCGTGCGGAAGGGCGTCGACGGATGCACGACCAGCATGCTGCCGCTGCCGCAGACGTGCCCGAGATGCGTGAACGACTTGATGTTGTCGTAGCCCACCTTGCCGATGTGGGGCGCGACGGTGAGCGGGCCGCTGTCGAAGTAGTAGAGCGTATAGCCGTCGGCCGGCGCTTTGGCGATGGCCTCCATCGCCACGCCGCCCGCATTTCCGGGCCGGTACTCGAACACCACGGGCTGGCCGAGCAGCGGCTCGAGCGCCCGGGCGAGCGGTCGCGCGCCGGCTTCCGCTGAGCCGCCCGCGGTGTAGCCGATCATCAGGCGAATGGGCTTGCTCGGATAGCTCTGCGCGAGCGCAGTGGCGATCCAAGCAACCAATAGTCCGGCAATGGCGAGAACGCGATAGAGCACGGGTTCCTCCTCAGGAATTCTTCCCCAGTATATCTTTGCCCCCCTCCAGCACTTCCCGGACCCGGGCCGCTCTTGCGGCATCGAGCTTGCCCGCAGCGATGGCGAGCGGGAGCGTCTTGAGGGCGAGCTCGCGGTAGAAGCCCCCGATCTCCGGGCCGAGCGCCGCGAGCGAATCGACATGGCGCTGCAGGGTCTGCACGTCGCCGCGCGCGACCGATCCCGCCATGGCGCGGGGCAGGCCCGAGTGCGCCACCGCGTCCAGGCTGCCGCGCGCCAGCGGCAGGAGCGCGGCAAGCGCGTCCTCCTCGCGGATGCCGATGCGGCCCCAGACCGTCACCGCTTCGGCGAGCAGCGCGGCGATGAACGGGCCTGCGTAGTGCGCGGCCGCGTGGTAGGCCGCGCGCGCTCCCGGCGGCACCCGCAGGGGACGGGCGCCGATATCGGCGACCATGCGCAGCAGCGTCGCCGCAAGCGGGTCCTGCCCCTCGACCGCGATCGTGCAGCCCTTCAGGCCGCGCGCCGAGACCTCGGCGTCGGCGAACATCTGCAGCGGATGGAACCCGCCGACCTGCGCCCCGGCCTGCTTCGCATGGTCGAGCACGGCGAGTTCCGCGGCGCCGCTGCAATGGACCGCGCTCTTGCCCGCGCGCCAGGGCTGCTCCCTGGCCACGGCTGGAAGGGCGTCGTCCGGAACCGTCAGGAAGACGACCGCGGCGTTCTCGAAGATGATCTGCTTTTCGCGCGGCGAGCGCCCCGCGACACCGACCACGTCGTAGCCGCAGCGCGAAAAGGCGAGCGACAGGCCCTTGCCCACGCGGCCGGCGCCGATGAAGCCGACGCGCGGCCGGGTCGCGTCAATCACGGTATGACTTGTCGATGCGGTCCAGCGAGCGGAGCAGGGCGGGCCATTCGAGCAGGCCGTAGCCGCTGCCCGCTTTCTGCGCGTCCGGCTTCAGGTTGGGGTTGGTCGACGCCTCGTTGTCGAGCGTGATCTCCATCCCGGAGAGCGCCTCGGCGGTGAGCGCGACCACTTTCGCCTTCGCCTTGTGGAGCGGCCGCTGGCAGGAGAGGAGCTGCACCTGGATGCGGCAGGCCTGCTCGAGCCAGTAGATCATGTTGAACGCCTGCGGGATGCTCGGCCCGCAGGCGAGCAGGCCGTGGTTACGCAGGATCATGGCGTTGTGCTTGCCGAGGTGCTTGACGAGCCGCCGCTTCTCTCCTCGATTGAAGGCCGGGCCCTCGTACTCGTGGTAGGCGACATGACCGTGGAAGCGCATCGCCGTTTGCGACAGCGGCAGCAGCCCTTCCTTCATCGCCGACACCGAGATGCCCGCCGGCGTGTGCGTATGAACGACGCACTGCGCGTCCTCGCGCGCCTCGTGCACCGCGCTGTGGATGATGTAGCCGGCGGCGTTGACCGAATAGCCGTGGTCGGGCTTCTCGACGATGTTGCCGGCCAGGTCGACCTTGATCAGGCTCGAGGCGGTCACTTCCTCGTACAGCATGCCGTAGGCGCTGATCAGGATGTGATGTTCCGGCCCCGGCACGCGCGCCGTGATGTGGTTGTAGATGAGGTCGGTCATGCCGTACTTCGCCACCAGCCGGTAGCACGCCGCGAGGTTGACGCGCAGGTCCCACTCCGCCTCGCTGACCCGCTCGCGCATCGAACGCATCGGTTTCATCCGCGCCTCCTCCTGCAGCGGATATTATCCGTCTCTCATGCCCGATTCGACTCGCAAGGCCCAGATCGACGCGGTGCTTCTCAAGCTGCCCGGCGTGGTCGCGAAGAAGCTCAACAAGATGGACGCCTACTTCGTCAACGACCGCATGTTCGCCTGCATCAGCGGCGACGGGGTCGCCCTGCGCCTGCCCTCCCCGACGGTCACCGAGCTCCAGTTCTCCCGCAGCGACGTGGGGCCTTTCTCCGCCGGCGGCCTGGGCGCCGCCGCGACCCGCGAATGGCTGCAGATCAACCACCCGGACGCCGCCGACTACGAGAAGGACCTGGAGCTTTTCCGCGCGTCGCTCGAATTTGTCGGGAAAACACGATGAACCGCTCGCTTGCACTGCTTCTTGCCGCCGTCCTGGTGCCGGCGTGTCAGACCACGACCCAGACGATCAGCCGCGAGCGCATCGCGGAAATCGTCGCGAGCCCCGACCGCAGCGCGGCGGATCGGACCAATGACCAGCGCCGCAAGCCGGAGCTGATGCTGGCGTTCATCGGCATCCGCCCCGGAATGGTGGCGATGGACCTGAGCGCGGGCGGCGGCTACACCACCGAGCTCGTCGCGCGCGCCGTTGGGCCGACCGGGAAGGTCTATGGGCAGAGCGCGCCGCCCGACCCGAATCGCCCGAAACCCGCTGCGCCGGAAGGGGGAGCGGCGCCCGCGGCGCCGGCGCCTCGCCTCACGAGCGCGCAGCGGCTGGCCGAAAGGGCGAAGAATCCCGCCGCCGGAAACATGGTCGCCGTGGTCCGGCCGTTCGAGGATCCGGCGCCGCCGGAAGTCGCCGCCGGTTCGCTCGACCTCGTGACGCTCATGTTCAACTATCACGACCTGGGCTATCTCGGCGTGGACCGCGCGCGGATGAACCGCGCCGCCTTAGCCGCGTTGAAGTCGGGCGGGATCTACGTCGTCGCCGACCACTCCGGGCGCCCGGGCACCGGCATTGCCGAAGGCGGGACGCTGCACCGCGTCGAGGAGGCGTTCGTTCGCCGGGAAATCGAGGCCGCGGGCTTCAAGCTCGCCGAAGAAGGAAACTTCCTCAGGAACCCCGCCGATCCGCGCGACAAGAACACGCCCGAGCCGCCCATGCCGAAGGACGAGTTCGTGCTGAAGTTCGTCAAGCCCTAGCGGCTATTCGGCCTTGATCCCGGCCGCCTTGGCGATCCGGGTGAACTTGGCGATCTCGCTCTTGATGTGAGCGGCGAACTGCTCGGGCGAGCTGGGCACGAGCTCGAGCCCCTGCGCGCCGAGCGTCGCCTGTACGTCCGACCTGCCGAGCACCTTGACCGTCTCCGCGTTCAGACGGCTGACGATGGGCGCCGGCGTGCCGGCGGGCGCGAGCAGCCCGAACCAGGAGCCGATCTCGAAGCCCGGCAGCCCCGCTTCGGACATTGTCGGCACCTCGGGCAGCAGGCTCGCGCGCTTGGTCACCGTGACGGCAAGCGCCTTCACCTTGCCGCTCCTGATCTGCGAGCCGATGTCGGTGAGGTTGGCGAACATCAGCGAGACCTCGCCGCCCAGCAGCCCGGCGATGGCCGGCGGCGAGCCCTTGTAGGGAACGTGGAGGACATCGATGCCCGACATCGACTTCAGCAGCTCGCCGCAGAACTGGTGCGTGCTGCCGTTGCCCGCCGACGCGTAGTTCATCTTCCCGGGCTTCGACTTCGCGAGCGCGATCAGGTCCTGAACCGATTTCACCGGCAGCGACGGATCGACCACCAGCACATAGGGGACGGCGGCGACCAGCGTGATCGGCGCGAAGTCGTTGACCGCGTCGTACGGCAGCTTGGTGTACAGCGCCGGGTTCGAGCCGTGCGTCGAGTTGTTCGCCATGAACAGCGTGTAGCCGTCGGGCGCCGAGCGGGCCGCCGCTTCGGTGCCGACCGCGCCTCCCGCGCCGGGTCGCGCTTCGATGATGACCGGCTGGCCGAGCGCTTCCTGCAGGCGGTTGCCGACGACGCGGCTGATGACGTCGGTCGCGCTGCCGGGTGCCTGCGCGATGATGATGCGGACCGGCTTGCTGGGGTAGACCTGTGCATCGGCGCTCGCGGCGCCGAGCGTGGCGATGACGGCGGCGGCGATCGAGGCAGCGAGGCGGGCGCTCATGGAGAGCATCCTACACAAACAAAGCCCTATCGTTTCTCCCGGTTCCGGTAGGTGTAGTTGGGCTGGATGGCCTTGATGTCGCGGCTGGTCTTCGCCCGTTGCTCGATCACCGCCGGCCCCGGATCGTTGGCGATCTGCATCAGGTACAGGTTGGGTCCCAGCGGCTTGAGCGCCCTGATGTCGAAGCCGCTGTAGAGGTTCCGGATGACGGTCGCGTTGGCCTGCGGGGCTAGGGTGACGAGATATTCGCCCGGTGCCCGGGTCCCCTCGGCTTTGGAACCCACCGGTGCCGGTTCGGGATTGCCCTGCGAGTTCCCGCAACTCCATGAAGCCGCGAGGATCACGGCAGCGAGACCGCCGATCCATCCCGCCCGCAGGCTCACTGCAGCGTCGCCCTCAACGCGGTCGGGGCGTTAATGTAGGCGAGCGAAGACATCGCGTCCGCCGCCCTGCCGCTGGTCGTTTTGCCGGCGAGCGCGGGGACCGACCTGCCGCCGTTCTTGATCGCGTTGGCGACGTCGACATAGGTGAACTGCGGATTGTAGGCGCGCAACAGCGCCGCGAGGCCGGCGACGTGAGGCGAGGCCATCGAAGTGCCATTGAAAGTGTCGTAGGTCGTGTTGTTCAGCGTCAGCTGATCGATGGCGAAGAAGGCGATGCCCACGCCCTGATCCACGCCGCTGGCATTGGTGGACAGCTGGAAGCCGACCGAGCAGGGGCTTGCGCAGGCGGAGATGTCGTAGTCCGAACCGACGAGTCCTCCGCTGAAGCCGGTGACGCTGTCCAGGGCGACGCCGCCGGCGAACGGATCGCCGCCGCTGCTGCGGTAGTTGAGCTTGAGAAAATCCCCCGGCTGGAGAGCGAACTGGATGGAGAAGCTCAGCAGCGTCGCGGCGCTCGGGCCGAGAGTGAAGGTCTTGAACGCGCGCTGGTTCGCGTTGTTGCTGTAGGTTCCCGAGGGGAATGTCGTCGGGTTGGCCAGGACGTCGACGGGGCTGCCGCCGAGGCTGAGCGCGCGGTACGCCCAGCCGCCGCCGGACGTCGTCCAGTTCAGCGTGCCGCCGCTGTTGAAGTTGTCGGTGATCGTGCTCCAGGTGCCGTTCACCGCGCTGAGGACATTGGTCCCGGGCGCGCCGACATCGACGCTGGTCGCTCCATAGTTGGAGAACGTCGCGAGCGAAAAATTCTGGTCGAGCGCTGCGACGCAGATGAGATTCGCGTGGGTGAACTTGCAGGGATACGCGCCGCCGGGAAGATCGTTGTCGAAGGCGCTGTTGCCGGCGGCCACGACCACGACGACGTCGTTCGCGCGGGCGTTGTTCAACGCGTCGCTGAACGCCTGGTCGAAGCTGCCGCCGCCCAGGCTCATGTTGATGACCTTCGCGCCGTGGCTTACGGCGAAGTTGACGGCCTGGACGATGCCCGCCGTCGTGCCGCTGCCCGTGGCGTCCAGCACCCGCAGCGCCATGATCCTGGCGACCCAGCACACGCCGGTCGTTCCCGTGGCATTGTTGCCCACGGCGCCGATGGTGGCGGCCACGTGGGTGCCGTGACCGGCGAGATCCATCGGATCGTCGTCGCCCGACACAAAATCCGTTCCGTGCAGGGGAAAGCCCGGTCCGCCATCCCACATGTTGCCGGCGAGGTCCTCGTGGTTGTAGTTGACGCCGCTGTCGATGACGGCGACCACGACGCTCGAGCAGTCCGTGATGTGGTCCCATGCGTTCTCGATGTTGATATCGGCGCCCGCGGTTCCGCTGGTCGGAGCGTAGCTGCCGGTGCCGATCGTCTGCCCGATGTTCTTCAGTCCCCACAATTGACCATAGCTCGGGTCGTTCGGCGCCAATAGCGCGCGATAGACGTAGTTGGGCTGCACGGCTTCGACGCTCGGGTCGCCCTGGTATGAAGCGAGGGCTTCGGCGACCGTCTGGCCTGCCCGGGTGTTGATGCGCGTCCATCCCGAGCGATCCAGGTCGGCGAGGACGGTATGGCCACGAACTGCAACTGCGGAAAGGCGATGCTCGGACTGGATCGGCCTGAACTTCACCAGGACCTGGTCCTTCACGAACGATTCCGGCGCAGGCGCCGGGGTTGCCCGCGGCCGCGGCGCCGAGAGCACCGTGCCGGCGTGCTCCACGAGAACGAAGCTCGCCACGAAGACCGCGCCCACGGCGAGAAGGCGCCGGAGTGTGCTCATGGTCGCCGTCGGCCGTTCATTGGACGACCACGACGAGCTGCGATGGCGTGCTGAAGGTGCGGGTCGTCCCGCCTTGTGGATCCAGCGCCGCGTACGCACGCACGGTTACGAGGTAGGTCCCCGCCTGCAGAAACCTGGCGACCGATGTTGGCGCCGCGGCTCCCGAGACATACGGGACATCGATCGGCGGTTGGCCGGTGATCGATACCTCGTACCCTCCGCCAGCGCTGTTGACGCCGGTTTCCCGGTTCGCATCCCAGGCCACCGTGACGGTACGTGCCTGCGGACGGGGGGCCTCGCCGCCACCCCCGCCACCGCAGGCAGCGAGAGTAATCGAGCAGAGCAGCACACCGCATCGGAAGACGCCCCGTAGAGCGACCCGCATCGCTTCCCCCTGCGGACGATTTTGCGCCCGAGGTTCGCAGCGTGTCTACGCGCGAGTGGTGATGCGGTGGCGCTAAATCTCGGGCCCCAGCGTAGGCTCCACTCTTTCCATCTGGCGGTACAAGGGGACCCTGCGGCGCGCGTCTTCCTTGCGGGCGTGCATCGCGTGCAGCGCCGGCGCCTGGCGTTGCGCGATGCCAGCGCCGAGCATCATGACGAGCACGCCGGGCACTGCGAACGCCAGCCCTGCTTGCGGCGCCCACAGGATCCGGTGGGCACGCAGCCAAACCTCGGCGGTGCTCAGCCAGACCGGGGGCAGGGCGGGCAGCAGATCAAGCACCTCGGATGCCTCCGCGACCGGGAGCAGCGAGCCCAGCGAGAACAGCAGAACGGGGAGGAATCCCGCGAGCACCAACGCGATTCCCAAGAGGCGGGCTGCACGCACGAACCAAGCGATCATCGGCGACTCCTGTAGCGCAAGTACGCCGCTTAGGATGCCTGCGCGAGCGAGAGCCTGCTCGCGTCGCGGCTAGCTCAAAGGGACTAGGGCCGGGCTACTTGCAGAAGCCCAGGATGCGCTCTTCCGGCGAGCAAGCCTTGGAGGCTGGGGCGGCAGGCCGCGATTTCTGAGCGAGGCAGTTGCGGATCTCGCGGCTCGTCGGCCCGTAGTAGGACCAGCCTTCGTTCAGCGGCGGGAGGCTGAGCTCCACCTCGCGCCATTTCGGATGGCCTTGCGCCTGCAGCGTCGCGAAGTTGGTGCAGAGAGAGCGCGCAAAGCGCGTGAGGTAATCGACCGTGCTCTGCAGGTTGTAGTCGTAGGTGACGAGGAACGCGCCGACCGAGATGGTGGTGAAGTCTTCCTTGAGCAGATTCGGGTAGCTGCTGGCGCGCACCGTCGCCGGCGCATAGATGGAAAGCGGCACCTTGCTCGAGGGATGCGTGGGGTCGAACTTGAGCAGCTTGATGAACTTCTGCGCTTCGGGCTTCATGTTGGCGATGATCGGCGCCGGCTGCCCGGCAGCCACCACCGCGACGTCGACGCTCCGGTCCGTGATCAGCTTGACCAGCGCCTGGTCGTTCGGCAGGTAGGTCGCGTTGGCCTCGGGGACCAGGGTGCCGAACATCATCTTGTAGAGCGTGTGCGTGATGAACGCCGCTCCGCTGCCGACCAGGCCGCCGTTGATGCGGGCGCTCTTGATCTCGTGCAGGTAGTTGAACGGGGCATCGGCGCGGGCGATGTAGTGGATCTCGGTGTTGTAGAGCGGCAGGATGACGCGCAGCGGCCGCATGATGCGCAGCGCCTCGCGGTTCGCCGCAGTGGCCCGGTCGACGAACGCCTGGTACACGTCCGCCTGAACGATCGCGAACTTGACGCCGGGCTCCTCGCGCAGCAGGCGGATGTTCGCCGCCGAGCCGTCCGTCGGCACCACCTCGAGCTCGATGTCCGCGGCCGGCGCGACGAACTTGGCCAGGTCGGCGCCGATCGCGAAGTACGTACCGCGCTTGTCGGCGGTCACGATCTTGTAGCTGCCCGCGGCGTGTGAAGAGCCGTGCGCGCCGAGCAGAGCAGCGGCAACAAGTCCGAGGAGTTTCTTCATTGAGCC
>Ga0134123_10000790_pt1 | contig 20744 bp, 17 predicted proteins | sample KB303_FD_96460 | JGI IMG/M metagenome (GOLD analysis project Ga0134123, IMG submission 96460) | Terrestrial soil microbial communities without Nitrogen fertilizer from Kellogg Biological Station, Michigan, USA - KB3-0-3 | ecosystem: Environmental > Terrestrial > Soil > Unclassified ...
ACGGAAAGCGTGAGGTTGGGAGGAGTGGCTCCGCAACCGCTGCAGAAGAGCTGGAAGTCCGCTTTGGCGAGCTGGCCGGTCACCCCAGCGATGAAGGTCTGGCCCGTCCAATTAGGCGTACCAAAGCCCGTCCCGGTGGTCGTGCCGGCCGTGTTGAACTGGTCAGAGTTCGGCGTATTCGACAGCGTCACGTCGCCGGGGCTCGTCGTCACGTCGACGTTGGTCGCCACCCCGGTCTGGAAATCGGCCTGCGTCGTGTCCGTGAGACACGCGCTCGTCGGCGCAAGTGAGAGCGCGAAGTCCTGGATCGTCGTTCCGAGGTCGGTGACGACGATGCTGGAAGCGCTGGCGGTGCTGTATCCGGGCTTGGTCGCGCTGATCGACGGATACGTTCCGGCCGGAATGTTGAGGAACGAGTAAACACCCGATCCGTTCGTGGTCGTGCTGCGCGCGCCGAAGGTGATCGTCGCGCCGCTGATCGGCGTTCCGCCGGGTGTGACGGTGACGGTGCCGGTGAGCGTGCCGCCGTTCGGGTTGAAGGTCGTGCACCCCGGAAACCCGAAGGCGCCGATCTTGGTCAGTCACCGCATGTTCGTGGCCTGCGAGGCGGGATTGGCATATTCGCTGGTGTACCAGAACGTACAGCCGTCGGGATCGAGCGTCATGGAGCTGTAGTCGCCCCACCGCGTGCTCGTCGTCTGCGAGGCCGTGCCGGTGAACATGAACGTTTCGGTCTGGCCGAACGTGTTGACCGGATCGGCCGCCAGCCGGCCCGCGTAGGCCATCGACGGAAACATGGTCGTGCTGTTGGAGATGCTGTAGCCCAGCGCCATGTCGCCGTTGCGGTTGAGCGCGAGGCTGGGCATGAAGCGATGATTCGTGTTCGCGGCGTCGGGATCCCACGTCGCTGCCTGCGGAATCGCTGCGGCGACCGTGCCGCCGCTGACGTCGACCTGATACCAGCGCGGCGCGGCAAATCCCGTGGTGTTTGCACGCCGCACGGTGTGCGGCACCCAGAGCGACTCCGCCGGTCCGAACTTCGTGTATTGGTTCTGCACCATCGCGCGGATCTGCAGAACATCGAGCAGATTCGCGGTTCCGGGCTGCGGCGCATTGGCCACCGCGGCATTCGGCCAGCTCGTGGCGGCCAGCGGCGTATCCGGCCCGGTGAACGTCGACAACGAGATGCTGTTCCAGTCTGCGTGGAACTTGTAGACCGTGAGCGCGTTCAGGAATTGCCAGCTCGAGATGAAGAGGTTCGGCCGTCCCGGAGGCGGCGTGCCCGTCTGCAGGCGCGCATTACTCGGGATTACCGTGAAATCGCCGCCCGGTACGTTGAACGCGACGACCTGCACGGTCGGCGCGCCGGCATACATCTGGTACTTGTTGAAGGCCCAGGCGCGGGCAGTAATGAACGACCCGCCGGCCGCATAGCCGAACACGTTCGAGGACATGTAGATACCGTCGGTCCAGACTCCGAACTTCGGATAGTCGTTGAGACCGTCGGTCACGGCGATCGAGTAGAAGTTCCATCCGCCGGCCAGCGGATCACCGTTCATCGAGACTGCGAAACACTGGAACGCGATCGGCGGATTGACGTTGCCGCCGCCATCCAGCGTGAACGCGAAGTCGGTGAGGATCCAGCGATCGTCGAAGGTGTCGTACAGGACGACAGGATCACCGAAGTTTTCGGTATCGCACTGATTCCCGAAGGCGCCCTGGCTCATGAGCGTGTCGAAAGTGAACGCGGTCTGCAGGACTCCCGCTTTGTTGTAGATGCCGACCGAGGAGTTGACGGTCTGGATGTAGTACGAAGGCCCGACGTCGCCGTTCGTGTCGGGCGGACTGCCCGATCCCCAGTTGAAACGATCGAGACCTTCGAACACGATGTTCGGCGGCGGCGCAGGCGGATTCGGGGTGGGCGTCACGCCGGGGATGCTGGGCGGCGGGAGCTCGATGTGATTGCTGTTCTCGATCTCGACCGGCATACGGAACGGCGGCTCGTACTCGGGCTTCTCGCGCTCCCGCGGCCGGCGCGCCGGAAGCGAGCGCAGGTCGAACCGCTTGCTCGCGGCGCGCTTCAACTGCAGCTGGATCGGCGGCCCGAACGAAATGGGTCCCGGCTTCTGGACGGTCACATCGGTATCCGCCGCCTTCTTCTGTTTCTGGATGTTCGGACCTCGCTTCGGACGGTCCCTGTCACCGTCGCGATCTCCATCGCGATCCCCGCCATTGTCCATATCCACCGTGGCGGGTTTCTTCGGTTGCTTCCTGCGTGTCGCCGCCTCGGCAGTGCCGAACGTGGACGCCATCAACAGCACGAGAAGAAGGAAAGAAAGGATTCGTTTCATGCAGGTTGTCCTTTGATCGAAGGTTGCGGCGTCATCGCAGCGTGGTTCGATGCGGCGACGAGAAACTGACTGAGGAACACGACCGACTGCGGCTTGGTGAGAATCGCCGAGACGCCGCCGTTCGACGCGGAGCGGTCGAGATCGGGCGATCCGTATCCGGTCAGCACGACCACGTTCGCCCCCGGCTGCAGCGCACGGATCTGCGCGATGAGATCGCCCTCTTCCCGATGCACGCCGCCCGTCAGGTACGGATCGACGAGCACGATGTCATAGCGCTTCCGCGACATCAGAGACGCCGCGGAAGGCGGATCGACCGCCACGTCGACGTCGCAGCCGTCCGTTTGCAGGACCTGCCGCAGCGAGCCCGCGATGAGCTCGTCGTCGTCGATCAGCAGGATGGCTCCATGCCGAGCTGGCGCGGGGAAGGGCGTCATATGTTCAGGATCGAGATGGCAAATGGGAACGAGCCGGCATCCTCTCCCTTCAGCGTGCGCGGGGACATCCGGCGAGTGCTGATGCCATTGTAAGCAATTTACTTAATTGCCGTCACTAATTAAATGATGCTCGATCGCGTACTGGACGAGCTGGGCGTTGTTTCGCAGGCCCATCTTGGCCAGAAGCCGCGCGCGATGGGTGCCGACGGTGCGCACGCTGAGACTCAGCTCGGTGGCGATTTCCCGCGGCGGCTTCCCGGAGGCGATGAGGCAAAGCACCTGGAACTCGCGGTGGGACAGGCGCTCGTGCAGGTTCTCGCCGCCCGCGTCGACGACCTTGAAGGCCACGAGCTCGGCGAGATCGGGGGTGAGGAACCGCTCGCCGCGCGCGACTTTGCGAATGGCGGCGACGAGGTGCGCGCGCGCGCTGTCCTTGCTGACATATCCGGCCGCGCCGGCTTTCAGCGCGCGCGTGGCGTAGGAGGGCTGCTGGTGCATGGTGAAGATGAGCACCGGGATGTGCGGCGCGAGCGAGCGAAGCTGCGCGAGCACCTCGAGACCGGCGCGGTCGGGGAGGTTGAGGTCGAGCACGATGACGTCCCACTTCGTGCGCCGCACCTCGGCGATGGCTTCGCCGCCCGTCCGGGCCTCGCCGCCGACCTGGATGTCGGTGGTGTCGGCGACGATCTGCTTCACGCCTTCGCGCACGATGTCGTGATCGTCGACGATCAGAACGTTGATCACGCCTCATTCTCCTGCGGCGGAAGCGGAATGCGGATGGAGACGATGGTGCCGCGGTCCGGGACGCCTTCGATGAGCGCGGTGCCGCCGAGCATGGCGGCCCGCTCGCGGATGCCCGCCAGGCCAAGGGCGGAGCGATCGGCGGCCTCGCCGGAGCCGATGCCGCGGCCGTCGTCGCGGATCTCGAGAAACAGCTCGGGCGCGCGCCGGCGCACGCGGATCTCGACGCGGCTGGCGTTCGAGTGCCGCGCGACGTTGGTCATCGCTTCCTGGATCATGCGGTAGATCGCCACCGTGGTCGCGGCATCGAGGCCGGGCAGATCGTCGGGCAGCGAGAGCTCGCATTCGATGCCGGTGCGCTCCTCGAAGAGCCGGGCCTCGGATTCGATGGCGGCGAAGAGGCCGAGGTCGTCGAGCACGCTGGGACGGAGCTCGGAGGAGATGCGCTGCACCGCCGTGACCGTGGAGTCGATGGTCCGCAGAATCCGCTCGACCATCGGGGCGGCGTCCGGGGAATGCCGGCTTTTCTCGAGCAGGCCGATGACGTCCATTTTCAACGCGGTGAGGGACTGGCCTAGGTCGTCGTGGAGCTCGCGCGCCACCCGCATCCGCTCCTGCTCCTGCACGAACAGCAGCCGCTCCGACAACGCCTTGAGATCGCGCTCGCTGGCCGAGCGATGCTCGACCATCTCGTTGAACGCGGCCGAGAGCCGCGCGATCTCCCGCGGTCCGCCCCGCGGATCGGCATGGCCGTATCCGGTGCGCGACGCGGTTTCGGTGGCGTTCACGAGCGCGCTGACCGGCCGCTCGATGCCGCGCGAGATCCCGATCGCGACGAGGGTGATGAGCAGGACGATCGCCGCGCCGCCTCCCGCGCCGATGACGAGCATCGTTCGCACTTCGCGCATCACGTCGGCGGTGCGCTCGCCGGCGAAGATGGTCCACCCCAGCGTGGGGAGGTAGGTGAAGCCGTACTGGCGCGAGACGCCGTCGACGCCGGTGGCCTCGGTCCATCCCTCGCGCTCGCGCAACGCGATCCTCGCGACCTCCGTCGTCCGGGCGTTGAATCCGAGGACCGCGGGAGCGCCGGCGGTGCGGGCGATGACGCGCGCGTCGCGGTCGAGGATGGTGACGATGGTGCTGGAGGCCTGCGCGTCGCCGCCGCCGAACTCGAGCGACTGCACGAGGACGAGGGTCCCGCGCGCGGCGCCGCCGGCGCTGACGACGGGCTCGGCGAGGATCGAGACCCATCGGCCGCGGACGAACCGCACGACCGGCTGGCGCTGCGGGATGGTGCGGGCCGCGAGCTCGGCGCCGATCCGCGGCCGGGTCTCGCGGGCGATGGCCGCGCCTTCGCCATGCGGGATGGCGGCGCAGACGAGCGCGCCGCGCGAGTCGTAGAAGAGGAGGTCGTACCAGTGGGGGACGAAGGCGACGATGGCGAAGAGGGAGTCGCAGGTGGCGCCGTCGAATTCGCGCACGGCCGGACGCCGGACCATCCGCGCGAGCAGGGCCGCCGAGCTTTCATGCTGGGCGCGGATGCGCGCGGCGGTGGTGGTGGCGACGCGACGCGCGGCTTCGCGCGCCTCGTCCATCTCGCTGTCGAGGTACCAGAGGAACATCCAGGCGAGGAGCAGGAGCAAGGGCAGGACCACGGCCGCCACAAGGCTCCCGAGCCACGCCCGAATCGACCAGGTGCCAGGCCGCATCCGGCCATGATACGCAGGGCCCCCGCCTGCGAAATCACGTATGTTGCCGCTGCGATGGCGGCGGTGTAGCCTGGATGGCGAGTCGATAAGGAGAGGAACCATGGAGCTCGGCGCGTTTTCGATCAGTCTGGCGGTGAAGGATCTGGGAGCATCGGCGGCGTTTTATGAGAAGTTCGGGTTCACGGCCTTCGCCGGCGATGCGTCGCAGAACTGGCTGATCCTGAAGAATGGGGATCACGTGATCGGTCTGTTTCAGGGGATGTTCGAGAAGAACATCCTGACGTTCAACCCGGGCTGGGACCAGAATGCCCGGAGCCTGGGGACGTTTACGGATGTCCGCGAGCTGCAGCGCCAGCTGAAGGCGCAGGGCGTTCCGCTGGTGAGCGAAGCGGATGAGAGCACCACCGGCCCGGCGAGCTTCATCGCGGTGGACCCGGACGGGAACCCGCTTCTTTTCGATCAGCACGTGTGAGGGACGGCGGGACGTGACTCTTTCGCTAACCCTGGTTACCGAGCCTTCTTGCTTAGCCAACCCGTTGTTGACAAAGCCACAATTGCTGTCATCACTCCGAAACTTACGCTGGCCACCGCGGCGACACACTTCAGTATCAAGGAGCCGTCCGTCCAGCGAATGAGTAACACCATTACCACGGAAGTCGGGAACGCGCACCCTGAAACCATTCCGACAACTCGAGCGAACTTGTCATCCGCGAATCCCAGCCAAACCGCCGTTCGTTCTTGTTTCTTTTCTCTCGCCGCAATTCGCGCACATGCGAGCCAATATGCTTGAGCAGCAATGAGTATCGCCACACCGGCCCCATGAATTGCACGCGCCGGAATTCTGGCTCCGCCAAGTTCAATGCGATCAGCGCCTCGGAGATCCTCATCGTGAAGCACGGTAACCAGTTCAGCAGGATTCAGCGACTTCAGTCTGGCTGCCCGGTCGCTCAAAGCGGGAAATGCGTCAGAGAAACCCTCAGGAGACCAATCGCGGCGCAGAGCGTGTGCTACAACCTGGTTGTAAGGTATATGTATACCTGCTGTCCGCAGCTTCACTGTCAATTTCATTCGAAACCCGGCGATATACTCGTAGTAATTGGCGAAGCCTCCGGATGTATCACCTTCGAAGACCGCCAGGTTCTCCTCGAGCGACTTGAGCTTTAAACCGACATCAATACAATACTCGTTGCGTTCGAGTCGTTTCGCGGACACATGTCCACGTTCCGTCACATCCGGATTATCAGGTTTCCACCGCGTCGCAATCATCTCGGCCGGCGCCGCGTCAAGGAGAACCAACGGACTGGACGCGACGCGCAGATCGTCCCAAAGTGTTTCAAAATCACCGACCGACGCAATAGGCGGAACATCTATGTCAGAGCCGCTGAACCGTAAGATCGGCACAGAATGGTCGGCGATTTGCCCGGATGGCGGCTGAGATCGAACGAACGTGTCGACATTCAGGCAGTACGCGTACGGGCTTCCGGATCTCCAACGAGTGTTCGCTATCCACTGGCCGTGGTGCAGGGGACGCTGCCGCGAAGGTGCGGCACCACAACAGTCGCGTAGAGCCTGAGCGGTTGCGAGACGAAGCGCACGCAATATGTCTCCGTGGCGCACCTGCATTTCGCGGATCGACCGAGCGTCGCTCAAACTAGCCCTCAGCAGCTCACTTTGATCCGCGAGCGCCGCCACCAGTAACACAAACGAGATCAATACAATCGCGATGTATACGTTCCGAGCATGATCGTTCATTCCGATATTATGGCGCCTAACCGCAAGCGGGATGATTGGTAGCGCGACGACCACCGAAAACGCCACGACGCCCTTGGACCCTCGTCGTCAACCGAGAGTCAATCGTACGAGGACGTTCTGGCCAAACCTGCACCATCCGCGACTCGTCGCAAGCAAGGGCGTCGACGTCGAAGCGACCAGCTGAAAACTGCCGTCCCGGAAACACGGGCGGATGAATCTGGTACGATCGTTGCCTCGCCGCGTGCTCGAAAGCTCATCAAAGGAATGGATAAAGCTGCATCGCCTGTACAGATTGCACCGGTGGAGTAACAAATGTCGAAACCGCCAGTGCGCGTAGTTCACGCTGAATATGTTCGCGACTATCAGATCAAGCTTCGGTTCAACGACGCGGCCGAGAAGATCGTCGACTTTTCAAGCTGGTTACGCGGCGAGGTGTTTAAACCCTTGACGAATAGCGCGAGTTCAAGCGGTTCTTCGTCGCAGGTGGAACAGTTTGCTGGCCGAACGGGGCCGACATCGCACCTGAAACACTGCGAGCCGCGCGCGACTCTGCGACGGACGCGGCCTAATGGCTCTCACATGAGGAGCCCACCAATTCAGAGGAGTGATCCTGGAACGCACCGAAATCTCCATCGCCGGGTATCACGTCATTGCCTCGTCGGGTGAGCTGCCCGAGATGGAGGCCTCCTATCGTGCGAATGCTCGGCTGGTGGAAGAGTTCGATCTGTCTTCCTCCGGCGGAGGCTCGAGCTTCTTCGCGGTCACGGAGGGACAGAGGAGCTGGCCGGAGCTCGTCATTTCACAGCGGTACGAGCCGGCGGGCTATGGGTTCAGTCCGGGGTTGCTGGTCGTCCCGGAGACCCTCGGTGGTCTTCGTCGGAGCGGGCACGAGACTCGGTTTCTGGTCGTGGAGCGCGCACGAGGGGACCGTCCTCATGTCGGCCGAGCTCGAACTGGCCGCATGGAACAGCCATGGTGAAAAGCTGTGGACCACGCCCGTCGAACCGCCGTGGCACTACAGCGTGCAGCAGGGAGTGGTCACGCTCGACATCATGGGCGAGACCCGGTCATTCCCACTGTTCGGCGGTCCTCGGGCCGGCTGACCTCATTTCATCGTCGCTTCGATCCATGCGCGATAGCTCGAGACGCGGGCGTAGTACTCGCTCACGCCGTACGCGCCCTCGCGGCCCGTCGCGCGATCGTCCTGCGCCGAGCTCACTCCCGCGAGCAGGCCGGCGATGAACGCCGGGCCGCCGCTGTCGCCGGGGCCGCTGACGGATTCGAGCTCGGTGCCGGCGGGCGGCGCGTCGAAGGTGAACACGAGCCAGTTCTTCAGCGCCTTGTCGATGCGGTTCGTGCCGGCGCGCAGCACGCCGCGCTCCTTCTCCACCGCACCCTTCTCGCCGTCGCCTGCGAAGCCGCGGCCGGCGATGACGATCTCCTTCCCCTCCTCGTCCCGGGCTTCGTACAACGGAACCGGCTTCACGCCCTTCACCGCATGCGCGAGCTCGACCAGCGCGATATCGTCGCGTCCGACCTGCCCGCCGGGATACGCCACGATCCGCCGCACCGCGATCTTCTCGCCCTTCACCATCACCTCGTGCGGCAGCTTCATGAGCGCCGTCACGTGCGCCGCGGTCAGCACCCAACGCGGCGCGATGAGCGTGCCGCCGCCGCCCGGCAGGTTCATGTCCACGACCGCGTCGATGCCCTTCGCGGCCTCGCGGTATCGCGCGTCCTCGCGGTCGTGACGGCGCACGATCGCCGCGGCATCGAGGGCGAGGCAAAGCAGGCAGACGGCGGCGAACGCGCGCGTCACTTGCGCTTCCAGCGTCCGATGTCGCCCCACGTCGGTGCGCGCCTGCCGCCCGTCACCATTTCCGGCGACGATGGCGGCTCGAACAGGTGGCAGGGAGGCAGCGCGCGGATATCGAGGTTGCTGACCTGGTCCCACGTTTCGGCGGGATCGGGTTTCGCGATCGTGAAGTCCTTGTAGTTCTGACTGACGAACGGCGCGTTGGGCGGATCCAGCGGATACCCGGAAAAATAAAAGGATTGCGGCTGCATCACGCCGTCGACGGGCTTGAACGCATAGCCGAACAGGATCTCCGCGTTTGCGGTCTGATCGGGGGACGCGCCGGTCTGCATCACCTTTCCATCGATCGCGGAGATCCAGAACGAATACGCCTGCGCGCCGCCGCCGAGGCGGCTGCTGTCGCCGGCGGCGTACGGGAGATGGCTGATGAAATCGCGCCGCGGCGGGTGATTCACCGGCGAGAACAGACAGACCGGCGGCATGTCTGCCGGCCGATCCTCGGGATAGGTCACGAAGTAGGCAACGTCGCCGAGGGAGATGAAGGAGCAGGTGTAATCGTTCGGGATCTTGAAGATGGGCAGGCAGCGCTTCTCGTAGTGCTCCATCATCGCGCCTTCGCCCGTCGCGCCGCGCCACGTCGAGTCGTAATACGACGCACCGTACGACACCTCGTAGTCGACGCCTTCCCGCAGCGGAGCGGGCGGCTTGCCGTCATAAGGCGGCGGGTGATCCGAGTAGTTGTTGTAGACGCGGTACATCGTCCACTTCGACGTCCAGTACTCCGGATAGATCGGGTCCGCCGGCTCGCCCGGGCCGCGGACGTAGCGGCACTTCGGGGCCGCGCAGGGACTCACGGCCGGCGGGTTGTGCACGCCGTAGGTTGAATAGACGGGCGGCGGAGTGACGTGGCACGCCGCGAGGCCGGAGGCGAAGATGACGATGAGAATCCGAACAAAGTCGCCGCTTTTCATCGATCCATAATACGATACGAGACATAAATCCGGAGGGAAGATGATTCGCCTGCAATGGAAGCCGATCGCCTCGGTCGCGGACGCGCGGGCGATGCTGCAGACCGCCATCGGCGTGGAGTTCGGCACTCTCCCGCCCTACCTCTACGCCCTGTTCTCCATCCCGCCGGACAAAAACGCCGCCGCCGCGGCGCGCATCCGGTCCGTGGCGATGCAGGAAATGATTCACATGTGCCTCGCCTGCAACATCCTGAATGCCATCGGCGGCAATCCGGTGCTGAAGCCGCCGAAGTATCCCGGGCCGCTGCCCGGCGACATCGGACCGCCCGGCGGCAAGCCGCTGACCATTCATCTGCTGCCGTTCTCCGTCGACGCGATGGCCCAGGGGATGGCGATCGAGCAGCCGGAAACGCCGCTCGAGTTTCCGGTCGTCGAGAGCCTCTTCGCCGCGGCGCCGCCGGAAGCGGTCACGATCGGCCAGTTCTACCAGGCGCTGGATCAGTTCCTCTCGAAACTGCCGAAGAAGGCGTGGAAGCCGGGCCGCAATCAGATCGGCGACTCGCAGTTCTTCGCCGGCCAGATGTTCCCGATCAACTCGTACAAAGAGGCGCAGAAGGCGATCGAAGAGATCGTCTCCGAGGGCGAGGGCGCGTCCGACAGCCCGCTCGACTTTCAGGACGAAGTCGCGCACTACTATCGCTTCGGCGAGTGCTTCAACAACAAGGTGCTGACGAAAGCGAAGAACCCGAAAGGCTACGCGTGGGGACCGCAGTCGCTCGGGATCGACTGGAAGGCCGTCTATCCGGCGATCCCCGATCCGTGCAAGCACGATTTCTCGAAGGAGCCGCCCGAGGCGCAGGCCGCGCAGGCGGCGTGCAATGCGGCCTACTCGCAGATGATCGACGAGCTTCGTCTCGCGGTGAACGGCAAAACCGGGCGGCTCGGCAACGCCGTGCGCGCCATGTTCGATCTGCGCACGAGCGCGCAGGTCGCGATGACCACACCGCTCAAAAACAAGAAACTCGTCGCCGGCCCCAGCTTCATTTATACCGGAGCCTCCTCATGAGCGTACTCGAAACTCCGCGCATCCTCTTCAGCGGGCAGATCGCCTGGGATCCGATCGTCACCAACAATACCCCCCGTTTCTACGACGAGAACACGAGCGAGCCGGTCTATCCCTCGCCGACCGACAAGGTCGCGGAATTCCGCAAGGCCGCGATCGCCTCGGTCGCTCCGGACCAGGGCGGCCTCTGGAATCCGCAGGGCACGCACCGCTCGTCGTTCTTCGAGACCGCGATCAGCGGCGCCGATCTCGGCAAAGGCGTGGTCCAGGACGACAAGTTCGTCGGCTCGCCGGTCCGCTTCCTCGGCATGCTCGTCGATCTCGAGCCCTACGGCACGAACAGCTCGCAGCTCTTCTTCGACACCATGACCTTCGGCATCGACGGCGGCTACCGGATCGCCGCCCGGCGCAGCACGCGCATGATCGCGCGCTACATCAACTTCGGACGCAACCCGGGAGGCTACCGGGCCGGACATGGATCGGCGATCTGGCAGACCAGCTTCGCCAAGAAGGACGGGCTCGAGATCAATGCGTTCGATTCGAAAGCCCTCCGAGCGCTGAAGAAAGCGCTCGAGGACGACGACGTGCTCGGCCTGACCGTGCAGTTGAACGCCTACCGCACCCTCTATTACAACTCCGTGGACGTCCCGGAGAAACTGCCCGATTTGAGCGCGGCGCTGATCGCGAACCTCGAAGGCGGCGGGTTCCAGCCGAACCCCGCGCGCAGCCTGATGGTCGGCGTGGTCGGCCTCTGGCGCAGGGGCGAGCCGGTGCACGAGCCGTGCGACCGGACGCTGCTCACCACCGGGAATCAGGTCGCGACCGCGCACGCGCGTCTCACGCGCGACTCCATCACGCTCGACCTTTCGAACAGCATCAGCGAGAAGTCGATCACCGATCTTGACAAGGACAAGCTCGGCGAGCTGGCGGTCGTCGCCGTCGATCCGAAGTCCGGCAAGCCGGTCAGGCTCGGCACCTTCGGCTATTCAAAATACGACAAGGATGCATACGTTCGGACCTCCGGCATCGTCACGATCCCGATCAAAACGAAAGTTCCGGCGTCCGCAAACCTCCAGCTCCGCGACTCGACGGACACAGTCCTGCTCGCGGAGACCGCGCTGCGGGCGATCCCGGTTACGCCGAACCTCTACATGAATCAGGGCGATACGCGCACCGTCGAGTTCCAGGTCTACGATCGCGGCGTGCCCGCCAAAGCCGGCGTCGAGGTGACGATCTGTGTGATGTCGGGCGACGGCAGTACGGTGGAGAGCACGTTCCAGCTCGTCACCGGGAAAGACGGCGTGGTGTCCTTCCCGCTGACGGGCGTGCAGGGCGGTATCGCGCTCTATGTCCCGCTGCCCGGTCCCGATCCCGTGCGTCCGAGTGCGAAATCGGGGATCGATCCGCAGGTCAACACGTTCATGTACGTCCGCACGCTGCCGGCCGACGAGGACATCGCGATCCTGCCGCCGACCTGGGAGAATGTCTACGCGCGCGTGCTCGCGAACTGGCACGCGATGGCGCCGTGCATGGACAACTGGCTGGACCTGGGCAACAAGTTCCAGGTTTACTCATTCCGCGCGCTGATCCAGAAGCTCACCGACGAAGCGGCGTTCGAGCAGTACCGCTTCATGCCCGTCACGCGCGACATGACGCCGGGCGAGCGCGTGCTGCTCTACAACTATCTCAATGGCGATCCGCCGGAGCCGACGCGGCCGAGGCGGTGCTTGCCGCCGCGGCTCCCGACGACGCTGCCGCCGCCGCACCGGCGAGTTTCGCCGAGCGAAGCCGCGCCATGCGCAGCGGCTGACGAACTGTCGAGCGGCTGACGTATCCTTCGGTGCACTTGCACCTCACCGCGGGAACACGTCTCGGCGCATACGAGATCCTGGCGCCTCTCGGTTCGGGAGGGATGGGTGAGGTGTATCGCGCGCGCGACGTGCGCGTGGACCGCGACGTGGCGATCAAGGTGCTGCCGCCGCGGCTGGCGCGCGACGACGAGGCGCGGGCGCGGCTGGCGCGCGAGGCGAAGGCGGTCGCGGCGATCTCGCATCCCAACGTGCTGCATCTGTACGAGTTCGAGCAGGAGGGCGACCTCGCCTACGTCGTCACGGAGCTGCTCGAAGGCGAGACGTTGCGCGAGCAGATGACGCGCGGGCCGATGTCGGCGCGGCGCGCGGCGGAGATCGGCGCGTCGATCGCGGACGGGCTCGCGGCGGCGCATGCGAAGGGGATCATCCACCGCGACCTGAAGCCGGAGAACGTGTTCATCACCAGCGAAGGCCGCGTGACCATCCTCGACTTCGGGCTCGCGCGCAGCCACCCGAAGCCGGCGCCGGCCGAGGACAATCAGCCGACCGAGGAACTGCACAGCGACGACATCCAGAGCGACACCAACGTCATCGGCACCGTCGGCTACATGGCGCCGGAGCAGCTGCGCTCCGAGCCCGCGACGCCGGCGACGGACATCTTCGCCCTCGGCTGCATCCTCTATGAAGCCGTGAGCGGACGCGGCGCGTTTCACTCACGCACGGCGATCGACACCATGACCGCGGTGCTGCGCGACGACCTCCCCTCGCTCACCGACTCCGGGCAGCGCGTACCGTACGACTTCGACCGCATCGTCCATCGCTGCGTGGAGAAGAACCCCGCCGCGCGCTTCCAGTCGGCGGGCGATCTCGCGTTCGCGCTGCGCTCGATCGGAGGGAGCGAGGCCGTCGCGCCGCCGCCGCAGACGCGCCGGCAGGGCTGGATCGTCGGCGCGATCTTCGTGCTCGCGCTGGCAGCGGTGGTGATCATGCTCGTCACGCAGACACCGAACCCCGCGAACGCGCCCATCCGCTCGCTCGCCGTGCTGCCGTTTGCGAACGACACGCGCGAGCCCGCGAACGAGTATCTCAGCGACGGCATCACCGAGACGCTGATCGACAACCTCGCGCGCGTCCCCGGCCTCGCCGTGGTGTCCCGCGCCTCGGTGTTCCGGTACAAGGGACAGGAGTCGTCGCCGCAGCGCGCGGCGCGCGAGCTGAACGTGCAGGCCGTGCTGACGGGCCGCATCGTGCGGGTGAAGGAAGACCTCGTGATCAGCACGGAGCTGATCGACGGCCGCTCGAACCGTCACCTGTGGGGACAACAGTTCCGCACGCGGCTCGACGACCTCTCGACCGCGCAGGCGGCGATCTCGCGCGAGATCGCGGAGCAGCTGCAGCTCGAGCTGAGCGGCGCGACGCGCGCGAGCGTCGGGAAGCGGCATACGGAAAGCGGCGAGGCGTATCGCGCGTATCTGCACGGCCGCTACGAATTGAACAAGCGCACCGGGCCGGCGTTCGAGCGCGCGATCGGCTACTTCCGCGAGGCGATCGAGCGCGACTCCGGCTACGCGCTGGCGTGGGCGGGCCTCGCCGACTGCTACATCCTGCAGTCGATCTACAACGAGGCGCCGGCGGCGACGGCGCTGCCGCAGGCGCGCGACGCCGCGCAGCGCGCGATCGCGATCGACGACTCGCTCGCCGAGGCGCATACCTCACTCGCCTACTTCGAGATGAACTTCGGCAGCGACCTGAACGCCGCCACGCGCGAGTTCGAGCGCGCGATCGAGCTGAACCCGAGCTACGCGACGGCGCATCAGTGGTACAGCCGCTGCCTCGTGGAAATGCAGCGCTACGACGACGCGATCCGCGAGATCCGCCGCGCGGAGTCGCTCGATCCGCTCAGCCTCGTCATCATCGCCGAGCTCGGAGGCGTGTACTCGGACGCGGGGCGGATCGAGGAAGCGATCAGGGAGTGCCGCCGCGCGCTCGCGCTGGAGCCGAACTTCGCCTTCGGCCACTACGTGCTCGCGGGCGCGCTCATCAAGCAGCGCCATTTCGACGACGCGATCGCCGAGTCGATGCTGGCGTGGAACCTCGGCGGCGATCCGCGCAGTCTGGTGCGCGTCGGCCTGAGCCAGGCCGCGGCCGGGCGCCGCGAGGACGCGGAGCACACGCTGGCGTCGCTCGAGGAGCTTTCGAAGAAGCGGTTCGTCTCGTCGTACGGCATGGCCACGCTGATGCGCGCCCTCGGCCGCAGGGAGGAAGCGGCGGCCCGGCTCGAGCAGGCCTCGCACGAGATGCCGCCCGGGCAATATCAGCGGCTGGTGCGCGCGTTAGAATCGCAGCCATGAAGAAGCTCTTCCTCGCCCTTTCTCTGTTGATTGCCGCTGCCGCTTTCGCCGGCGACGACGTCGTGAAGCGCGGCGCCGCCATCGCGCCCGACGCCACGGTCGTTCCGCTCGCCCAGGTGCTCGAGAAACCGGACGCCTACACAAAGGACCCGGTCGTGACCGAAGGCGAGATCAAAGCCGCCTGCTCGAAGATGGGCTGCTGGATGCAGCTGGACGGCGTGCGCGTGACGTTCAAGGACTACGGCTTCTTCGTGCCGAAGGACAGCAAGGGCATGAAGGCGAAGGTCGAAGGCGTCGTCGCGATCAAGACGCTGTCGAAGGACGAAGCCGACCACCTCGAAGGCGAAGGCGCGAAGCTCGCCCGCAATGAGGACGGCACCGCCCGCGAGATCTCATTCATCGCGAACGGCGTGGAATTGCGGAAATAGGAACGGCCGCAACGGCCGCGAATGTCTTCTCCGTCACGTTCGCGCCGGTCGCGATCAGCACGATCGTCTTGCCGCGGATCGCGTCGCGATGGTGCCAGGCTGCCGCAAGCGACGCGGCGCCGCTGGGCTCCACGAGGATGTGCGCGCCGAGGATCATGTCGCGGGCGGCGGCGAGGATCTCGTCGTCCGGGACGGTGAGCGCGTCGTCGACGTGCGCCAGCAGCGAGTCGAGGGCGAGGCGGGCGGGGACGCGGCAGACGAGGCCGTCGGCGATGTTCGTTGCGATTAGGCGCTCGACCGGCGCGCGCGCGTGAAAGCTCTCCACCATCGCCGGCGAGCCGGCGGACTGCACGGCGATGACGCGCGCGTGCGGGTGCCGCATCTTCACGCCGATCGCGACGCCGCTCGCCAGCGAGCCGCTGCCCATCGGGACGAAAACGAAGTCGACATGCTCGAGCTCGCGCGCGAGCTCGAGGCCGATCGTGCCGGCGCCTTCGATCACGCCTTCGCTCTCGCCGTCGTCGATGACGCGCAGACCCTCGCGGCGCGCGAACGCGATCGCCTCGTCCTTGGCGGCGTCGAGATCGTGGCCGACGTCGTGGATCGTCGCGCCGAGGAGTGCGATCTTCGCGCGCTTGGTGGGATTCGCGCCGAGCGGCAGGAAGATGTGCGCGGGAACACCGGTCACGCGTGCCGCCCAGGCGACGCCCTGGCCGTGGTTGCCGGTCGACGAGGTGACGACGCCGCGCGCATTCGGCTCGCGCAGGATGTCGTTGAGCGCGCCGCGCCACTTGAACGACGCGACCGGCGACACGGTCTCGTTCTTCACCCACACGTCGCAGTCGAGGTCGCGGGAGAGCAGGAGCGCGCGCACGAGCGGCGTCGGACGGGCGTACGGGGCGAGGCGTTCCGCGGCCGCGGCGACGTCCATCAGAGACCGCGCCGCACGTCTTCGAAGAACGCGATCAGCTTCGGCGAGAAGGCGCGGCTGTCGAGGCGCAGCGCGCGGTTCTGCTGGAGCGCGGCTTTGAAATCGTCGACCGCGCCGCTGCGCTGCGCGTCGGGCGTGCGCGAGAGCATGGCCCGCGTATAGCGCGCGCAGCCGCGCAGGAGGTACGCCTCGGCGGTCGGCCGCGCGCCGAGCAGCTGCGTCAGCAGCGCCTCGGAGGCCGCGAAGTCGCCCGACGCGAACGCGCGCCACGCGTCGCCGAGGACATTGGGCGCTTTCGCCGGCGCCGGAACCGTCACGACCTCGACGGGCGGCGGCTTGCTCGCCGCGACGCGTTTCTCGAGGTCCTTCTCGAGCTCCGCCACCGTCTGCGCGATCTTCCGGAAATCGGCGTCATTCTTCGCCGCCTCGAGCATCCTGCGCAGCCGCACCGCGTCGTTGACCAGGCGCCTGCCGTCTTCCGGCGTGCGGCTCGCGAGATTGCGGCGGTAGCGCTGCACGGCCGAGACCGCGTCCTGCTCGGCCTTCGTGATCACGTCGGCCGGCGGCGGCTCGACGACGACCGGTTTCGGCGGCTCCGGCTTCGGCGGCTCGACTTTGGCCGCGGTCGTCGTGGTCTCGACGAAGGGAATGACGACTTCCGTCGGCCGGTCGTCCTTCTTCTTCGGCACGACCGGCGGGCGCGCGGCGCGCTGCTTCCGCGCCTCGTCGGCCGCGGCGATGTACAGCGCCGCCGCGCGCGTGGCGATCTGCGCGGCCTCGCTGTAGGCCTCGATGTCCGTGCCGCCCTGGCGGAACTTCGCGTTGGCGTCCTGCAGCATGCGCGTGGCGGAGCGATAGCTGTCGGTGCGGTCGGCGTTCGCCCCCAGCGCGTCCGACTGTGCGAGCGCCGCGGCGTTGATCGCGTCGGCGGCGGCTTTCCTGCCGCCCGAGGCCGCGTTCTGCGCGAGGCGCTTCTTCTCCGTCTGCGCGCGCGCGACCCAGGTCTTCATGGTCGAGTAGTACTCGGTCCTGCCGATCGCGCCCTGTTTCTCCGAAACATCGAACTCGCGCAGCGCGCCGTCGACGTCGCCGAGGTTGTATTTCGCGATGCCGAGCCAGAAATGCGGGACGTAGGTGATGACGGCTCCGCGCGTGCGCAGCCCCACCGCCTCGGACGGCATCTCCGCGATGGCCTTCTGCAGCTCGCCCGCCGCGAGCTTGTAGTTGCTCGCGTTCACCGCCGCCACGCCCTTGTTGTATGCGTCGACCCACGGCTCCGCCGCCGCGAGCGGCAGCGCGATCGCCAATACAAGGAGGATGGCGACGCCCCTCATCCGCCCTGCGGGCACCTTCTCCCCGGCGGGGAGAAGGGCTCTCGATGAGAGCGTGCCGCCAGTGCCCCTCGCCCCGCGACGCGGGGGCCTCACTTCGCGCCCCCGAAGTCGGGCACGGCGGCGCTGGCGGGGTCGCTGAACTGCACGTTCAGCGTCTGCTCGGCGCCGGAGGCGACCTGCACGGTGCGTTTGATCGGCGCGGCGAAATTCGGATTCGAGAGCGTCACCTCGTAGCGGCCCGGCGCGAGATCGATCGGCGCGGGCGTGACGAGCGGCGACGGCATGTCGACGTTCTGTCCGTTGTCGAGATTGCGGATGCTGGTGACGTTCGCCCACGGAAAGGCGTTGATGCCGAGGTGCGCAGCGGCCACCGGCAGGTCGGGTTTGGGCTCGGGCGGAACGGCGCGTTGCCGCGTCAGCATCCACGTGCCGGCCGCGAGCAGCGCCACGACGATCGCGGCGATGGCGATGAACGGCATCCGCGACTTCGGTTTCTCCACGCTCGGCCGCGGGCTCGAGCCGATCGTCACGCGATCGAGATTCTGATGGCCGAACGCGGCCGGCGATCCGCCCTTCGGCGTCGGCGTCACCATCGTCGGGGCGTCGCCGGCGATCGAGACCACGGTCATCGCCTTGTCCGCATCGGGGCGCGCCGCTTCGCGCGTCGCCTCGTTCGTCACCTCGGCGACCGCGGGAGGCGGAGGCGGCGCGCCCGGTCCCTCGCCGAGCTGCGGCGCGACGCGGTCGATCGCCTGCGCGAACTCGCGTGCCGACTGGAAGCGCTTCGTGCGGTCCTTCTCCAGCGCGCGCAGGATCAGCGCCTCCAGCTCCGGCGGCGCGGTCACGCCGGGGTTCACGTCGCGCATCGCCTTCGGCGGCTGCGACGCATGCATCATCAGGTAGGCGTGCGGCGTGTCGGCCTGGAACGGCGGCACGCCGGTGAGCATCTCGTAGAGGACGATGCCGAAGGAGTAGATATCGGCGCGTCCGTCGATGCGCTCGCCCGGCGGCAGCATGCCGAGGTGCTCCGGCGAGCAGTACTTCCACTTGCCGACGAACATGCCCGTCTTCGTCTTGTTGTCGTCCGTGCCGAGACCCTTCGCGATGCCGAGGTCGATGATCTTCACCCGCTCGGCCCCTTCGTCATCGCGCGTGATCATCAGGTTCTCGGGACTCACATCGCGGTGCACGATGCCGGCGCGGTGAATGGCGTCGAGTCCGTGCAGCGCCTGCGACGCGAGCTGCGACGCGTAACGCGCGGACAACGGTCCGCGCTCGTTGATCAGCTCGTGCAGGTTGATGCCCTCGATGTACTCCCAGACCATGTACATCGAGCCGTCTTCGAGCGTGGAGAAGTCGAAGAGCGTGGCGACGTTGGGATGCTGGATCTTCGTCGCCAGCCGCGCCTCGCGCTGAAACCGGTCATGCGCGCCCGGGTCGGTGGCGATGTTCGCCCGCATCAGCTTGATGACGCGGATCGCGTTCAGGTGGATGTGGAGGACCTTGTAGACCTCCCCCATCCCGCCGACGCCGAGGCGCGCGAGGATCTTGTACTTCCCGTCGACCGGATGCTCGAGATGGCGGCGGAGGAAGTCCGTGATCGGCTCGCCGCAGAAAGGACAGGCTTTGAACTTCGCGTCGACGTCCGACTTGCAGTGGATGCAGAAGAATGGCATTCCCGATTGTGAGAGCTCGTGTGAGCGTAATTATATGACGTGGAGTCTCATCGTCTCCGAGTCTCCGAGTCTCCGAGGCCCCCGCCCGACCGTGTCGTGCTCCTGTGAGACTATGAGACTCTGAGACTATGAGACTCGATTTCGACGTAGTCGTGATCGGCGGCGGCACAGCCGGCCTCGTCACCGCGTCGGGATGCGCGCGGCTGGGGCGCAGGGTGGCGCTGATCGAAAAGGAAAAGCTCGGCGGCGATTGTCTCTGGACCGGGTGCGTGCCGACGAAGGCTCTGGTCGCTTCGGCGAAGCTGGCCCATCAGATGCGGCACGCGGAAGCGTGGGGGCTGGAGCGCGTGGAGCCGCGGATCTCGCCCAGGTCGGTGATGGACGCGATGCGCGAGGTGCGGCGCGACATCAGCCGCCACGATGATCCGAAGAAGTTCCGCGACCTCGGCATCGACGTCATCGAAGGCAACGCGCGCCTCGTCTCGCGCGGCGCGGTCGAGGTCGACGGACGCCGGCTCACCGCGCGCGACATCGTCCTCGCCACCGGCTCGCGCACCGCCGTCCCGCCGATCGAAGGGCTCGCGGAGCACGGCTATCTCGATCACGTCTCCTTCCTCGAACGGAACGAGTTCCCGGCCTCGATCCTCATCCTTGGCGGCGGCTACATCGGCGTCGAGTTCGCGCAGCTGTTCGCGCGCTTCGGCGTGAAGGTGACGATCGTCGAGATGACCGACGACATCATCGCGAAGGAGGACGCGGAGATCATCACGCGCGTCCGCGAGCTGCTGCTCGCCGAGGGCATCGAATGCCTCACCGGCTGGGCGGTAAAGTCGGTGGAGCGCCGGCAATCCGGCCTGTCCGTGCGCATCGAGCGGAAGAGCGGCGAGTCGCGCGAGCTGCCGGTGGAGACGATCTTCGTCGCGTCGGGTCGCCGCGGCAACACGGAGAACCTCGGCCTCGAGGAGGCGGGCGTGAAGGTCGAGCGGTCGTACATCGCCGTCGACAAGTTCCTGCAGACCTCCGTGCCGCGCATCTGGGCGTGCGGCGACGTGCACGGCGGCATGCAGTTCACGCACGTCGCGGCGTACGAGGCGGTGAAGCTCGTGCGCAATCTGCTGTTTCCCGGCAAGTCGGCGGTCGACTACTCCGATGTGCCGTGGGCCCTGTACACCGACCCGGAGGTCGCGCACCTCGGCATGACGGAGGCGGAGGCGCGCGAGGAGCATGGCGACGGCGTGCGCGTCTACAGCGTGGACCTGCACGACGTCGATCGCGCGGTCGTCGACCGCACGCCGACGGACCTGATCAAGATCGTCTGCGACGCGAAGGAGAAGATCCTCGACGCGCACGTGCTCGCGGCCAACGCGTCGACGCTGATC
>Ga0134123_10000791_pt1 | contig 20735 bp, 11 predicted proteins | sample KB303_FD_96460 | JGI IMG/M metagenome (GOLD analysis project Ga0134123, IMG submission 96460) | Terrestrial soil microbial communities without Nitrogen fertilizer from Kellogg Biological Station, Michigan, USA - KB3-0-3 | ecosystem: Environmental > Terrestrial > Soil > Unclassified ...
GGCGCGGACGCGCGGCGAGGCGGAGGCCTGGCAGCAGACGCTGCGCGCGAAGCTCACCGAGCTGCTCGGCGGGTTCCCATCCGAGCGCACGCCGCTGCGCCCGACAGTGCTCGAGACGCGATCGTTTCCCGGCTACCGGCGCGAGAAAATCGTCTTCGACGCCCGGCCCGGCGTGAGCGTCCTCGCCTACGTGCTGCTGCCGGTGTCCGCGCGCACGCCGGCGCCGACGATGATCTGCGTGCCCGGCCACGGCCGCGGCGTCGACGACGTCGTCGGCATCGACGAGCAGGGACGAGACCGTACCAACAAGGACGGCTACCAGCACGACTTCGCGCTGCAGATCGTCGAGGCGGGGCTGGCGGCGGTGGCGATCGAGCCGATGGCGTTCGGCTGCCGGCGCGATCCGATCAACGCGCGCCGCGGGCTGGCGCAGAAAGGGTGCGAGCCGGTGGCCGGCGCGGCGCTGATGCTCGGACAGACGCTGATCGGCTGGCGCGTCTGGGACATCATGCGGACGATCGACTACATCGCGACGCGCCGCGAGCTCGATGCGTCGCGCGTCGGCTGCATGGGAATATCGGGCGGCGGCACGGCGACGACGTTCGCGACCGCGCTGGAGCCGCGGATCCGCGTCGCCATGGTCAGCGGCTACCTCAACACCTTCCGCGACAGCGTCGGCAGCCTCGCGCACTGCGTCGACAACTACGTGCCCGGGATCCTCAACTGGGCGGAGATGGCCGACGTGGCTGGGCTGATTGCGCCGCGGCCGCTGTTCATCGAGTCGGGGGAACGCGACAACATCTTCCCGATCGATGCCAGCGTCGAGTGCTTCAACCGCGTGCGTGAGATGTATCAGGTATTCGGCGCCGCGGATCGTGTGGAGCAGGAAGTCTTCCCGGGCGAGCATTCATTCTGGGGAAAGCGTGGGGTACCCTTCGTCGCGCGACAACTGCTCGTCTGAGACGATCAACGCAGAGCACGCAGAGCACGCAGAGGTCTTCTTTTCTATAAGAGAAAAAAAGTCTCAGCGGTCTCAGCGGTCTCAGCGTTGATTGTCGTCAACGCCGGCGGGGCTGTGGCGTGGGGGTCGGAACTGGGCGCGGCCGCGGCATCTCGCGCCCGAGCTCGGCCATCGCCTCGGCGACGGCGCGATCGATCTCGGGTTGCGCGGCCTCTAGCGCTTCGCGCATCTCCCTCTCGATCTCCGACCAGTCGACCTCGGCCATCGCCTGGTCGACCGCGGACAGCGACAGGTCGATATCCTCGTCGATCCCGGCCATCGCCGCGTCGATTGCCGGCTGGATGTCGCGCATCGCCGCGTCGATTTCAGGCTGCACGTCGAGCAGCGCAAGATCGATCTCGGGCTGGACGGCGAGCATCGCGGCATCAATTTGCGGCTGCACGTCGAGCATCGCCAGGCGAATGTCTTCGGCGATGTCCGGCGCGATGTTCAGGGCCAGCCCGCGGTCGTGGGCGTGATCCTGATCCCGATCGCGCTCGCGTTCCCGGCGCCGCCGCTCGGTCTCGGGCCTCGGCTCGCCGGGCCGGCGCAGCGCGATCGTCCCGCCGAACGACTCGAGCTCGACGCGCGCGCTGCCGTTGCCGAGCGTGGCGGTGAAACGCTTGCGCCGCTCGGCGCTGTCGCCGGTGCCGATCGGGAAGCTGGAGCGGAAGCCGCCGTTGTAGGTGCGCGCCACCAGCGTCGCGTTGACGCGCTCGGGAATCGCCATCGCGATCAGCCCGTTGTGCGTCGTCAGCCGGTAGAGGCCCTTCTCCTTGATCGGGCCGTCGTAGGAGATATTGCCGTTGACGGTGTAGAGGTCGACGTTCGCGGAATCGATGCGGTCGAGGATGATGCTGCCGTTGGTCGACTCGGCCGACAGGTCGCCGCTGATGTCGGCGAGGCGGATCCCCTCGTTGACCGCGCGCACCTCGACCCGCCCTTTCGCCTTCTCGAGCGTCACCTCGCCCTGCACCGATTTCAGCGAGACGAACCCCGAGCCGCCGCGGACGTTGATGTCGCCGCGCGTGGTCTCGACGCTGACGTCGCCGCCGACCCCTTCCATCGTCACGTCGGCGTAGTTGCCGCTGACGGTGATGGCCATCCAGGACGGCACGGTGATCGCGTAGTCGAGCGAACGCGGCGGGCCGCCGCGCGTCGAGCGCGAGCGGATGGTGACCGTCTGCTCGCCCTGCCGGATGTCGACGCTCTCGCGATCGGAATGCGTCACTTCCACGCGCACCGCATCGCGGTCCCACACCTTGATGATCACGTCGCCGGCGAAGTTGTTCACGTCGAGCTTGGTGCCCTTCGACACCTGCACCGTCTGATCGGTCGACGCGATGGCCATGGCCAGCAGCAGGGTTCCCAGCATGTGTCGTCCTCACGGTCCGCCTCTTGGCGGACGTTGCGATCCGTCTCTCGTCTCTAGTCCATGTCGGTGGTCAGCGCCGCCGCGCGCCGCAGCAGATCGAGCTTGCGGCGCCGCGCCTCCACCAGGTGGCTGCTCAAATAGCTGTTCGCCGGGTCGCCGACCAGTGCCTCGCGTGCCTGGTTGATGGCCTGATCGATGATCTGCAGATTGTGCTCGACCACCGCAACGGTCGACGGATCGAGGCGGCCGCGGCCGGCCTTCAACGCCTTCTCGAGGTCCGCCACCGCCGCGTCGTACTGCGCGTCGGCGAGGCCGACGGTTTCCACGCGGACGCCGGCGGCATCGTCGGATGCGGCGGTGTCGCCGCCATTGGCAGCTCTGAAGGGCTGCGCTGCTGAATCCGACGTTGTCGCAACCGTTGGCGCCGGCGCGTCGTCGCGCAGCCCGTCAGGACTGCCGGCAATCCGCCAGACGATCCCGCCCGACACCGCGGCGACGAGCGCCGCCGCCGCGGCCAGCTGCGGCAGCGTGAAGGCGAATCGACGCGACGCGGTGCTTCGGAACGGCGCGACGCCCGCGGCAGGCGGGTGCCCGTCAATGCGCGCGGCGATGCCGCTCCACAAGTCGGCCTGAGGAGGGCGCCCCGCCTGCCCGGCCGCCTGCGCCCGTGCTACCACGCGCTTCAGGTCGTTGAGCACGGCGGTGCAGTCGCGGCACTCGTGCAGGTGCGCGGCGACCGCGCGGCTCTCGCCTTCCGACAGCTCGCCGTCGAGATAGTCCGACAGCTTGTCCGTCCATTCCTCGTGCATCGTCATTCCCCGCCCAAATGCCTGCGCATCAACATCCGCGCCCGGTGCAGCTGCCGCTTCGACGTGCCGGTGGCGATGCCGAGCAGCACCGCGATCTCCCGGTGCTTGTAGCCCTCGACGTCGTGCAGCACGAAAATCTCCCGCGCCCCTTCCGGCAGCTGTTCCATCGCCTGCTCGAAGTCGACCGTCAGGTCGGCCCGCGCCGGCGCGACGGTGACGTAATCGAGCGCTGCCGGGTCGTCGACCATCCGCTCGCGCTGGATGGCGAAACTGCGCCGCCGCTCGATCACCACGTTGACCGCGAGGCGGTGCAGCCAGGTCGAGAACGCCGACTCGCCGCGGAACTGGCCGAGCTTCTGCCAGGTGCGGACGAAGATGTCCTGGGTCACCTCGTCGGCTTCGTGCGTCCCCAGCATCCGGCGTGCAAGATTGTGAATCCTGCCGACGTGGGCCTGGTAGAGCCGCTCGAAGGCGGAGGTATCCCCGCCGGCCGCAAGAGCCACATCGGATTCGACTCCGCTCTGGACCGGGGTGTCGCTCAGCGTCATCACCGCCGAAAGGGTCGCGGCTGTCACTTACAAACAGTTGGACGGGGGGAGCTTAGCGGAAGGTTGACAGCGTGCAGGGCTGGAAGGCGGGAAGGCTGGAAGGCGGAAATGGAAGGGCGGAAGGTGGGAAGGCGCGAAGGCGGGAAGCAAGGTAGGAAGGTAAAGGCTGCAAGGCCTTCAGGACCTTAGCCTTTCGGCCTTACTTCCAGCCTTCCAGCCTTCCAGCCTTCCAGCCTTGCCTTCCCGCCTTTCAGCCTTCCAGCCCTTCAGCCTTGCGCGCGCTCAGGCGCAGCCTGCTTGCGCTCTGCGCGGCCGGCGAGCCGCCTGAACGCTTCGCCCGGGCTCCACTCGCGCAGGTCGTCGAAGTAGGAGTAGACCACCGGGGTGACCAGCAACGTCAGCAGCAGGCACAGGATCTGGCCGCCCAGGATGGTCACCGCCATCGACGCCCGCGACCCGGCGCCGGCACCCTTGCCGAAGGCGATCGGCAGCATGCCGGCGACGATCGCGATCGTCGTCATCAGAATCGGCCGCAGGCGCACGTGGTTCGCCTGGATCAGCGCCTCGTGGCGCTCCACGCCCTGGTTGCGCAGCGTGTTGGTGTAGTCGACCTGCAGGATCGAGTTCTTCTTGACGATGCCGAAGAGCATCATCAGGCCGATCGCGCTGTAGACGTTGATCGTCATGCCAAACGCCATCAGCGCCAGGAGACCCGCCGGCAGGCTGAGCGGCAGCGCCGTCATGATCGTCAGCGGGTGAACGAAGCTGTTGAACTGCGACGCCAGCACCATGTAGATGAAGATGATGGCGAGGATGATCGCGATCGTGAAGTTGCTCGACGCCTCGGCCAGCGTGCGCGCGCTGCCGCCGAAGACCGCCTGATACCCCGGCTTCAGGTGCAGCTCTTCGACCTTCAGCCGTGCCGCCGCCAGCGCCTCGCCGAGCGGCACGCCCTGCAGGTTGCCGTTCACTGAAATCTGGCGCTGCCGGTTGTAGCGGTCGATCGCGGCCGGGCCGAAGTCGCTTTTCAGCTGCGCGACGTCGCTCACCTTGACCGTGCGGTTCGGTCCGGCCGGGATGAGCAGATCGCCCATCGTCACCGGGTTGCGATACCGCTCGTCGAGGCGCAGCAGCACCTTGAACTGGTCGTCGCCGTCCTTGAACTCCGACACTTCCTCGCCGCCCACCAGCGTGCGCAGGTTGTTGGCGAGCGAATCGATGTTGACGCCGAGGTCGGCGGCGCGGGCGCGATCGACGTTGATCCGCAGCTCCGGCTGGGTCGGCTCGAAGTTGGTATCGACGTCGACGACGCCGGGGATCTCGCGCACCTTCTCCATCAGCTGCACGGTGTACTGCTGCAGCTGCTCGATGTCGGGCCCCTGAATCAGGATGTTGAGGCGGTTGAACCCGCCGCCGCCGCCGCCGGGCCCGCCGCCGCCGGGGCCGCGGCCGCCGGTCGAGGCGCCCGAGATGTCGGTGCCGCCGGAGACGCTGATGCGCGCGCCCTGGTACTTGCGCAGCATCTGCCGCGCCTGAATCATCAGCTGCTGCTGCGAGAAGTCGCGCTCCTCGAGCGGCACCATCATGATGTTGAAGTTGGCGAACCCGGAGTTGATGTTCTGCATCACCCGCTGCAGCCCGGGCAGCGCCAGCACTTCCTTCTCGATCGGCTTGATGAACTCCTCGGTCCGCTGGTAGCTGGTGCCGCGCGGCAGCCGCACGTTGACGCTGAACTCGCCCTGGTCGTCGTCGGGCACGAGCTCCTTGCCGACGTAGGGGTAGAGGAACGCCGCCGACACGGTGACGGCGAGCGCGATCAGCATCATCACCGGCCGGTGATGGAGCGCCCAGATCAGCAGCTTGCCGTAGAAGGCGTCGAGCTTGGCGTAGACGCCGCCCGACTTGGTGTTGGAGTGATCCGACTTGATGTCCTCGCGCTTCATCCACATCGCGCAGAGCGCGGGGGTGAGCGTGAACGACACGAACATCGACAGCAGGATGGCCGCGGCGGATGTCAGACCGAAGCTGTAGAAGTAGCGGCCGATCTGCCCGGTCATGAACGCGACCGGGACGAAGATCACGACCAGCGAGAAGGTGGTGGCCATCACGGCGAGGCCGATTTCCGCGGTCGCCGCCGCGGCCGCCTGCTTCGGCGTGACGCCCTTCTCTTCGACGAAGCGGAAGATGTTCTCGAGCACCACGATCGCGTCGTCGATGACGATGCCGGTGGCAAGCGACAGCGCCAGCATCGTCATGTTGTTGAGCGTGAACCCGGCCATCTTCATGAAGGTGAAGGTGCCGATGATCGAGGTCGGGATGGCGAGCGCGGCGATGAAGGTGACGCGCAGGTTGCGGATGAACAGGAACACCACGACGCTGGCCAGGAGGCCGCCGAGGATCAGGTGCAGCTTGATGTCCTCGAACGATCGCCGGATGAAGCGCGATTGATCGTTGCCGATGCTGATGGTGATGTCCTGGGGCAGCTGCTGCTGGATGCGCTGCAGCTTGTCCTGCACCCGGTCGACGACTTCGACCGTGTTGGTGCCCGACTGTTTGCGCACCTGGACGCCGATCGCCGGCGTGCCCGACAGCCGCGTCGCGCTGCGCACTTCCTGCACGCTGTCCTGCACGTGGCCGACGTCGGCGAACGTGATCACCGACCCGTCGGCGCGGTAGGCCAGGACGATGCGGTTGAAGTCCTCGACGTTGCGGATGCGGCCCATCGTCCGCACCGCAACCTCGGCCGGGCCGGCGGTGAACTGGCCGCCGGGAATCTCCACGTTCTGCCGCTGCACCGCGGTGCGCACGGCGTCGACGGTGAGGCCGTAGGCGTTGAGGCGATCGGCGTCGAGCAGCAGCTGGATCTCGCGCTTGCGCTCGCCGTTGTAGCCGACCGAGCCGACGTCGCGCACCGTCTCGAGCTCCTGCTTGACGCGCTTCTCGGCAATCTCGGTGAGCTCTTTCGGCGCCCGCGGCCCGATCACGGCGAAGCCGAAGATCGGCTGCGCGTCGGGATCCATCTTGGTGATCTGCAGCGGCCGGGTGTCGCGCGGAAACTGGTTGACGATCTGCGCCAGCTTGTCGCGGACGTCCTGCGTCGCCGACTCGATCTCGCGCTCGAGGGTGAAGGTGATGGTGACGCGGGCGTTGCCCTGGTCGGAGGAGGCGCGCAGCTCGTCGATGCCGCTGATGGTGTTGACCGCCTCCTCGACGCGCTTGGTGATCTGCGTCTCGATCTCTTCGGCGCTCGCACCCGGCAGATTCGCCTGGACGTTGACCACCGCCGCGTCGGTCTTCGGCATCAGGTCGAGGCCGAGCGACTCGTAGGAGACGGCGCCGAGGACGATCAGCGCCGCGGTCATCATGATCGCGAAGACCGGGCGGTTGACGCTGACTTCAGCGAGCTTCATTGACGCACTCCGCGGCGGCCGTTGCCGTTCCGGCCCGATCCCCGTCCGTCTTCGGCGACCTCGTTGCCGGCGCCGCCGACGCGCACGCTGACGCCGGTGGCGAGCTGGCTCAGGTTGGATGTCGCCACCGTTTCATCGCCCTTCAGGCCGCTGGTGATCTCGACCAGGTTGTCCTTGCGCGCGCCGAGCGTCACCTGCTGCGCCCGTGCCTTGTTGCCTTCGATCACGAAGATCGTCGACACGCCGGCCAGCGTCGAGATGGCGTCGTCGGGCGCGGCAATCACGTTGGCGTCGATGTGCGTGAGCACGACACCCTTGGCGAAGAAGCCCGGCTTGAGCTGGCGATCGTTGTTCTCGACCACCGCTTCCACCGCGAAGGTCCGCGTCGTCTGATCGACCGCCGGGCTGACGTAGGCGATCTTGCCCTGGAACTTCCGGTTGAGGAACGCCTCGACGTCGAACATCACCGTTTGACCGGGGCGGATCAGGCTGGCGTGCTTCTCCTGGATCGCGCTCTTCAACCGCAGCGGGTTGACCTGCACGATGGTCGCAACCGGCGTGTTCTCGCGGATGTACTCGCCCGGCTGGATCAGCCGCTCCGACACCGCGCCGGCGACCGGCGCCTTGATCACCGCGTCGGCCACCTTTTTCTGGGCGAGCTCGTAGGAGGCGCGGCGATCCTGCAGGCTGGCCTTCAGGCTGTGAATGTTGTCGAGCGTCGCCTGGTAGTTGGCCTCCGCCACCTTGAGCCGCGTTTCGGCGGTGTCGCGGTCGGCCTTGGTCAGCAGGCCTCGCGAGTTGAGGAGCTCCGCGCGTTCGAATCCGTTGCGCGCATCGTCGCGGTTGGCCGCCGCCTGCCGCATCGACGCGATCTGGTCGTCGGCCGGGGGCGCCTTGTCCTGACCGCGCTCGATGCCGAGCTGCGCCTCGACCTGCCGCAGCGCGCTCTCGGCGCGATCGAGCGCGAGCTGCAGTTCGCGCGGCTCGAGCCGCGCGATCACGTCGCCGGCGCGCACCTCGGTGCCGAGCTGCACCCGCACGTCGCGGACGATGCCGGCGACCTCGCTGCTGATGCGCGCCTGCTCGGGCGACAGCAGCGTGCCAGAGAGCTCGACCTCGCGCTGCACCGACATGCGCTGCACCGGCGCGGTGACGGTCTGCACCGCCGGGCCGCCGCCGCGACCGCCGCGTCCGCCGCCGCGGCCGCCCGCAGCGGCCGCCTGGCCCGCAGTTTTCTGGCAGGCGGACGCGAGCAGCGCAAGCCCAATGACGAGCAGATAGTGTCGGCGCACGTGATCCTTTACGAAGAGGCTTCCGCCGACGCGTGAACATCGCGCCGCGCCGGATGACCCGCGACCGCAACATCGCCATGAACCCGGCGGCGCGCCAGGAACATCCGCGTGTTCTCGATGTAGACGTAGTACACCGGCGTGATGTAGAGCGTCAGCAGCTGCGAGACCAGCAGGCCGCCGACCACCGCGAGGCCGAGCGGCCGCCGCGCTTCGGCGCCGGCGCCCCAGCCGAGCGCGATCGGCAGCGTGCCGACCAGCGCCGCCATGGTCGTCATCATGATCGGGCGGAAGCGCACGAGGCACGCCTCGTGGATCGCTTCGCGCGGCGTCTTGCCGTGCGAGCGCTGCGCCTCGACCGCGAAGTCGACCATCATGATGCCGTTCTTCTTGACCAGGCCGACCAGCATGATCACGCCGACGAAGGCGTAGAGGCTCAGCTCGGTCTTGAAGATCAGGAGCGTCAGCAGCGCGCCGAAGCCGGCCGCGGGCAGACCCGAGAGAATCGTCAGCGGGTGGGTGAAGCTCTCGTAGAGGATGCCGAGGACGATGTAGATGACGACGATCGCCATCAGCAGGATCAGGCCGAGGCCCTGCAGCGAATCCTGGAAGGCCTGCGCCGTGCCTTGAAAGGTGGTCGAGATCGTCGACGGAATGGTCGCCGCGGCGGTTTGCTTGATCATCTCGACCGCGTCGCCCAGCGCGTAGCCCGGCTTCAGGTTGAAGGAGATCGTCACCGACGGCAGCTGGCCGGTGTGCGCGATCACCGACGGGCCGACGTTGGTGCGGACGCTGGCGACGGTGTTCAGCGGAATCAGCCGCCCGCCGCTCGAGCGCACGTAGAGCATCGACAGCGCCGACGGGTCGCTCTGAAACTGCGGCGCCACCTGCATGATCACCTGGTACTGGTTGTTGGGCGCGAAGATCTGCGACACCTGGCGCGTGCCGTAGGCGTTGTAGAGCGCCGTCTCCACCTGGTTGACCGTCAGCCCGAGCGCCGAGATCTTGTCGCGATCCATGTCGATGCGGATCTGCGGGTTCTTGATCTGCATGTCGCTGCTGACGTCCTCGAGGCCGGGCGCTTCGCGCAGCTTCGATTCGAGCACCGGCGCCCATTGGTAGAGCTCGTCAGTGTCGGTGTCCTGCAGCGTGAACTGATAGAGAGCGCGCTGCGGTCCCTGGTTGCCGAGATTGATCGGCGGCCGGTTGACCATGAACACACGCACGCCGGGGACCTGCGACAGCTTGGGACGCAGATCCGCGATCACCTGATCGACGCTGCGCTTGCGCTGCGACCGCGGCTTCAGGTCGACCGAGATCTGGCCGGTGTTCAGGTCGCCGCCGCGCGGCCCGCCGCCGACGTTGTTGCTGAAGGCGAGGACATCGGGATCCTTGGCGACAATCGCCGCCACCTCGAGCTGGTGGCGCGACATCTCATCGAAGCTGATGCCCTGCTTCGCCTCGGTGCTGATGTTGAACCGGCCCTGGTCTTCGCTCGGCAGGAAGCCCTTCGGCACCTGGCCAAAGAGATAGACGGTGCCGACGAGCAGCGCCACCGAGACCGCCATCGTCACGACGTGGAAGCGCAGCGCGCCGCGCAGCGTCACATCGTAGAGCTTCAGCCACAGGCCGAACATCCGCTCGGTCGCGTTGTAGAACGCGCCGTGCTTCTGGGTATGCGGCGGCTTGAGGAAGCGGCTGCACAGCATCGGCGTCAGGCTGATAGAGACGAAGCCGGAAACGAGAATCGCGACCGAGATGGTCACCGCGAACTCGTGCAGCAGCCGGCCGACGACGCCGCCCATGAACAGCACCGGGATGAACACGGCGGCCAGCGACACGGTCATCGACAGAATCGTGAAGGCGACCTCCTTCGATCCGTCGAACGCCGCCCGCATCGGCGGCTTGCCCATCTCCATGTGCCGGACGATGTTCTCGAGCATCACGATCGCGTCGTCGACGACGAAGCCGACGCATAAGGTCAGCGCCATCAGCGAGAGGTTGTCGAGGCTGTAGTCGAGCAGATACATCACCCCGAAGGTGGCGATGATCGAGGCGGGCAGCGCGAGGCTGGGGATCACCGTGGCCGAGAGGTTCCGCAGGAACAGGAAGATCACCATGATCACCAGCGTCACGGTGATCAGCATCGTCACCTTGACGTCGTGGATCGACTCGCGGATCGACTCGGAGCGGTCGTTGCGGATGTCGAGCGACGCGGCCGCCGGCATCTGCTCGCGGAAGCCGGGCAGCAGCTTCTTGACGGCGTCGACGACGGCGACAACGTTGGTCCCGGGCTGCTTCTGAATCGCGAGGTAGATGGTCCGCTCGCCCTGGTACCACGCCGCCGTCTTGTCGTTCTCGATGCCGTCGTAGACGTGCGCGACTTCCTCCAGCCGCACCGGGTTGCCGTTGCGGTAGGCGATGATCATCGGGCCGTACTTCTCGGCCCGCAGCAGCTGGCCGTTGGCCAGGACGGTGAAGGTCTGCTCCGCGCCGTACATCGTGCCGGTCGGCAGCGACACGTTGGAGTTCTGGATCGCGCTCGCCACCTCGTCGACGCCGATCGCATGCGCCGACAGCTTGCGCGGGTCGAGGTCGACGCGCACGGCGTACTTCGCGGCGCCGAACACCTGCACCTGGGCGACGCCGTTGACCATCGAGATCCGCTGGGCGATGGTCGACTCGGCGTACTCGTTGAGCACCGGCAGCGGCAGCGTCCCTGACCGCAGCACCAGGAACAGCACCGGCTGATCGCCGGGGTTGACCTTCTGGTAGGACGGCGGCGCCGGCATCTGCGGCGGCAGCTGGCGCGCGGCGCGCGCGATCATCGCCTGCACGTCCTGCGCGGCGGCGTCGATGTTGCGGCTCAACTCGAACTGCAGCGTGATGTTGGTACTGCCCTGCGAGCTGGTCGAGTTGATCGAGGTGACGCCGGCGATGGTGGCGAACTGTTTCTCCAGCGGCAGCGCGACCGCCGACGCCAGCGTCTCCGGGCTCGCGCCCGGCAGGCTCGCGTTCACCTGGATGGTGGGGAAGTCGACCGTCGGCAGGTCGCTGACCGGCAGCTGCTGGTAGGCCATCAACCCGAAGACGACGATGCCGAGCATGATCAGCGTCGTCGTGATCGGCCGCTTGATGAACATCGAGGAAATATTCATGGTGCCGCCTGCGCTCCCGCGCCCGACTTGATGCTGACGCGGCTGCCGGCGGTGAGCCGCAGATGGCCATCGGTGACCACCGTCTCGCCCGCCTTGAGCCCGTCCTTGATCACGGATTCGTTGTCGACGGCGCGCACGACCGTCACGTTGCGCAGCTCCACCGTCTGGTCAGGCTTGACCACGAAGACGTACTGGCCCTGCTGCCCGGCCTGTACGGCGACGGTGGGTACGACGATCGCGTGCGGGTCGGTCTTCAGCGTCACGCTGACGTTGACGAACTGCCCCGGCCACAGGTGGCGGCTCTCGTTCGGGAACGTGCCCTTGATCTTGATCGTGCCGGTGGTCGGGTCGACGGCGTTGTCGACGAAGGTAATGCGGCCGACCGACGGCGCGCCGGTGTCGTTCGGCGCCAGCGCCTCGACCTTCACCGAGCCCTGCGCCATGTACTGCTTCAGCTCCGGCAGCCGCGCCTCGGGGATGCCGAACGTGACGTAAATCGGCGCGACCTGGTTGATCACCACCAGCGGCGTCGCGTCGTTGGCGCGCACCAGGTTGCCCTCGTGCACCTGCAGCGCGCCGGTGCGGCCGGAGATTGGCGACACGATGGTGGCGTACTGCAGCTGCACCTCGGCGTTTTCGACCGCGGCGCGGTCGGCCTCGAGCGTCGCCTCGAGGGCGGTGGCCGCCGTCCGGCTGGTCTCGAGCTGCTCCTTCGTCGCAATGCCGCGCTCGGCCAGATCCTGATACCGCTGCGCCTGCGACTTGGCGTTCGCTGCCTGCGCCGTGTCCTTTTGCAGGTTTGCCTTGGCCTGCTCGAGCGCGGCTTCGAGCGGCCGGCGATCGAGCGTGAACAGCACCTGGCCCTTGCGCACGTCCTCGCCTTCCCGGAAGCCGACCGCGTTGAGCGCGCCGGTGATCTGCGAGCGCACGGCGACAGTGGAGTACGCCTCGGCGCTGCCGATCACGTTGAGCTCGAGCGGCAACGGCTTCTCGACGACCTTTGCCGCGGCGACCGGGACGGCCGCGCCGCCGCCTCCGCCACCACCGCCGCCGCGTCCGGTGGCGGGAGGCGTGGATTGCACCGCTTCGCTGCCCGAACAGGCGGCGGCGGCGAGTGACGCCGCGAGCGCGGCGGGAACGAACCAGGAGGAAAGTCTCAGAGCCATCATTCGAATCGCAAGGCGTCGATAGGATCCAGCGCGGCCGCCTTGCGCGCAGGATAGAAGCCAAAGAACACGCCGGTCATGGCGGCAAACCCGAACGCGATCGCCACCGCGTCGGGCGACACCGCCGTCGGCCATCCCTGCACCAGGGTGACGCCGCGCGCCAGGCCGAAGCCGAGCGCGATGCCGATGCCGCCGCCGAAGAGGCTCAGGACGACCGCTTCGACCAGGAACTGCAGCAGCACGTCGCGGCCGCGGGCGCCGATGGCCATGCGCAGCCCGATCTCGCGCGTCCGCTCGGTGACCGACACCAGCATGATGTTCATGATGCCGATGCCGCCAACCAGGAGCGACACGCCGGCGATGCTCGCGAGCAGCGCCGTCATCGTCTGCGTCGCTTCCTTGCGGACGCTCGCCATCTCTTCCATCGTGCGGACCATGAAGTCGTCCGGCTCGCCCGGCTGGATCTTATGGCGGGTGCGGAGCAGGGTGGCGATATTATCCGCCACCCGCGAGGTTTCGCCGGCCGAGAACGCCGACACGCTCACCATCTGGATGTTGGTGATCCCTCGCAACTTCTTTAGGACGGTGGTGTAGGGGACGAAGATCGTGTCGTCCTGATCCTGCCCCATGCCCGACTGTCCCTTGCTCGCCATCACGCCGACCACGGTGAACGGCTGGTTCGAGACGCGGATGATCTGGCCGAGCGGGCTGACATCCGAGCCGAACAGCTGATCGCGCGTCACCGTGCCGAGCACGGCGACTTTCGACGCGGTGGCGACATCCTGCGGCGTGAAGAACTGGCCCTCGAGCACCGGCCACGAGCGGATCAGCGGCATGTCGACGTCGGTGCCCTGGATCTGCGTGTTCCAGTTCAAATGGCCGGCGACGACCTGCGCGCGCGTGTTCGATCCGGCGGCCACATACTGCACGCCGGGGAGCTGGCGAATGGCCGCGGCGTCTTCGGGCACCAGCGTCGCCGCGTTGCCCTGGCCCATGCGCACGCCGCCGGCCATGAAGTTGCCCGCCGACACCATCACCATGTTGGTGCCGGCCGACTGGATCTGCGCCTCGATCGAGCTCTGCGCGCCGGTGCCGAGCGCGACCATCGTGATCACCGCGGCGACGCCGATGATCATGCCGAGCATGGTCAGCGCGGTGCGCATCTTGTTCCGGTTCAGCGCCTTCAACGCGATGCGGAGAATCATCAGGAAGGACATCGCAGCTCCTACACGACCTCCGCCGCCGGCAGCGCCGCCAGCTCGTTCTCGGCAACGCGCCGCCGAGTGACGGCGCGGTCGGCGACCACCTGCCCGTCGCGGAACGACACCGTGCGGGTGCCGTACTCGGCGATGTCCAGCTCGTGCGTGATCAGGACGATGGTGATGCCGCGCTCGCGGTTGAGGCGCTGGAAGATCCCCATCACTTCGATGCTGGTGCGGGTGTCGAGGTTCCCGGTCGGCTCGTCCGCCAGCAGGATTGACGGGCGGTTGATCAGCGCGCGCGCGATCGCCACGCGCTGCTGCTGGCCGCCGGACAACTGGTTGGGGTGGTGATCGGCGCGGTTGCCCAGGCCCACCAGCTCGAGCATCTCGAGCGCACGCTGGTGCCGGTCGGCGGTCCTCAGGCCGTTGCCGCCGTAGAGCAGCGGCAGTTCGACGTTGTCGAGCGCCGAGGTGCGTGACAGCAGGTTGAATCCCTGGAACACGAACCCGATCTTCTTGTTGCGCACCGCCGCCAGCGCGTCCTTCGACATCGTCGACACGTCCTGACCGTCGAGGATGTACTGCCCCGAGGTTGGACGATCGAGGCAGCCGACGATGTGCATGAAGGTCGATTTGCCGGATCCGGACGGACCGGTCACCGCGAGGAACTCGCCCTGACGCACCTCGAGGTTGACGCCGCGCAGCGCCTTCACCTCGACCTCGCCGACCACGTAGGTCTTGACGAGGTTTCTGACCGCGATGACAGTCGACATCGATCGCGCCGCGTCAGCGGCCCCTGCCTCCCTGGAAGCCGCCGGGACCGCGGCCGCCGGGCATCAACGGATTGCCGGTGCCGCCCTGCGGCAGCGTCCGCGTCGTCGTTCCCGCGCCGGTGACGCCGGTCACGACTTCCATGTTTTCCTGCAGCTCCCCGCTCAGCACTTCGGTGTTGGTCCCGTCGGAGATGCCGAGCCGCATGTTCACCGGCTTCAGCTGGCGGCTCATGAACAGCCACACGCGGCCGCGCGTCTCGGTCGTCGGCAGCGGCGCGAAGAGCGCGTCGATCGTCTGCGCCGACTGCGTGCCGCCGGCTTTCGCGTCCTTCTTCGGCGCCGGCTTGTCCTTGCCGGCGGCTGCCGCCTTCGATTGCGCCGCCTCGAAGGCGCTGGTGTCGCGGCCGCGCTCCTTCATGCGCGCGATGAACTGCTGCTGCTCTTCCGGCGACATGGTCTTGAAGCGTTCCATCATCCGCGCCGGATCGAAACCGCGGTCTTCGCCGGAACGGCCGCCGTCAGCCTGCCCTGAGCGAGCGTCGCCGTTCTGATCGCGAGTCGAAGGGTGTTCGCCGGTCGATCCGACCGGCGCCGGCGCCGCGTTCTCGCCAGCGGTCCCTGTCGCCGCTCGCTGTTGCTGTCCTCCGCGTCCGCCGCGGTTGCCGCCCGCTTCCGGCGGCACCGCCTGGTTCAGCGCCGCAAACATTTCGGCCGTCGGCCGGAAGCGGAGGGCCGCGTTCGGGACGCGCAACACGCCGGTCCGTTTGGCAATTTCGACCTTGACGTTCGCCGTCATCCCCGGCTTCAGCTTCATCTGCTGATTCGGCACGTCGATCACCGTGCCGTAGGTGGTCACGTTCTGAACGACGACCGGCTGCAGCCGGACCTGCGAGACCGTGCCCTCGAAGTTCTCGGTGGGGTAGGCATCGACGTGAAACGTGACGTGCTGCCCCGGCCGGATGCGGCCGACATCGGCCTCGTCGATGTTCGCGTTGACCTGCATCTTCGTCAGGTCGGCGGCAATCACGAACAAGGTCGGCGCCTGCATGCTCGCGGCAACCGTCTGGCCGACGTCGACGCTCCGCTGCGTGACGATGCCGTCGATCGGCGCGACGATCACCGTGTGATCGAGGTTCACCTGGTTCTGGTTGACCTGTGCCTGCGACTGCGCGACGCCGGCCTGTGCCTGCGTCACCGTCGCCTGCTGCGAAGCGAGCATCGCCTCGGCGGTGTCGACCGCGATCTTCGCCGCGTCGAGCTCGCTCTGCGGCAGCAGCTGCCGCGAGGCCAGCTCCTTCGCGCGCGTGTACTTCTGCTGGGCGTCGACCAGCTGCACTTTGGCGCGATCGAGGTCGCTTTGCGCCTTGGTCAGGTTCGCTCGCGTCTGCGCCAGGTTGGCGCGCGCCTGCTGCAGCTGCGCGTCGAACACCGAGGGCTCGACCCGGGCGATCACCTGCCCCTTCTTGACGATCGAATTGAAGTCGGCGCCGAGCCAGCTGATGTTGCCCGACACCTGGCTGCCGACCAGCACGGTCGTCACCGCCTGGAGCGTACCGGTGGCGCCGACCGAGTCGATGACGTCGCCGCGCGTGGCCGGCGCTGTCGACACCTGGATTTCCTGGTTGCCCCGCCGAACGTAGTAGGCCCCGACCCCCGCGCCAACCGCGGCCACGATCAAGATTCCAATGAGCGCTCTTTTCATAGCGCCGGCTTCGTCTCCTGCGGCCGTTTCCGGAATGCCGAGAACCCTTCCTCGAAAATCGTGTACACCGTCGGCACCAGCACCAGGGTGATCAACAGCGACGTCGTCAGGCCGCCGATCACGACGCGCGCGAGCGGCACCTGCAGCTCGCTCCCTTCGCCGATGCCCAGCGACATCGGCACCAGGCCGAGCGCGGTCGCAATCGACGTCATCAGGATTGGCCGCAGCCGCGTGCGTCCCGCGAGCTCGACCGCCTCGCGCAGCGGCAGCCCGTCGCGCCGCCGCAGCACGTTCGTGTAGTCGACGAGCAGGATGCCGTTGCTGACGACGATGCCGGCGAGCATGATGATGCCGATGTAGGCCTGCATGTTGAACGACGTGCCGGTCAGCTTCAGCGCAAGAACGACGCCAATCGCCGCGGTCGGAACCGAGAACATAATGATGAACGGATCGCGCAGCGACTCGTACTGTGACGCCATCACCGCGTACACGAGGACAAGCGCCAGGATGAGCACCATGCGCAGCTGGTTGAACGCCTTCGCCTGCTCCTCCACCTCGGCGCCGAAGCCGACGTTGAACTCCTGCGGCACGCCCAGCTCGGGCAGCCGGGCCTCGACCGCCTTCACCGCCTCGCTCAGCGTCGTTTCCGGCTCGGCGCTCACCGTGACGATGCGCTGCTGGTTCTTGCGCTCGATCTGAACCGGGCCGGTCTCGTTCGCCACCGTCACCAGGTTCTTCGCCGGCATCACCTGACCCATCGTCGTGTTGACCAGCACGTCGTGGACGTCGCTGATCTGCTGGCGCTCTTCCTCGCGCAGCCGGACGACGATCGGGTACTCGTTCCCCTTCTCGCGATACATCGCAGCCTGCGTCCCGGCGACGTTGGTGCGGATGGTGTTGGCAATGTCGGTGACGGTCAGGCCGAGCAGCGCCGCCTTCGGGCGGTCGACGTGAACCGCGAGCTCCGGCCGTCCTTCGTCGCGGCCGACGCGCGCGTCGGCGACGCCCGGCGTGGTGTCCATCAGCGATTTCGCGCCCTGCGCCAGCCGCCGGGCATCGTCGAGATCCTCGCCGCGGATTTCGAGCGCGAGGCGGCCGCCGCCGTTCTGGCCGCCCGAGAGGAAGCGCGCCATCTGGTTGTTGCCGCCCCAGGCGTTGGCGCGGATGATCACGCCGGGCAGGCCCGAAAGCTGCCGCCGCAGCTCCGAGGCGATCTGCTCGCTCGACCGCTTCCGCTCGTCCTTCGGCGTCAGCATGATCTGCATGTTGCCGCGGTGGCCGGAGCCGCCGCCGGGGCCGAACCCCGGTCCCTGGCCGCCGCCGCCGTTGACGATGATGTCGCGCGCCTCCGGCACCAGCGTCGGCAGCATCTGTTCGAGCCGCTGCAGCACGGCGTCGGTGCGTTCGACGCGGGTGCCGATGGCGAGCTCCACGCTGACGTTGACCTGGCCCTCGTCGGCCTGAGTGGACAGCTCGGTCGGGATGGTCGGCAAGATAACCATCGCGGCGATCACCGACGCGACGCTGATGGCGACGACCGTCGGGCGGTGCGCCAGCGCCAGGTGGATCAGCCGGCGATACCCGTCGTCCATCTTCTCGAGCGCGCGCTCGCTGAACGTGTAGAGACGCCCGCCCAACCCGCTGCGCTGGTCGGCCGGCGGCGGCAGCACCAGCAGCTTCGAGCACAGCACCGGCACGAGGGTGACTGCCACAAACAGGGACATCAGCAGCGAGAAGACGACGACGACCGACAGTTGCCGGAACATGATGCTCGACACGCCGGTGAGGAAGAGCAGCGGCACGAACACCGCGATGTGGGTCAGGATCGACGACAGAATCGCCGACCAGACCTCCTCGCTGCCGTCGATCGACGCCGTGAGCCGATCCTTGCCGTGGTGCTCCATGTGCCGGAACGAGTTCTCGAGCACGACGATCGCCGCGTCGACTACCATGCCGACGCCGAGCGCGAGACCGCCGAAGGTCATCGTGTTCAGCGTCAGCCCCGAAAAGTAGAGCAGCGCGAAGGTGCCGATCACCGAGATCGGGATCGAGGTGGCGACGATCAGCGTCGAGCGGAAATTGCGCAGGAACAGGAAGATGATGAAGATGACCAGCACCGAGCCGATCATCACGTGCTCCTTCACCGCGTTGATCGAGCGCTCGATGAAGCGGGCGCTGTCGTCGATCACCGTCAGCTTCACGCCCTGCACTTCACGGTTGATCCGATCGACTTCTTTCCGGACCAGTTCGGCGATCTGCACGGTGTTGGTGCCCGATTGCTTCTGCACGTTCATGCGAACCGCCGAGCGGCCGTTGATGCGCAGCACCGAGCGGACGTCTTCGGTGGCGTCCTTCACCTCGGCGATGTCCTTCATGTAGACCGGCACCGCCCCCTTGGTCAGGACCACGAGATCGCGGATCTGATCGAGATCCGAGAACTGGCCCTGGCTGCGCACCAGGTAGGTCATGTCGCCGCGGTAGATCTCGCCGAGCGGGATGTTCTGGTTCTCTTTCTTGAGGAGGTTGACGACGCGATCGACCGAGAGGTCGAGTGCCTGGATCTTCTCCTTCGACAGCTCGACGTGGATCTGCCGCCGCAAGCCGCCGTTCACCGTCACCGAGGCCACGCCCGGCACGCGCTCGAGTCGCGGCGAGAGGATGTTCTCGGCCATCTCGCGCAGCGTCACGCGGTCGTAATCGCCCTCGACGCCGAGGCCCATGATCGGCGCGGAGTTCGAGTCGAACTTGAAGATCGTCGGCGGGTCGGCGTCCTCCGGCAGGCGGCCGCGCACGCGGTCGATGCGCGTGCGCATGTCGTTCATCGCCTCGCTCAGGTCGGTGCCCCACGAGAAATTCAGCCGCAGGTTGCTGTTGCCCTCCGACGAGTTCGAGTTGAGCTGCTCGAGGCCGGCGGTGGCGCTGAGCGCCTGCTCCAGCGGCCGCGTGATCAGTTCCTCCATCTCGAGCGGTCCGACGCCCGGGTAGTTCATGCGGACGGTGATCGTCGGCTGCTGGATGTCGGGCAGCAGGTCGACCGGCAGGCGCGTCAGCGAGATCGCGCCCAGCAGGACGACGATCGAGCAGATCATCGCCATCATGATCGGGCGCTGGATGGCAAACCGCGGCATGCTCATGCGCTTCTCCTGACGCTCACGATTGCGGCGAACCGCCGCGCGGCGCGCCGCCCCGGCCCGCTTCGCCGCGCCGGCCGCCGCGTGCGGCGCCGGCACGGTCGGCGCCCCCGCCCTGGCGCTGCCCGGGCAGGAGGATCTTGTCGCCCTCGCGCAGCGCCGCCGCGCCGGTCGTCACGATCCGGTCGCCTTCGGACAACCCGGCGGAGACCTCGATCAGTTGGTCGCTGGTGAGGCCGACCTTGATCGGATGGAATTTCGCGACGTCGCCTTCCGCCGGCCGGAACACGCCCTGCGTGCCCTGCACGTCGACCACCGCGTTGGACGGCACGACCAGCGTGTTGTCGCGCCGCTCGACGGTGAAGTCGACCCGCGCATACATTCCCGGCTTCAAGCGGAAGCTCGAGTTCTCGATCTCGACCTCGAGCTGCGCCGTCCGCGTCGCCGGATCGAGCACCGGCGAGACGCGAGCCACGCGCCCCACGAACTCTTCGCCCGGGAACGCATCGACGACGGCGGTGGCGCGCTGGCCGGCGCTGATCCGCCGCAGGTCCTTCTCGACGACGTTGGCGACAAGCCGCACCGTGCTGATGTCCACCACCGACAGCAGCGCCGAGTTCGGCGTCACCCACGCGCCCGGATCGAGCGTGCGCTTGCCGACGAACCCGTTGACCGGCGACGTAATCACGGTGTTGCCCAGATTGATCTTCAGTTCGTCGAGCCGCGCATTGGACTGCTGATGCTGCGCCTTCGCGAGATCGAGCTGCGCCGCCGCCGCCTGGTACCGGGCCTCCGCATCGTCGAAGGTCTGCCGCGGGATCAGCTGGCGGTCGAAGAGGTTTCTCGAGCGATCGAGGTTGGTCTGCGCGAAGCGCAGGTCGGCCTCGCGCTGGCGGATCGTCGCCGCCGACACTCCATACGACGCCTCCGCCTGTCGGACCTGCTCCTGCAATTCGCGGTCTTCGATCTTCGCCAGCGTCTGCCCGCGGCGGACGCGGTCGCCGAGCCGGACCGAGATCGTTTCGATGCGTCCGGCGACCTTCGGCACGGCTTCGACCGTCGCCTCGCCGATCAGGTTGCCGACGACCGTGATCTTCTCGGCCATGTCGGCGCGCTTGACCGAGGCGAGCTCGACCGTCATCGGCAGGCGCGGGCCGCCGAACCCGCCGCCA
>Ga0134123_10000795_pt1 | contig 20659 bp, 17 predicted proteins | sample KB303_FD_96460 | JGI IMG/M metagenome (GOLD analysis project Ga0134123, IMG submission 96460) | Terrestrial soil microbial communities without Nitrogen fertilizer from Kellogg Biological Station, Michigan, USA - KB3-0-3 | ecosystem: Environmental > Terrestrial > Soil > Unclassified ...
CGGCGATCGGCGCGAGATGTGGTTGACGATCATGTCGGCCATCACCTCGGTCTGCGAGGCGAGGGCGCGCACGTCGTCCCACGCTCCGAGCCTCGCGTCGACCTGCGTGTGGTCGATCGGATCGAAGCCGGCGTCCGCGCCGTCGATGGGATCGAAGAAGGGCAGGACGTGCACGCCGCCGAAGGCGTCGCGCAGCGGCCCGTCGAGTAGACGTTGAAGATCCCGGAACCCGCCGCCGGAGCAGCGGTCGACGTACGCGATGAGCTGCGCGTGGTTCTTCATCGGCTGGGAAGCACGCCATGCCCGGCCGCGACCGCCGCGCCGGAACGATTCGCGAACTCCGCGATCGCCGCGGCGGGCCAGTTCGCGGCCAGTCCGTGGACGAATGCGGCGGCGAACGCGTCGCCGGCGCCCACGGTGTCGACGACGGTGACCGGCACGCCGGGCGCTTCGACGAAGTCGTCGCCCGAGAACAGGGCGCAGCCGCGCGCGCCGAGGGTGATCGCCACCGCGCGCCAGCCGAAACGGCGCCGGCCGTCGCGGCAGAAACTCTCGAGCCCGATCGACAGACCCGTCTCGCGGCAGACGACGGCCAGTTCGTCTTCGTTGAGCTTCACCACCTGCGCCGCGCGCAGCAAATCGGCGAAGAGCGACGGGTCGTCGAAGCCGGGCCGCAGGTTGAGATCGTAAAAACGGGTCGTCTCAGGCAGCTGCTGCAGCAGTCGATCGAGCGTGCGCCGGCCGCCCGGGCAGGACGGAAACAGCGTGCCGTAATAGAGAAGGGACGGTTTCCAGGCTGAGATTTGCGCGATTTCGGCGTCCGTGAGCTCGAGGGCGTCGTATGCTGCCGGACGTTCGATGGTGAAAACGGGATCGCCGGACGGTCCGACACACACGGTGGCGGCGCCCGTGCTGAAGCGTGCCGACGACTGCAGCCAGGTCGTGTCGAGACCGAGGCCGCGAATCATCCGCGTCGCCTCCTCGCCGGCTTCGTCGGCGCCCACTGCGCTGACCAACTGCACCGTATCGCCGAGACGCTGGAGCTGCACGGCGAAGTTCAGCGGTGCGCCACCAAGGCGCGCGGTATCGGGGAAGCGATCCCAGAGCACCTCGCCGACGACGAGCGCGCGCGCCACGGTCCTGAATCTTATCGTGGTTGTCGCCGCGTTCGCTGCCGTCGCCGGAGCCCAGAGCCCGCCGCCCGCGGTCCGATCGCCGGAAGTCCACGCCGATCGGCGCGTCACGTTCCGGCTGCGCGCGCCTGCGGCGACGCGCGTCGAAGTCGTCGGCGAAGTGCTGCAGGGGCAGGCCCCGCAAGTGATGACGAGGGGTGCCGATGGCGTCTGGAGCGTCACGATCGGTCCGCTGCCTCCCGAGATCTGGATCTACAACTTCCGCATCGAGGGCGTCGATTTTCCCGATCCCGCGAACATCAGCGAGATGCCGCGCGCCGCGGGGACGGCGATCTCGAGTTTTGTCGAGGTGCCCGGCGACGCCGCCGCGTTCTACGACGCTCGCCCGGTGCCGCACGGCGAGGTGCGGATGGTGTTGTACGAGTCGAAAGCGATGGGCGTGAACCGGACCCTCTGGGTCTACACGCCGCCGGACTACGACACGTCCAGGCGCCGCTATCCTGTTTACTACCTGCTTCACGGCAACGGCGAGACTCAGAGCGGCTGGGTCGCGAACGGACGGGCGAATGTGATCCTCGACAACCTGATTGCCGAGGGAAAAGCGGTGCCGATGATCGTCGTGATGCCGCACGGCCATCCGATCCAGAGCGCATCGGTCGGTCCGCCGGTGGTGGTCCCGCCCTTCGGCGGCGATCCCGGGATGTTGAACTTCACCCTGTTCACCCGGGATCTGCTCGATCAGATCATCCCGCTGGTGAACCGCCGCTACCGCGTTTACACCGACCCGGCGCACCGCGCCATCGGCGGACTGTCGATGGGCGGCTTTCAGAGTCTCGAGATCGGACTGGCGCACCCCGAGCTGTTCGGGTCCGTGCTCGCGTACAGCGGCGGCTTCGGATCCCTGGGACCGCAGCCGCCGGCCGAGCCGATCGAGACACAGACGCCGTGGGCGCGGATGCTCGCGAACGCGCCGGAGACGCAGAAGCGCCTGCAACTGCTCTTTCTCGGGTGCGGCCGGCAGGAGAGCGGTATGCTCGCGCCGGGACAGCGCGTCGTCCGGCTGCTGCAGGAGCGCGGCGTCAACGCGCGCTGGGCGGACTATCCGGGCTGGCATGTGTTCAGCGTCTGGCGGAATCTGCTCCACGAGTCCGTGCCGTTGCTCTTCAGGACGAAGTGAGGACATGAGGATGATTCGAAGGTGGCGGGCGGCGCTCGTGATCGCTCTGCTCATGCCGGCCGCGTTGCCGGCGCAACGCGGTCAGGCGCCCGGGTCGAACGAGCACTGGGTGACGACGTGGGCGACGGCGCAGCAGTTGGCGCCGACGCGTCTGCCGTTCGGACCTGGCGAACTCGTGCAGCCGCCGCCAGCCGCCCGGGTACCGGCAACGCTGAAGGATCAGACGATCCGCATGATCGTGCACGCGAGCCTGGGTGGCCGGCGCGTTCGCGTGTCGCTGGCGAACGCGCTCGAGAAACCGACGCTGAAACTTGGCGCCGCCCACATCGCGCTGCGCGCCGCCGGCGCCGAGATCGTGCCGGCGTCCGACCGCGCGCTCACCTTCGGCGGCCGGCCATCGACCGTCGTCCCTCCGGGGACGCTGGTGGTGAGTGATCCGGTCGAGCTGACGGTGCCGGCGCTGGCGGATCTGGCCGTGTCGATCTATGTGCCGGAGTCGACCGGGCTGCCGACCGTCCATCCCGATGGCATGCACACGGCGTACATCACGCGCGGCAACACGACGGGCAGCGCGACAGTGACGGCCGATGCGACGACGACCGCGTATCTCTGGCTCGCGAGCGTCGACGTGCTGGCGCCGGCCGGGACCGGCGCGGTCGTCACGTTCGGGGACTCAATCACCGACGGGGTCGGCGCGACGCTCGACACCGATCGCGCCTGGCCGTCGCTGCTCGCCTCGGCGCTGGCCGCTGGTCCCGGCGCGCGGAGCGTCGTCAACACCGGGCTCTCGGGAAACCGGCTGCTGCGTCCGGGGTTCGGCGTGAGCGCGCTGGCGCGTTTCGATCGCGACGTCCTTGGACACGCCGGCGTGCGCTGGATGACCGTGATGCTCGGCATCAACGACATCACGTTTCCGGCTGTGCCCGGGGCGGCGCCGGACAACGCGGTGACCGCCGACGATCTGATCTGGGGCCTTCAGCAGATCGTCGAGCGGGCGCATCGCCACGGCATCAAGGTCGCCGGCGCGACGATCATGCCGGTGGAAGGCGTGAACACGTACACCGACGCCGGCGAGCGGATTCGTCAGGACGTCAACCGATGGATTCGCACCGCCAAGGCGTACGACGCGGTGATCGACTTTGACGCGGCCGTGCGGGATCCGAGCCACCCGGGCAGGCTGCGCGCCGATTTCGATCCCGGCGATCACGTGCATCCGAATGATGCCGGCAACCGGGCGATGGCGGCGGCGATTGACGCGTCCATCTTCCGCCGGTAATTGAAGGAGACCGAACATGAGGGCCCGTCTCGCGATTCTGATCATCATGCTGGCTGCCGCGCAGAGTGTCCGCGCCGACTCGCCGTTGCGGGTGGGCGCGGCCAAGGTCGATGTGACGCCGGCCGAGTCAGCGCTTCCGCGGACGTACCTCGGAGTGCTCGACCACGTGTACGCACGCGCGATCGTCCTGGACAACGGCACCGCGCGCGCCGCGCTGATTACGGTCGATGCCGGAGGGCTCTCCGACGCGATCTGGCAGTCCGTGACGCGTCAGGTCGAGGCGGAGCTTCGAATTCCGGCAGCGAACGTGCTGTTGACGGCGACGCACACGCATAGCGTGCCGGGACCGCCGGCGGCCGACTACGCCGCGAAGATCGTGGACGCCGTGCGGCGCGCGCAACAGAAGCTGACGCCCGCGCGAGTGGGCTACGGCACGGGCGAGTCATTCATCAACGTGAACCGCCAGATCACCGACGCGAAGACCGGCAAGTGGTGGGAAGGGCCGAACCGTGAAGGGCCGTCGGACAAGACCGTCGCCGTGCTCAAGTTCGAGACCCTGAGCGGCGAGCCGCTCGCCGTCTACTACAACTACGCCGTTCACGGCGTCATCGCGGGCCAGCTCGATCAGGTGAGCGGCGACATCCCCGGCGCGAGCTCGCGCTACGTCGAGGACGCTTTCGGCGGCGACGTCGTCGCCGTCTGGTCGTCGGGGGCGGCGGGCGACCAGAATCCGATCTACTACCAGCAGACGTACGACCTGCGCGAGATCCGCATCAAAGATTATGCGAAGCGCGGCGTCGACATCAGCAACGCGATGCCGCCCGGCGGGCAGGGCCTCGACCGCAACAACCCGGCGGTCGCGAGGTTGATGAACCAGCAGCGGCAGATGGTGGCGTCGATGGGGCAGTTCCTCGGCGAGGAAGTGCTGTACGTCATGAGGAACATCGAGCGGACCGACACGGAGGTCCTGCTGTCCGGCAGCCAGAAGACGATCCAGTGTCCCGGGCGCGAGCGGACCAATGACGGCCGCGCCGGATCGGAAGGCACCTACAAAGACGCGGGACCAGTCGAGATTCGCCTGGGACTGCTGCGCGTGGGCGATACGATGATCGGCGCGGTGAACGCCGAGGTCTTCAACCCGATTGCGCAGCGCTTGAAGCGTGAATCGCCGTTCAAGGCGACCATGATGGCGACGCTGACCAACGGCGCGGCGCGGTCCGGCTACATCCCCGACGACGCGTCGTACGGCAAGTACACGTTCGAGGTCCTGTCGTCGCGGCTGCGGGCGGGATGCGCGGAATCGTCTATCGTGAACGGCCTGCTGGATCTGATCGACAGCGCGCGGAAGGCGCGGTGAGGACAATCATGAAGCCTCGGCTCGTTGCCATCACGTTGCTCGCCCTTGTTCTCGCCGCCAGCGCGTCCCTCTGGCTGAGCGCGCAGACGCCAGCGCGCGGCAACGACATGAGCCAGATCCCGATCGACGCCGACGACATCGCCGGCGTGGTCAGGAGCAGTCGCGGTCCTGAGGCCGGCGTGTGGGTGATTGCGGAGACCACCGACACGCCCACGAAGTTCCGGAAGATCGTCGTCACCGACGATCAGGGCCGGTATCTGCTGCCCGATCTCCCGGGACGACGCGCGACGTACAGGATCTGGGTGCGCGGCTATGGTCTGGTCGATTCCGCGCCTGTCCGCGCGACATCGGGCCGGCGTCTTGCGCTGACAGCGGTCCCGGCGCCAGACGCCCGCGCGGCCGCGCAAATTTACCCGGCGAACTACTGGTACTCTTTGATCAATATCCCGCCTGAAAAGGACTTTCCCGGGACTGGTTCGTCCGGCAACGGCATCAGCCCGGAGATGGCTACTCAACATCACTGGATCAACCAGATCAAAGCGAACTGCAACGTCTGCCACCAGCTGGGTAACAAGGCGACGCGTGAGATTCCGGCGGCGCTCGGGACCTTTACGTCGAGTGTGGCGGCCTGGGATCGACGCGTGCAGGTCGGCCAGGACGGCGCCGGCATGAGCTCCGCAGTCACCGTGCTCGGGCGGACGCCCGGCCTCGCGATGTTCGCCAACTGGACGGATCGCATTGCCGCGGGGGAAGTTCCGCCCACGCCGCCGCGTCCGAAGGGTCTCGAGCGCAATCTCGTCCTCACGATGTGGGACTGGGGCGGCCCCGCGACATTCGCGCACGATGAGCTGGCGACTGACAAACGGAATCCCACGGCGAACGCCTACGGCCCCGTCTACGGCGTGGACTGGGGGAACGACGGATTCCTCACGCTGGATACGCTGGAGCACACGGCGAAAGAGACGAGAATTCCGGTGCTCGATCCAAAGACGCCGCCCGGGAAACCGCAGTCGATGCCGGTGCCGTCGCCGTACTGGGGCACGAAGCTGTACTGGTTCGACCCCGCCATCTCCAACCACGCGGCGATGGACAGCAAAGGGCGCGTCTGGATGTCGGCACGGTTTCGCGTGCCCGAGAACCAGCCCGCATTCTGCAAAGACCATCCGTCAGCGGCACTGGCGCCGATGCCGTCGAGTTTCAGGCAGATTCAGTACTACGACCCGAAGACGCAGCAGTTCAAACAGGTCGACATCTGTTTCGACGTGCATCATGTGCAGTTTGCGTCGGATGCCGACGAGACGATTTACGGCAATGGGCCGTTCAGCGGAGCGATTGGCTGGGTGAACACCCGGAAGCTCGAAGCGACCGGCGACGCGGGTGCGGCTCAGGGCTGGTGCAAGCCGTGGTTCGACGTCAACGGCGACGGCAAGATTGACAAGACCGTCGATCAACCGGTTCGCGTCGGCTTGTTCTACAGCGTGATTCCACATCCGGACGGCAGCGTCTGGGGCGCGGTGCCGGGCCCGGTGCCGGGGAAGATCGTGCGCATCGAGCCGAAGACATGCGTGAGCGAAGCGTATGAGCCTCCCTTCGATCCAGCCAACGGCGTCGTCGGCTACACGCCGCGCGGCATCGACGTCGATTCAAACGGCGTGATCTGGACCGCGCTCGCCGGCAGCGGCCACCTCGCGAGCTTTGACCGCCGCAAATGCCGGATCCTTTCGGGTGCCGCCGCGATGGACGGTCAGCACTGCCGCGAGGGCTGGACGCTTCATCCGGTGCCCGGGCCGCGTTTCAAGGGCGTGCGCGGCGATGTCGCGGCGGACTTCCAGTACTACAACTTCGTGGACCGCTTCAACACGCTCGGACTCGGCGCGAATCTTCCGCTCGCAAACGGAACGAGCTCTGATTCGATTCTCGTCCTGCAGCCCGACGGCAACTGGGTCGTGTTGCGGGTACCGTACCCGCTGGGGTTCTTCTCGCGCGGCATGGACGGCCGCATCGACGATCCGAATGGCGGGTGGAAGGGACGTGCGCTCTACGCGGATTACGGACCGAACGCCGTCTGGCACGTGGAAGGCGGCCTGGGTACGCGGAGCGCCGTGGTCAAGTTCCAGATGCGGCCGGATCCGCTGGCGAAGTAGATGCTGTCCCGGGCGAGACTTGGCGCGGCGGCTGCCGTTGCGGCGATGCTCTCGGCGACGATCGCGCTGTCGGCGCAGATGGATCTTTCCGGATCGTGGGGGCAGCGATTTCACGAGGATCTTCCCGAGCGCGGCGCCGGTCCTGACATCGGCGACTACCTGGGGCTCCCGATCAACGATGCGGCGCGACGGCGCGCCGACTCGTGGGACGCCGCGAAGTGGACGATGCCGGAACGGCAGTGCGAGCCTCACCCGGCAGACTACGCACCTCGCGGTCCGGCCAGCATGCGGATCTCGAGCACGCTCGATCCCATCTCGCAGGACGTGACCTCGTGGCACACCACGCTCATGTGGATGCTGCCGCAGCGCGAGATTTTCATGGACGGCCGGGCGCGCCCGTCGCCGAACGCACAACACAGCTGGCAGGGGTTCTCGGTCGGCGAGTGGGAAGGCGACATGCTCAAGGTGACGACCACGCACTTGAAGGAGGGGTGGATCCGCCGGAACGGCGTGCCGCGCAGCGACAGAGCCACGCTGGTGGAGTACTTCATCCGCCACGGCGAGTACCTGACGCTGGTGACCGTCGTGAAGGATCCGGTGTACCTCACGGAGGCGTTCGTGCGCACGTCGAACTGGGTCGCCGATCCCGGCTTCCAGCTGAGCCCGTTCTCGTGCACGTCCACGACCGAGATCGAGCGGCCGCGTGGAACGGTGCCGCATCATCTGCCCGGGACCAACGCCTACCTCAGGGAATTCTCGGACAGACACGGCATTCCATTCGACGCGGCACGCGGCGGCGCCGCGACCATGTACCCCGACTACGCCGCGCAGTTGCGTCAGGCGGGAACGCGATGATCGCGGTCCGTCGCGCGGCGCTCGCGCTGATGGCATGTGCCGCCGTCGCCGTCCCCGCCGCGCAGCAGCGCCTCGAGGTGCTTCCGGTGCAGGGGAACGTGTTCGTGATTGTCGGGCCTTTCGGCAACACCACCGTGCAGGTCGGGCCCGAGGGTCCGCTCGTGGTCGACACGCAGCCGGCGGCGTTGAGCGGAGCCGTGCTCGACGCGATCCGCTCGTTGACGCCGCAGCCGATCCGCCACATCGTGCTGACGAGCGGCGACGACCAGGCCTCAGGCGGCGCGGGCACGCTGTCGAAGGCCGGCCGCTATGTTCGCGTCATCGACTCGATCGATCCCCGCGGGTCCGACGTGCGGGCGTCGATCATCGCCCACCTGAACGTGCTGAACAGGATGAACGCGGCGAAGGTTCCATCGGACACGTGGCCGACCGACACGTATTTCACCAACCTGTGGACGCTGTTCTCGAATGGCGAGGCCGTGCGCTTCATCCACGTTCCGGCCGGACACACCGACGGTGACACGATGGTGTTCTTCCGGCGCTCCGACGTGATTTCCGCCGGCGCGATTTTCGACACGACCGCGTATCCGAGGTTCGACCCTGATCGCGGCGGCAGCATCGCCGGCGTGCTGGATGCGCTCAATCGGGTGGTCGAAATCGCGGTGTCCGGCGAAAGCCAGCAGGGCGGCACCGTGATCGTGCCGGGCCGCGGCCGCCTGAGCGACCAGACCGAGGTCGCCAACTACCGCGACATGGCCACGATCGTGCGCGATCGGGTGCGCGATGCGCTTCAGAAGGGCCGGTCGCTCGACGACGTGAAGGGCGCGAAGCTGACGCTCGACTATGACGGGTTGTTTGACGTCGGCGCCGACGGCTGGAACGGCGCGAGGTTCGTGGAGGCGATTTATCGCGACCTCAGCCGGAGGACGCGATGACCCGCGCCCTCGCCTGCGTGACCCTGGCGGTCGCGGCCGGCGCTGTCGCTCTGGCGCAGGCGCCGCGGCCGGACACGCGCACTGCGCGCGAGTCGGCGGTGATCGACATCACGGGACAGTGGGCGTCGGTCGTCACTGAAGACTGGCGCTGGAGGATGGTGACGCCGCCGAAGGGCGACGTGTCGAGCGTGCCTCTCAATGCCGCAGGCCGCAAGGCGGCGGAGGCGTGGGATCTGGGCGCCGACCGCGCGCGCGGCGCGTTGTGCAAGGCGTTCGGTCCTCCGGGGCTGATTCGGCAGCCGGGCCGCGTGCGCATCCGCTGGGAGAACGACAACACGCTGTTGATGGAATTCGACGCCGGGACGCAAGCGCGCCGGCTCCGCTTCGGCGTCGCGCCGCCCGCAGGCGCACGATCGCTGCAGGGCGACTCCGAGGCCCGCTGGTTCCGGCAGCCGCAGAACCGCGGCATCTTCGGGCAGGGCCGGGCGGCGTCCGGCGGTTCGCTCGAAGTCGTCACGACGAACATGCAGGCCGCATATCTGCGTCCCAACGGCGTGCCGTACAGCGAGCGCGCCGTCATGAAGGAGTTCTTCGACAGCTTCGCCCTTGGCGACGACGGCACGTGGCTGATCGTCACGACCGTGGTGGCCGATCCCACGTTCCTGACGCAGGAGTTTGTGATTAGCTCGCAGTTCAAGAAAGGAACTGATCTGTCCAGGTGGAATCCGCGGCCCTGCGAGATTCCGGCGCCGCTGAAATAGGCGGGCGCAGTCCGATGATCTACCAGTGCGTCAGGGATCCATCGAGCCGCCGCTGCGACGCGCCTGGGGCACTTTCTGTGACGGTCTCGACGAAGACGAGCTGCCGCTCGTCGACCGTCAGGCCGAGCCCGGGTCGCTCATTGGGCCAGACCTTGCCGTTGCGGCACTCGAGAAAGTCCGGCAGGTAAGGGACGGGGCGCTCGCCCTGGTTGTACTCCATCAGCACCTGTCCGGGAAACGCCATCATCGTGTGCATGTGGCCTGCCGTCGCAATCGGCCCGGTGAAGTGCGGGACGATGCCGACGCGGTGCGTGTCGCACACCGCCATGATCTTCAGCATCTCCGTGATGCCGCCGACGTTGGGCAGCGACACGCGGGCGAAGTCGATGTCGCGCTGTTCGACGAGCGGACTGAAGTCCGCGCGCGTGCCCCACTCTTCCCCAGGCGCGAGCGGCACCGACGTCATCCCTCGCAGCTTCGGCAGCTGCGTCCGGAACTGCTCCTCGCGCAGCGGGTCCTCGACGATGAACGGGCGGTGCGGTTCCATCAGGCGGCACACTTCTACGGCTTCGTGAAAGTCGAACTTCTGGTGCAGGTCGATCATCCAGTTGCCGTCGGGGCCGACGCCCTCGCGCATCTGCGCGGCCGCCTCGGCGATCAGCCGGATGTGCGATCGCGAATCGAACGTCTGGCCCTGCGCCGGCCCGCGGCGCGCGCCGGGCGGCCCGCCGGGATTCGGCAGGATGTCGCTGTCGACGCGGAACACGCGGTAGCCCGCCGCCATCGTGCGCGCGGCCCGCTCTTTGAGGGTCATCGCAGCGGCCTCTGCGGGCGGCACGAGCCCCTGCGGCAGGCCCGAGGTCGCATACAGCTCGATGTGTTCGCGCGCTTTCCCGCCGAACAGCAGATGGAGCGGCGCGCCGAGCGCTTTGCCCTTGATGTCCCACAGCGCCAGATCGATCGCGCCGAGCGCGTGCAGCCGTTCCTTGCCGGGCGAGTAGAAGCCGTCCATGAACGCAGCCTGCCAGATCATCTCCGTGTCGAATGCGTTGCGCCCGATCACGCTGCGTGCGACGTTGCGCACGGTGTCGGGCGATCCGCCCTGGCCGATGCCGGTGATGCCGGCATCGGTGTCCACGAGGACGACCATGTTGCTCTGCGGGAACGCCTGCGGTCCGTTGCGATCGTAGTTCTGCGGATAAAAGAGCCGGATGCGCGTGACCCTGGCCGGAGCAAGGCGTCGAGCCGCCGCGGCTGGCGCGGGCGGCGCCTGCGCGGAGACCCGCGTGGTTGCACCCGCCACCGCCGCGCCGACGACTCCGGTCACCGACTTCGCAAAGCTTCTGCGATTGAGCGTCATAGGTTTTTCACTCGTTACGGCAGCGCGTACGCCACGAGCTCGGCGCCGTCGCCGCCGCTCACGGCCAGGACGATGTACTGCTTGCCGTTGATTTGGTACGTCATGGGTGAGCCAGTCTGCCTGGCCGGCATCTCGACGGCGCCGACGTCCTCGCCGGTGCGCTTGTCGTAGGCGCGCAGCAGCGCGACACGCCTGCCCGCCTCGTTCGTATGCACGCCGCCCTCGCCCGCGACGACGAGATTCTTCGTCGTCAACACACCGATGAACGTGCGGCCCGGCTGGCCCAGACGCGGGAGGTTCAGTCCCTTGAGCGCCGGGTGATTCCTGATGTCATCCGGCGTGGAGCTGTGCGTCTTCTGCCAGATCATGTCGCCCGTGTTCATGTCGTACGCGGTGATGCGATCGTACGGCGGCTTGATGAGCGGCAGCCCCTGCACGTTGGCGCCGCCGCGGCCGCGTCCGGCACCGCCGGCCGCTCCGGGCCCGGCGCCGCGCTGCGCAGGCCCCCCCGCGCGTGCCTGACCGGCGACGTACGCCATGTCCGTCTGCGCAGGATTCCCGGGGACGAGCCCGCTGACGAACACCGTCGTGTGCGAATGGATGTAGAGGTAGTTGTTCTCGGGATCGAGCGAGCCGCCCGGCCAGTTGGCGCCGCCGACGTCCGACGGGAGCTGCAGCGTCCCGAGTGGACCCTCGAGGCTGCTCACGACCGGCGGCGTGAAAATCGGCCCCATCTTGTAGCGCTTGACGACTTCGAGCGCTTCCGCTTTGAGCTCCGGCGTCAGATCGATGAGATCGTTCTCGGTGACGCCTTGCCGATCGAACGCGGCGGGTCTGGTTGGGACCGGCTGCGTCGGGCTCGTTCGCTCCTTCGGCACGTCCGACTGCGGCACCGCCCGCTCCTCGATCGGCCAGATCGGCGCGCCGGTTTCGCGGTTGAGCACGAAGAGGAACGCACTCTTCGTCGGCTGCGCGAGCGCCTTCACGGTGCGACCGTTCGTGCGCACGTCGAACAGCATGGGCGCGCACGGGATATCCCAGTCCCACACGTCGTGGTGAGCCGTCTGGTAATGCCACTTCCGCTGGCCGGTCTTCACGTCGAGGGCGACGATGCTGTCGGCAAAGAGCGTATCGCCGGGACGATGGCCGCCGTAGTAGTCGCCGGTGGCCATTTCGGTCGGAACGTAGACGAGTCCGAGCTCAGGATCCGCGCTCATCTGCGCCCATGCGCCGGTGTTGCCGTTGTATTCCGCCGATCCCTCCCGCCACGTCTCGTATCCGAACTCTCCCCGCTTGGGCAGCGTGTGAAAGATCCACAGGCGCCGTCCCGTCCGGACGTCGTAGCCGCGCACGTACCCCTTCGCGTTCTTCGTCGTCACCGGCGCCGATCCAGGCCGGTGGGCGGCGCCGATCACGACGACGTCACCGACGACGAGCGGCGTGGCGTTGAGCCCGAGCTCGCCGGTGTCGAGGTCGACCTCCTGATCGTCCTCGAGCTTCAGATCCACTGCGCCGTTCCGGCCGAAGGTCGCGATCGGCGCGCCGGTACGTGCGTCGAGCGCGAGCAGCCGGTAGCCCGGCGTGACGTAGATGATCCGGCGGTCCGCGCCGTCCGCGCTGGCCCAGTACGAGAGGCCGCGGCCGGCGCCGCTGCGGATCGCGGTGAGGCCGCCACGCCGCCCTTCGTCCTCGGCGTGCATCCAGAGCATTTCGCCGGTGGCGGCGTTGAGCGCGATCGCGGCTCTCCTCATGCCGGCGGTAGTGAACAGCGTATTGCCGACGACGAGCGGAGTGGCCGAGTAGAGCGTGTCAGGCACCGGACCGAGGAAGTCCGTCTTCAGGCGCCACGCTATCTGCAGCTTGTTGAAGTTGTCTTTGGTGATCTGATCCGCCGGCGAATATCGATGACTCCCGAGGTTTGCCCCGTACGTCGTCCATTCGAACGAGGGCCCGCTGACAGGTGACGCCGGCGTCGACGATGTTCTGGCCGCGGCGCGAGACGCGGCGGCCGGGGCGCCGCTGGCAGCGGCCGCCGTGGACGCACCGCCGGTCTGCAGTCCCGACGTGCGAACGATAAACGCCATGACCGCCGCTGCGTCGGCATCCGAGAGGCTCCTGGGCGCGCCAGGCGGCATCGTCTCGATGCGAGCCCGCAACTGCGACAAGTCGCGCCCTCGCCACGAGTCGAGAAACGCGCTTCCTGCCAGCGCGGGGGCGCGTTCGACGCCCGTGAGGTCGGCACCATGGCAGCCTGCGCATTTGTCGAAATAGATCTTTTCGCCTGCCGCCGCCTGGTCTGCCTGTTGGGCAGCGATGAGGGCGCCAGTCGCGAGTGCGACGGCGATGATGGCGATGCGCCTCACTTACTTCGCCCCGTTGCGCAGCTTCGACGCGGTGGCGCATTCGACCATCACGGTGAAGTACCGCTGAACGGCGTCGGCGCCGACGACGAACGGATGGTTCTCGCCGGCTTCACGCCTGGCGCTGATCAGGCGAGCCTTCGTGTACGCGTTGTCGTACTCGCTGTGGTTCGACAGGATGACCGTCGCGCCGGCGTCAGCGGCCGCTTTGGCGATGCGCTTCTGCGAATCGATGTACTCATCCCAGCGCGCGCCGTTGGCGCCGAAAGCGCCTGTCAGCGTTCCGCCGGAATACGCGACCGTGACCGTCCGTCCCTGGTCCTTGACCGGAAACACGAACGACAGCGTGCCCGGCGTATGCCCCGGCGTCGGGACGAGGTCGATCGTGGTGTCGCCGACGGTGAGTTTCATGCCCGCCGGGCCGACGGCGACATCCCGCGTCGGCACGCCGCCGGCGGCGGTCGCGGGCCGCTGCAGCGTCGACTCCCAGTCCGGCGCACCCATCACCACCTTGGCGCCGAATTGCTTCTGCAGTTCCGCGGCGCCCTGATCGTGATCGCCGTGCGCGTGGCTGATGACGACGTACTTGATCTGCCGCGCGTCGAGGCCGAGCGTCTTCATCCCGTCGATGATTTCCGGCTGCGTCGCCCACGCGAAGTTCGTGTCGAGGATCACGATGCCGCCGCTCGTCACGAGCGCCCACGAGGAGTGCTGGCGCGTGCCCAGCCAGTACAGATTGTCGAAGACCTTGTACGGCGAGGCGTACCAGTTGGCGCGATCCGGCGTTGCCGCCGGGCCAGCGCCTCTCGCACCGCCGGCGCGTCCCGCCGCGGGATTCGCGAGCGCGGGGTTGGCGCCGGGAAAGCACAGGTTCACGAACGTCGCGCGGTAATCGAGGCCTGCAGCCGCTTTCGCCGCGAAGATGTGCGCGTCGATGTCGCTGACGGGCGATTGCGCCGACACGCTCGCGGCGAGCAGTACGGCAACGGCGACAGCGGACAGAGTGCGACTGGCATGCATAGGCTGAGCTCCCTGGACGGCCGGATTATATTCCGGCGTCACACGCGCCGGTTCATTCGGATGGCGACACGCATGTGAAGTTCGCGCCGTCTTCCAGACTGCCGCTGCCGGAGTAGCGCGCGTATTGCGGGTACGCGCACAGCGGACGTGTTCGTCCGGGGAAGAACGTCGCGCGCGGATTCGCGGATGCCGCGATGCGCTCCGGCGCCGCGCGCTTCTCGACCCAGTCGACGATGGCGGCCAAGCCGTCGAAGCTGTCGGTCGCGGGACCTCCGGCGCAGTGGTTCATGCCGGGCACGAGGAACAGCCGGGCCCACGGCGCCGTCGCGGCCGGCCCGCCGTTGTTGCGGCTGAGGCGCTGGTAGTAGTCGATCGACTCGAGCGCCGAAAAGATCGGATCGGCGGTCCCGTGAAAGATCAGCAGCTTTCCACCGCGTGCGCGAAACCGGCGGAGCGTCGCGTCGCGATACGTGTCGTACACCTCCGAGAACGCCTGCATCCGTTCGGTATCGCGATCGAAATCGAATCGCGAGATGGCCAGCGCCGGATCGGGCGGCGTGACGAACTCGTACGCGAGCGCACCGGCCATCAGCGTCGTATTCGCCGAGTTCGGCGTGCCCGTTTGCGACGACCCCAGCTTCCACTGCCGCCATCCAGGCGCCGCGATGCCGGGATCCCAGGCCTGTCCGACGTACAACGCGCGGCCGGAGGAGGTGCGCGGACCTGCGAACGCGCGCTGGAGCGCTGAGATCTGATCGGACGTCAGGCAAGTCGCGTCCTTCGCGGCGGGGCAGAGCAACGTCGCCGGATTGAATCGGCATGCGTCCGGCCGGAGCACCATCCCGTCGGTAGCGCCGTCGGCCGCGTCGCACGCACTGGTGATGCCGCGCGCGACGAGCGCCAGGTCGGCGTCGCTGAACGCGCGGCTGAGCACGCGCTGTCCGTTGGCGTCGGCGGGTGCGGCCGACAGGTAGGTCTGCGTGTCCCACGCCGCGGCGATCGTCGCGCCGCTCGACACGCTCATCGCCGGCGCGCAGATGGCGATGCCGTCGAAGTACGACGGGTACCGCTGCGCGAACATCATGCCCTGGCGTCCGCCGCCCGAGCAGCCGACGAAGTATTTGTGCGCCGGAGCGCGACCGTAGTAGCGCGCCTGGATCGCCATCGCGATGGTGTACGTCCGCTCGTGCGCCGCGTACGCGTGATCGACACGCGCAACCGGATCGACGGCGAACTCCGCGGTGGCGCCCTGATGGCCGGCGTCGGTCGTGACGACGGAGAAGCCGCGCTGCAGCCCGGTGTCCGGATACGACCCGGTGTTGCGGCCGACGGCCGGCGCGACGGTGCCGTCGTTGCCGCCGCCTCCCTGGTAGAGAAATCGTCCGCTCCAGTCGGTCGGCAAACGCAGCTCGAAGCGCGTTTCGTAGGGCTTGCCGTCCACGCCCGTGCGGCGAGCGGTGGAACCGCGCACGACGCAGGAGGCCGGTTGGGCGGCCGCCCCGGCGTCATACGACGTGGTCAGTGTCGCCACCGTCGCGAATTGAGCCGTCGCGAGCGCCATGCAGGCCGCTTCGCCCGGAGGAGCCGCGCCGGCAGCGCGGCCCACCTCGCTCGTGCCGGCGAGTGTCACCACGGCCGTGGAGACCAACGTAGACAAAAGATTGATTCTCATTCCTCACGTCCCGGTGCGATACTTCCGCGCATGACGACACATCATATTCGCGTCCTGTCTCGTGGGCTCTTTGGTGCGCTCATGTTGATGGCCGGCGTCGCGGCCGCGCAGCAGCCCGGCGGCAACAACGCCAATCTGCCCGATACGCCGGGCACCGGGCGTTTTCCCGCGATCAAAGAGGAAGTCGCGTCCCTGCCGGCACATGTCGTGTACCGGCCGAAAGATCTGACGGCGCTCGGCGGGACGAAGCTGGGCGTGGTCGCGTGGGGCAACGGCGGATGTTCCGACGACGGGGCCAGCACCCGGCTGCATCTGCTCGAGGTCGCCTCGCACGGGTATCTGGTGATCGCGAGCGGCCGCATCCTGAGCGGTCCGGGCGCTCCGCCGAGAGAGCCCCGTCCGGCGCCGCAGCCCGGACAGACGCCGCAGATTCAACCGCCGCGGACGAAGGCGTCCGATCTGACCGACGCCATCGACTGGGCGCTTGCCGAGAACAAGCGCGCGGGCAGTCCGTACTTCGGCCGCATCGATCCTGCGCTCGTCGCGCTCTCGGGCTGGAGTTGTGGCGGCCTGCAGGCACTGCAGGTGGCGAAAGATCCGCGCGTGAAGACGATGGTGCTGCAGAACACCGGCGTGTTCAACACGGGCGGAAGCGCCATTCCCGGCATGGACGTGCGCAAGGACGTGCTGGGGACGATCCACACGCCGACGATCTACATCCTCGGTGGACCGAAAGACATCGCCTACGAGAACGGCATGGACGACTTCAACCGGATCTCGCACGTGCCGGTCGCGGTCGCCAATCTGCCGGTCGGCCACGGCGGCACGTATTTCGAACCCAACGGCGGCGCGGCGGCTGCAGTCGCCGTGAGCTGGCTCGACTGGCAGCTGCGCGGCGACGCGAAGGCGGCCGAGCGGTTCGTGGGGGAGAAGTGCGGCCTCTGTGCAGACGAGAAGTGGACGCTGCAGCGCAAGCAGTTTCCCGGAGCCGCCGGCCACTAACGCCGTCGCCGTTTCTCGGCGTCCATCGTGATGGCACATTCGCGGCGCGAGTTCGTCAAGGCGGCGCTGACCGCCGGCGCAGGGGCGTTTCTTCCCGCGGTCGACGCCGCGGGCCAGGGCCGGCGGCAAGGCCGCATCGACGTGCATCACCACTGCCGAACCGCAATTCAGGGCGGCGCCGGACGCGGTCCCGGCGCAGACTGGTCGCCCCAGAAATCCATCGAGCAGATGGACAAGTTCGGGATTGCGACGTCGATCGTTTCAGCGACCGTGCCGGCCGAGCCCTTCTATGACGGCACGGAGAAATCACGGACCGTCGCTCGCGGTGTGAATGACTTCATCGCGAAGATGATGGTCGACCATCCCGGGCGGTTCGGGCTGTTCGCCGCCATCCCGATGCCGGACATCGACGGCACGTTGCGCGAGATCGAGTACGCCTTCGACACGCTGCACGCGGATGGCATCGGCATCTTCAGCAGCGTGCGCGACAAATATCCCGGCGACCCGGTCTTCGCGCCGATCTGGCGCGAACTGAACCGCCGCAAAGCCATCGTCTTTATTCATCCGACGTTCCCGAGCTGCTGCGGCAACGTCGTGCCCGGCGTCGGTCCGCAGATGGTGGAATACGACTTCGACACCACGCGCGCCGTCGTCAGCCTGCTCGTCAACGGCGTGCTGTCGTCCTATCCGGATCTGCGAATCATCGTCAATCACTCCGGTGCCACGATTCCCACGCTGGCCGGCCGGATCAAAGACCGGATGCCCGCGGGAACCGAAGCAAAAGTCCCCAAGGGCGCGATGTACGAGTTGCAGAAGCTGTACTACGAAGTCGCACATGCGACGTATCCGTATCCGATGGCCGCGCTGAGAAGCTTCGCGCCCTCGACGCACATCCTGTACGGCACGGACTATCCGCTCGAGCCCATCGAGACGACACACAACGAAATGGCGAAGCTGCGGCTGCCGTCCGATTTGCAGCACGCGGTGGAGCGGACCAACGCAGAGCGGCTCATCCCACGGCTCGCGAGGGCGCAGTGATCTCGCGTCGGGCATTCCTGGCGGGGCTGACGACAATCACCGCGGATGCGCTCGTCAGTTCAGCGGCCGCGCAGGCGCCAACGACCGGCGATCGCATCGACGTGCACCATCACTTCGCGTCGCCGGCGTTCATCGCGATGATGCGCGAGAAGCAGACGCAGGGTTTTCAGGTGTGGCAGTCCTACACTCCGGCCAAGGCCATCGAAGACATGGACCGGGGAAGTGTCGCGTTGTCGCTGCTCTCGATCACCACACCGGGCATCTGGTTCGGTGATCGTCAGGAAACGAAACGCCTCGCGCGACAGGAAAACGAGTACGGCGCCCGGCTCGTCGCCGATCACCCCCGGAGGTTCGGGCTCCTGGCCGTCCTGCCGCTGCCCGATGTGGACGCCAGCCTGCGCGAAATCGAATATGCGTTCGATTCGCTGAAAGCCGTCGGCGTCGGACTCTTGAGCAACTGGAAGGACAAGTGGCTCGGCGACAGCTCTTTCACGCCGGTCCTCGACGAACTCAACCGGCGAAAGGCGTTCGTGTACACTCACGGCGCCGCGCCTGGGTGCTGCGGTGGTTCGTTCGTTCAAGGGGTACCCGAGATTACGGTGGAGTACAACACGGACGTGAGCCGGGCGATCGTCAGCCTGTTGACCAGCGGAACGGCCGATCGGACGCCGAACGTCACTTATGCGCTGTCGCATGGCGGCGGTACGATTACGGCGCTTGCCGGACGCGTGCTCGGCGCGGAAGCAAGCGCTCAGAGGCTCGCGACGACGCCAGCCGTCAACTCACGGCTCTATCATCTGCGACGGTTCTACTACGACACGGCGATCTCCACGAGTCCCATTCAGATGCAGGCACTGAAGAGTCTCGTTGGATCGTCGCAGATTCTGTTCGGAACGGACTATCCTTTCGGGAGCGCAGCCCCGACGGCCGCAGCCCTCCGGCAGTCCGGGCTCGGGGCGAGTGAACTTCGCGACATCGATCGAAACAATATTCTGCGGATCTTTCCGAGTCTCGTCAGCTAACGGCATGGAGAATCTGTGAGGACCATTGTTCGTGCGTTCCTGATAGCGATCACCGCCGGGCTCCTCGCAGGAGCTCATGCGTCCGCGCATCACTCGTTCGCGGCGGAATTCGACGCGCAGAAGCCGGTAACCCTCAAGGGCACGGTCGTGAAGTGGGAAATGATCAACCCGCACGGCTGGATTACCGTGGCGGTTCCCGGTCCTGACGGCAAGACGACGCAGTGGATGATCGAGACGTCGAATCCCAACGGCCTGATGCGGCTTGGATGGAGCAAGCGGTCGCTCAAGTTCGGCGACGAGATCACGGTCGAAGCGTTCCGGGCCAAAGACGGTTCGAACACGGCTAACGCCGCGACCGTCACGCTTGCGGACGGCCGCAAGGTCTTCGCCGGTTCCTCCGGCACGCCCTCGGGGGCGCCATGACCCGTCGTCGCGTTGTGCGCACAGCCATCGCGTGTTCGGCGGCGGCGCTGTGCGCGCTGCTGTTGGCGAGCGCTTCCTTCCATCTAGAGGCGCAGGCCGGGCTGCCGCGCCTGCCGGACGGGCATCCTGATCTGCAGGGTCTATGGATCAAGAGTGCCGGCGGATTTCAGGGCCTGTTCATCGGGTCTCTTGATGGAACCAATTTCGCCGCCGGTGGCGGCCGCGGAGGACGCGGCGGCGGGCGCGGACCGGCGGCGCCGCAGTATCCGTACACGCCGGAAGCCGCGGCGGAGCGGGCCGACCGCCTGAAACGCGGCTATGAAGATCCGGAAGCACGTTGTCATCTTCCGGGCGTCCCGCGCGCCCTCGATCAGCCCGGCGGGCTCTATCCGGTCCAGATCATCCAGGACGAGAAATCTGTCGCGCTGCTGCACGAAGCGATGCACGACGTGCGCATCATTCCCACCGACAACAGCCCGCATCCGCGCAACTACTGGGCGTGGGACGGCGACTCCCGCGGCCGCTGGGACGGCGACACGCTGGTCGTCGACGTGAGCAACTTCAACGGCCGGACGTGGCTCGACATGCAGGCGAACTTCGTCGACGAGAACGAACACGTGGTGGAGCGGTTCACTCTCGTCGACCGCGACACGCTTCAGTACGAAGCCACGATCACCGATCCCACCGTCTTCGTGCGGCCGGTGCAGATGCGGTTCACGCTGAAGCGCGTACCGCCCGAGCAGCAGATTCTCGAGTACAGCTGTCTGGAAGGGGAGCGCAGCCTGCAGCACTACACGGACGAAGACGGCGGCAGGAAGCGGAGGGAGCGATGAGGCTCGCGATGGGCGTCGTCGCCGCAACGGTGCTGGCCGTTGCGGTGGCCGCACAGGGTCCGGCGGGTGGAAGGTCGTTTACGCCGGCCCGGTTGTGGGACGGCAAGACGCCGGACTTCCGCGGCATCTGGCAGGTGCGCGATACCGCCTACGTGAACATCGAAGGCCACCCTGCGGCTAACGGTGTCGCCGCAGCGAAGAGCATCGTCGTCGATCCGCCGGACGGAAAGATTCCATACAAACCAGACGCACTCCTCACGCGACAGGAACACGACAGAGCTCGCGCGACCG
>Ga0134123_10000797_pt1 | contig 20651 bp, 22 predicted proteins | sample KB303_FD_96460 | JGI IMG/M metagenome (GOLD analysis project Ga0134123, IMG submission 96460) | Terrestrial soil microbial communities without Nitrogen fertilizer from Kellogg Biological Station, Michigan, USA - KB3-0-3 | ecosystem: Environmental > Terrestrial > Soil > Unclassified ...
CACAGAGACCCCCTGGAAAGGCTTATGCCGGCTACTGGGAGTTTCCCGGCGGCAAAGTTGAACCTGGTGAGCCGGTCGCGGAAGCGCTGAAGCGCGAACTCCACGAAGAACTGGGCATAGTCATCGAGCAGGCCTATCCGTGGATTACCCGTGTCTACAGCTACCCTCATGCCACCGTGCGCCTGCACTTTCATCGCGTGCCGAAATGGCAGGGCGAGCCGCATCCGCACGAGCAGCAGGGGCTTGCCTGGCAACGCTGCGGCGCATTGTCGGTCTCGCCGATGCTCCCTGCCAATGCTCCCGTCCTCAAAGCATTGTCTTTGCCCATTGTTTACGCCATTACCCATGCTTGGGAAACAGGGGTCGAGCGCGCGCTTGCGCAACTCGACGATGCGCTGGCCGGGGGCCTGCGCCTGGTGCAGATCAGGGAAGCGAAACTTGAGCGCCTGGCGCGTGAGGGGTTCACCGCAGAAGCTACGCGGCGCGTGTGCGCCTTGGGAGGCATTGTGCTTGTCAACGGCGACGAAGAACTTGCCCGGCACGCCGGTGCGCATGGCCTGCACCTGACCGCGCAGGCATTGATGGCCGCAAAACGGCGGCCGCAAATTGAATGGTGCGGGGCATCCTGTCACGATGCCGCTGAACTGGCGCAAGCAGAGAAACTGGGCGTGGATTTCGCGGTGCTCGGACCGGTAATGGAAAAGTCCGGTCAGCCGAACCATCCCGGTATGGGCCTGCAGCGCTTCGGCGCCCTCGCTGGCGGGCGTTCGCTGCCGGTGTTCGCGTTGGGAGGAATGCAATTGGCGGATCTGCACAGCGCGCGTGCGCGCGGTGCGCACGGAGTGGCCATGATTCGCGGCGCCTGGCACCCGGACATTCAGCCCAGCTAAGGCTCCTCGTCTTCGGACTTTCCGACGTCTGCTTCCTGCTGCGGGATCCGGTATCCCTCGGTAGCCCACTGGCCGAGGTCGATCAGCTTGCAGCGCTCGGAACAGAACGGCCGATAGGCGTTGGCCTCGCTCCACGGTGTCGAAGTCCCGCACCTCGGGCAATTTACCATGCGCGGTTTTTTGGCTTCGATTTTCATCCCGGGCCGGTTCTCCTCACAAGTTGCAGAACGTGAGTTCGAATTTGACGTCGTCCTCGCTGGTACGCCGTTGCGTACCAATGGCGGTAGTGAAGCGCACGTTGAGCGCGTACTTGTTGGCGCTGATCTCCGGAACACAATCGTACGCGCTGTCGAGGCGGATGCGCAGCATCTGTGCCAGCCGGCCCGCCATGGTCTGCTGGTACACACCCTGATGCGCCAGCTGCGTGGAGGTCTTGCCGTTTTCCCGCAACAATTTCAGGATAATTTGCACGCCGTTGCGGATCGGCAGGAAGGGTGCGAGCCATTCACCCAGATCGAGACGGCGGGTATCGGCGTTTTGGTTGAGCCAGAAGTGATACGAGGGCAGATCGAACTGGCACACCCCGCCGGGGATGGCGGAACGCTGTTTGATGCTCATCAACCAGTCGTTCTCGCGCAATTCCTGGCCGGTTTTTCCGGACGAAAGAAACATCTCGGAGATCGCTTTCTCGATGTCTGCCAGCACGCCCGCAAGGGCCTCCTGGGAGATGGCGGGATTGTGGCGCAGCGCATCGAGGTGCTGCTTCTGGCGTTCCAGTTCCTGCATGACGTCGGATTTGAGATCGGCGCGGCCACCGACATCGAGAATTTCGAACAGCGAAGTCAGCGCGACATGATGCTCTTCGGGATCGCTTTTCGAAGCGAAATAATGGGCGCGCCTGTAGAGATCCTCCAAGCGCAGCAGGGTGCGAATCCTCTCGTTGAGCGGGAACTCGTAGCTGATCACAGTGCGGGCGCGGCTACAGGAGCAGCGGCAAGTATTGCCGAAAAGCCTCGAAAAATAAAGCCGAATGCACGATAGCTCTGCTCAGTTGACGTCATCGTCCGGCCATGGGGCTAATCTTCTGATGCCAGGTGCAGGTATTTGCGGTGCAAAGCGGCGACTTGCGGCCCAAGGGCTGTAAAGTCGTTGTCGTTGTGAATCACGTCGTCGGCGCGTTGCAGGCGCTCGGCCTGACCCACCTGGGATGACATGATTGCCAGGATTTCTTCGCGCGGCAGATTGCTGCGATGCCTGACGCGATCGATCCTCGTTTCCTGATCGCTTTCTACAACCAGTACGCGCCGCACCACCTGCCAATATGCGCCGGATTCCAAGAGCAATGGCACGACCAGGATAACGTAGGGCGCAGCGCAATTGGCGACGCGGCGCTCGGCTTCGCGCCGGATCAGCGGGTGGAGGATGGATTCCAGGTCCCTTTTCGCACGCGCATCTGCGAATGCGAGTTTACGCATGCGCATGCGATCCAGTGCGCCGTCTGCAGTGATGAACTGGGGACCGAAGCGCTGTGCAATCTCTTCCACCGCGGCTTGGCCTGGTGCGGTTAGCGCGCGGGCAATTTCGTCGGTATCCACCACACCGGCGCCGAGGTCCGCAAACAGTCTCGCAACCGTGGTTTTTCCCGAGCCGATCCCTCCGGTGAGACCGACGGTAAAGGCCATCGTCAGAACAACTGCAGGTATGTCCGGTTGATCGACTCGCCCCAGAACAGCGCGATTAGTCCCGCCGCCGCAATGTACGGGCCGAACGGAATGGGCGTGTTGCGGCCATGGCGGGCAAAAATGATCAGGCTGATGCCGACGATCGCCCCTACCAGAGAGGAGAGCAAGATAACAACCGGCAACATCTTCCAGCCCAGCCACGCGCCTATCGCGGCGAGCAGCTTGAAGTCGCCATAGCCCATGCCTTCCTTGCCGGTCGCGAGCTTGAACAGCCAGTAAACAGCCCACAACGACAGGTAGCCGGCAACTGCGCCGATGACCGCGCCCTGCAACGGTACGAATGTGCCGTTCAAGTTCATCAGCAGCCCGAGCCATATCAGCGGCAGGGTGATGTCGTCCGGCAGCAACTGCGTATCGATGTCGATGACCGTTAGTGCGATCAGCGACCATACCAGAAACAGCGCGCCCACCGTCGCCAGCGTCAGCCCATAGCGCCAGCCGATGTAGCCGGAAAGCACTCCGCTGAGCGCCTCGACGATCGGATAGCGGACGCTGATCGGTGCCTTGCAGGCCGAACAACGCGCGCGCAGGAACAGGTAACTCAGGATAGGAATGTTCTCCCAGGCACGGATGCGGTGGCCGCAGCGCGGGCAGGTAGATGGCGGCGCGACCAGGTTATAGCTGGCAGTGCCGTCCGCACTGCGGAGTTTCGCCGCTGCCGCGGCAGAGCCTTTGTGTTCCAGAAGTTCAGCCGCCTGCGTGTCCCATTCACGCTCGAGCATTTGCGGCAGCCGGTGGATGACGACGTTCAGAAAACTCCCGACCACCAGACCGAGCAGGGTGCAGACCAACGTCAGGATAACCGGTTCATTGATGAGGCTCATGAAATACATTTTTCAGTTGCGGTCGGATCCGCACCTTGGATAAAAAAAGCGCCCGAACTCGTCGGGCGCGCAATTGATCAGGCTGGCCGGCTCTTATACGGCCTGGCCCATCTTGAAGATCGGCAAGTACATGGCGATCACCATGCCGCCGATCAGAACACCCAGAACCACCATGATCATCGGCTCCATCAGGCTGGACAACGCTTCCACCGCATCGTCGACCTCCTGTTCGAAAAAGTCAGCGACCTTGCTCAGCATTCCGTCCAATGCGCCCGACTCCTCGCCGATCGACACCATCTGCAAGACCATGTTGGGGAAGACGTTGACGTTGGTCATGGCATTGGTGAGGCTCACGCCGGCACTGACGTCCTGCTGGATTTTCTTGGTAGCCTCGTAGTACACGTAGTTGCCTGCAGCGCCAGCCACGGAATCGAGTGCCTCCACCAGCGGCACGCCGGCGGCGAACATGGTAGACAACGTGCGAGTCCACCGCGCGATGGTCGCCTTGCGCACCAGAGGGCCAAATACCGGCATTTTCAGGATCAGCCGGTCCATTATTATCTGCATCTTTTTCGAGCGCTTCCAGGTATAGAAGAAAAACCAAACACCGAAACCGACGCCGCCGAATATTGCCCACCACCACTTTACGAAGATGTCCGAGATCGCCATTACGAACAACGTGGGCGCCGGGAGGTCCGCGCCGAAGTTCGAAAACAACTCCTTGAAAGCCGGGATCACGAAAATCATGATGATCGCGGTGATGATGAACGCGACTACGATGATCGATACCGGGTAGAACAGCGCAGACTTGATCTTGCTCTTGATAGCAAGAATCTTTTCCTTGTAGGTCGCCAGGCGGTCCAGCAGGCTGTCGAGAATACCGGCCTGCTCGCCGGCCCCGACCAGGTTGCAGAACAACGCGTCGAAATGCAGCGGGTATTTGCGGAAGGCCGCATTCAGGCTGTTGCCGGTTTCCACTTCATTCTTGATGTCCATCAGCAATCTGGCCACCGCGGGGTTGGAGTGGCCCTTGCCGACGATGTCGAATGCCTGCAGCAAGGGCACGCCGGACTTCATCATCGTGGCCAGCTGGCGTGTGAAGAAGGTGATGTCCTTGTCGGTGACACTGCCGCCCATCCCCATCTTCTGCCGCTTTATCTTGAGGACGGTGACCCCCTGGCGCCGCAGCACCGAATTGACCACGGCTTCGCCGCCGGCCCGCATCTCGCCCTTTATCTGGCGGCCAGATTTGTCTTTGCCCTCCCAGAGGTAGTTGTATTCCTTGATCCTGTCTCGTACTGCCCCCGCTGCAGTGGCCATAGCGTTACCTCGTCAAGTGTTATTCGTTGGTGCAGGCTTCGACTTCTTCGAGCGAAGTCATGCCTTGCCGAACCTTCAGCAATCCCGATTGCCGCAGGTCGCGTATCCCCTCGCGCTGGGCTTGGTCGGCGATGTCGATCGCGTTGCCATTGGTCATGATGATGCGGTTCAATTCCTCGCTGATCTTCATGACCTGGTAAATTCCGACCCGGCCCTTGTAGCCGGTGCCCTTGCACACGTCGCAGCCCACCGGCTTGTACGGGGTCCAGCTGCCGTCAAGGTCGGCCTGCTGAAACCCTGCCCGCTGCAACGCCTCTTTGGGAATGTCTACGGGCTGCGTGCACTCCTTGCACAGCCGGCGCGCCAAGCGCTGTGCCGTAATCAGGATCACCGAACTGGCGATGTTGAAAGGGGCCACCCCCATATTCAACAGCCGGGTGAGCGTGGTCGGGGCGTCGTTGGTGTGCAGAGTGGACAGCACCAGGTGACCGGTTTGCGCGGCTTTGACCGCGATCTCCGCCGTCTCGAGATCGCGGATTTCGCCGACCATTATGATGTCGGGATCCTGGCGCAGGAACGATTTCAGAGCGGCCGCGAAAGTCAGTCCCGCCTTGTCGTTGACATTGACCTGGTTGATGCCCGCCAGATTGATTTCGGCCGGATCCTCGGCGGTGGCGATGTTGATACCGGGCTCGTTCAGCATATTCAGGCAGGTATACAGCGACACCGTCTTGCCGGAACCGGTCGGACCGGTTACCAGGATCATTCCATAGGGGCGGTTGATTGCCCAAAGCAGCGCCTCCTTTTGGTCTGGCTCATAGCCGAGCGCCTCTATGCCCAGCGTCGCGCTGGAGGGATCCAGAATGCGCATCACGAGCTTTTCCCCGTGCAATGTCGGCAGGGTACTGACGCGGAAGTCGATGGCGCGATCCTTGGACAGGATCATCTTCATCCGACCGTCCTGCGGAATGCGCTTCTCGGCGATGTCCAGGCGCGAAATGATCTTGATCCGGGAAGCAATCTTGTCCTTCAACGAAAGTGGTGGCTGGGCAATCTCGTAGAGTATGCCGTCCATCCGGTAACGGATGCGGTAATACTTTTCGTATGGCTCGAAGTGGATGTCCGAGGCGCCGCTGGCAATCGCGTCGAGCAGGATCTTCTGAATATAGCGGACGATCGGCGCATCATCGACCTCGTTGGCGGGGTCGACGGCCGGCTCTTCTTTGGGCTCGGATTCGGCGAGCAAATCGGCGCCTATATTCTCGCCCACTACCTCCCGAAGCGAAGTCGCGTTCGCCTTGAGAAGCTTCTGCAGCAGCGTCGCAAGCTTGGTGTCCTCGACGACTATCGGCTCGATCTGCTGCCCGGTCTGGAATTTCAGCTCGTCGAGAATGGCGCGGTTGGTCGGATCCGACATTCCGACGTAAAGCTTGTTGCCGCGCTGAAACAGGGGCACCGCGCGACGACTTTGCAGGAACTTGTCGTCCACCGCCTTGAGCGGCATTTGCTCCGGGTCGATGGCGGCCAGATCGACCATTGGCAGGCCGAAGGTCGTCGCCGCAAACTCGGCGATCTCGGCCTCCTTGAGTTTCTTGCCCAGAATAAGCTGCTCCACGAACCCCACCCTAGCGGTCGTTGCCTGGGATTGGATCGCCTCCGCGTCGCGCTCGGGCAGCAGGCCTCGCTGAACCATAGCGCGACCAAGGCCCGACAGCGTGCCCTCTAGGGTTGCCGCAACCATCTATATTTTGGCCAGGACGTGGGAAACACCCGAATAATGCACCCGCCGCCCCTTAAAGTAAAGACGGAAGTCCTTGATAAATGGTCCTGATTAATTGTCTTTTTCCGGGGGCAAGAGCCGCACAGAACGGATTACCCGGTCCTGCGTTTGGAGGACCTCAAGGGGGTAGCCGGCAAGCTTCAAACTGGTCCCTGGTTCTGGAATGTCCTGCAGGTGTTCCAGGATCAAGCCGTTCAGGGTCTTGGGGCCGTCGAGCGGAAAGCGGTAGCCGAGCTTGCGGTTGAGCGCTCGCAGCAAGCTGCCCCCCTCCACGATGATGCTGCCGTCTTCCATGCGGCGGAAACGGGCTGTTTGCATCGGAGAATGCGTTGTGAATTCGCCTATGAGTTCTTCGAGGATGTCCTCCAGGGTGAGCAGCCCTTTCAGTTCCCCATACTCGTCCACCACCAGTGCCATCCGATCGTGCTGTTCCTGGAAATTCTGGAGTTGCGTGAGCAGCGGCGTATCCATCGGAATGAAATACGGCTCGCGCATGATCTCCGTCAGGGTCTGTGCGCCGATTTGCTCGCCGTCGGAAAGATTCAACACCTTGCGCACGTGCACAATGCCGACGATATCGTCGAGCCGGCCGCGATAGACCGGCAGCCGCGTGTGATTGCTGGTTGCAATCTGCCGGCGAATTTCATCCGGAGTCGATTCGATGTCGATTGCTTCGATCTGGTTGCGCGGAGTCATCGCGTCCTCGACCGTGATCGACTCGAGATCGAAGAGGTTGAGCAGGATGTTCTGGTGTTTTTGCGGCAGGAAATTGGCGCCTTCCAGCACCAGGGTGCGTAATTCCTCCATGCTCAATGTGTGCGTCTGGTTGCCCTGCGGCTGCAGCCGCAACAGCCATCGCAATCCGCGAACAAAAAGGTTGACGAACCAGACCACCGGATAAGCCAGCTTGAGCAGAGGCGCGAGGACGTACGCGGCGGGAAAGGCGATGCGCTCGGGGTAGGTTGCCCCGATGACCTTGGGGGTGATTTCACTGAACACCAGGATGAAAAACGTGACCAGACCGGTGGCAGCGATAAACGTGTACTCGCCCTGGCCAAAGTAACGCAGTGCAATAGTGGTCGCGATGCCGGCGGCCGCCGCATTCACCAAATTGTTTCCGAGCAGGATTACTCCCAGCAGCTTGTCTGTTCGTGCGAGCAGTTGGCTGGTCAGCCGGGCGCCGCGATGTCCGGTCTTGGCGAGATGCCTCAACCGGTAGCGGTTGAGCGCCATCATGCTGGTCTCGGAAATGGAAAAAAAGGCGGAAATAACGAGCAGGACTACAAATGCGATCAGCAGCGTATGGAGTGGAATTTCGTCCAAGTGCAGTCACCAACTTGTCGAGAAGTCGAAATCAGTATCGGCAGCGGCACAAACAGTGTCAAGGCAGCGCTCAGTGCGCGCACCCTCAGCGATGCAGCAGTACTTCGAGCACGAATTTGCTGCCGATGTAGGCGAGAACCAGCGAAAGAAAACCGGCAAGCGTCCAACGCATGGCCACGCGTCCGCGCCAACCGTAGAGCACGCGCCCCGCAAGCAGCGCTGCGAAGATGATCCAGGAGAGGATGCCGAATACCGTCTTGTGGGTGAATGACATTGGCTTGCCGAACAACGCCTCGGAAAACAGAATGCCGCTTGCCAGAGTGAGCGTAAGCAGCACGAAGCCCGCGGCGATGATGCGGAAAAGTAATTGTTCCATGGTCAACAGCGGCGGAAGGCCCCGCAGGAATCGCGGCAGATCGCCGCGATGCAGGCGGCGCTCCATCATCGCCATCATCAGCACGTGCAGCGACGCGATAGTGAACAGGCTGTAGGCCAGCAGCGCGATGACCAGGTGGGCCTTGAACGCGGCGAACCCGGTATTGGCAAGCGGTTGAACCGGCGGCAACGCGAGCGGAAGCAGGGACAATGCCGCAGCCGCAGGCACGGCCAACACCTGCAGGCCTTCCAGCCGGTAGAAGAAACCGCTGCACCAGTAGATCAGTACTGTAAGCCAGATGATCACCGATACGGCGTTGCCGACACCGAGATAGAGGCCCTCGGGGGCGAACACCGCATGCCAAAGCAGCCACGCGTGCAGCGACAACGGCACGATCAATGCAGCATGCGCCCAGCGTGTCCTCGACTGCGGACCAGGTGATGGCAGCAGAGCATCGCGCCACAGGAACACGGCCAGCGCGGCGTAGCCGAGACTCACCAGAAGATGAAGTAAAATGTCGCCCATCAGCAACGATCACGAGTTATCCCACGATCGGCGGAACCGCACACCAGCCGATACGAGGAACTGGCTCGCGCAGTCTACATTATCCCCCGTCTGCCTTACATTCCTGGAACTTAGCGGATGCTCGACAGCCTCACCAGCCGGCTTGCCGGCGTCGTCAAGAGCCTGCGCGGTCAGGCGCGCCTGACCGAAGCCAATATTCAGGAGGCGCTGCGCGAAGTGCGTGTTGCACTGCTGGAGGCTGACGTGGCGCTTCCCGTGGTGAGGGATTTCATCGCCCGGGTCAAAGTGAACGCGGTCGGCGAAGAAGTGGTCGGCAGCCTGACGCCCGGGCAGGCGCTGGTGGGCGTGGTGCAGCGTGAGCTGGCCGAACTGATGGGCAGCCACAACGATGCACTGAACCTGGCCGTTGTTCCTCCTGCCGTGATCCTGCTGGCCGGCCTGCAGGGATCGGGCAAGACCACGACTGCCAGCAAGCTGGCAAAGCTGCTCCGCGAACAGAAGAAGAAAATACTGCTTGCCAGCTGCGACGTCTATCGACCTGCCGCAATCGAGCAACTCGCGGTCCTTGCCCGCCAGCTGGGTGTCGACATGTTTGCGTCTGCAGCCGGACAGACGCCCCCCGAAATCGCCGCCGCTGCGCTCGACTACGCACGCAAGCACTATCACCAGGTCTTGATCGTGGACACGGCCGGGCGCCTTGCGATCGATGAAGCCATGATGCGGGAAATCCGCCAGCTTCACGCCGTGCTCAATCCGGTGGAAACGCTTTTCGTGGTGGACTCGATGCAGGGGCAGGATGCGGTGAACGTGGCCAAGGCCTTTGCCGATGCATTGCCGCTCACCGGCGTTGTGCTCACCAAGCTCGACGGCGACGCGCGCGGTGGAGCGGCCCTTTCGGTCCGGCAGGTGACCGGCAAGCCGATAAAATTCGTCGGCGTATCGGAGAAGCCGGGCGGGCTGGAGCCGTTCTATCCCGAGCGGCTAGCCGCCCGCATCCTCGGTATGGGTGACGTCCTGGCGCTGGTGGAAGAGGCGCGCAAGAGCGTCGATCTTGGGGAAGCTGAAAAACTTGCCCGCAAAGTGAAGTCCGGCAAGGGCTTCGATCTCGAGGATTTCAAGAACCAGATGCAGCAGATGAAAAAAATGGGCGGCCTGTCGTCGCTGATCGACAAATTACCTGCGCAGTTCGCCCAGGCGGCCCAGAACGCGCCAATGGACGAGCGCGTAATCGGCCGGACCGTGGGCATTATCGAGTCAATGACGCCGCAGGAACGCAGCAGGCCGGAGATTATCAAAGCCTCCCGCAAGCGACGCATTGCCGCCGGCGCCGGGGTGTCGATCCAGGAGGTCAATCGCCTGCTCAGCCAGTTTGAGCAGATGCAGAAGATGATGAAGATGATGGGCAAGGGCGGACTGCAGAAAATGATGCGGGGCATGAAAGGTGGATTTCCCGGCCTGCGCTAGCACCGCAGCCGCCTTTTTTTCCATGTTCGTTCTTAGCCCCGGAACCTCCACTGCTTTGCGGCGGTCTTAGCCGGCACTTGCTCTCCGGTACAATGCCGGTCCGCTACAAAGGAAGCCGTACCTGATGAACCGAGCGTTGCTTGCAGTTGTCATGCTGTTCGCGTGCTGTTCCGCCGTCCGGGCGATGGACTACGAGCGCGAGAAACGCTGGTCGGACCAGATCCTGCCCGCGATCCTGATCGGTGAGCCGGTTTGGCTCAAGCAGAAGAATGGCCACGAATTTCTCGGACTTTACACCGAGGCTGAGAAGCCACGCGGTGCCGTTATCGTCGGTCACGGCCGCGGCTGGAATCCCGACTTCGAGCTCTATGGGACCTTGCGCGCGAAGCTTGCGGACGCGGGGTACACAACACTTTCCATCCAGTTGCCGGTGCTGGGACCTGGCGCCAAGGTCGGCGACTACATTCCTACCTATGCCGACGGAGCGGATCGCTACGAACTGGCCGCCAAGTTCCTGCGCGAGAAAGGCTATAAGAACGTCGGCATCGTTTCGCACAGCCTGGGCGCGACCATGGCCAACCAATATCTGATAAAAGCCGACGAAACGACCGTCAAGGCTTGGGTTTTCATCGGCATCATCAACGGCCTGGAAGAGATGTTCCGCATCAAGATCCCGGTGCTGGATGTGTTTGGCAGCAAGGACTGGGAGATCACGCAGGTTGGCGCCTATGAACGCAAACGGCAGATCGACAAGGTACCCGGATCACAACAGGTCATTGTCCCCGACGCTCTGCATTTCTTTGAAGGCAAGGAAGACCAGCTGGTCAAAGTGATCGTGAGTTTCCTCGATCAGGTTTTCCATTCCGGCAAGCCTGGAGAAGTCGAAAAATAACCCGGGTTCATCCCGCGCTGCAGCCCTTGCACACAGATCCCGGTTATCCGCATTCGGGGCCGGGGGAACTGCTTAGCCGCGCCAAACTTTCCTTGCAAACCACGGAATAACCGGCGTAAAATCGCGCGCTTCGCTTTTCGAGGGTGGATTTCATGGTAGTGATTCGACTTGCGCGCGGGGGTGCCAGAAAGCGCCCGTTCTTCAACATGGTCGTGGCGGATTCGCGCTTTGCCCGCGACGGTCGTTTCATCGAGCGCGTCGGTTTCTACAATCCGAAGGCCCCTGAGGGCCAGGAGTCCTTGCGCATTCAACTCGACCGTGTCGCGTTCTGGCAGGGAAAGGGCGCCAAACTGTCGGATACCGCAGTTCGCCTGGTAAAGCAGTTCAGTGAGTCGGCCAAGCCCTGAGCCCATGGTGATCGTGGGGCGCGTGAGCGCCCCACACGGAATCAAAGGCTGGATCAAGGTCCAGCCGTTTACCCAGGAAATCGACGGTCTGCTTGCCTATTCCGAATGGTGGTTTGCCAGGGACGGTGAGTGGCGGCAGTTCCGCGTCGCCGAATCGTCGGTGCACGGCGGCGTGGTACTCGCCCGGCTCGAAGGCTGCACGGATCGCGAAGCGGCCGCCGCGCTCAAGGGCGGCGAAGTGGCTGTACCGCGCCGTCTGTTGCCCGCGAATCGTGAAGGGGAGTACTACTGGAGCGATCTACTGGGCATGGAGGTGCTGAATCGGCGCGGCGAGAGACTTGGCCGTGTTGCGAAGGTGCTGGAAACTGGCGCCAACAATGTTCTGGTGCTCGAGGGTGAGAAGGAACGGCTGCTCCCTTTTGTCGACAGTGTGATTCTCAACGTGGACGTGGCAGGCGGGCGCCTGTCGGTGGACTGGGAAATCGATTACTGAGCGTGGGGCAATGATTCAACTCGACGTCGTCACCCTGTTTCCCGAAATGTTCGAGGCCATAACCGGCAGCGGCATCACACAGAGGGCGCACGACAAGGGGTTCTACGAACTGGTGTTGTGGAATCCACGTGATTTCAGCAGCAACGCCTATCGCAGCGTTGATGACCGCCCGTACGGAGGCGGTCCCGGTATGGTGATGATGGCGGCGCCAATATCGAAAGCTATTGCGGCTGCCCGGCAGCGGCAACTGAGCAGCGGCGCAAGGCGCACGCGGACCGTTTATTTATCGCCGCAGGGAAGGCCGCTGACGCAGAAGATCGTGGAAGAACTTGGCCAGTTGGATGGGCTGGTGATGCTGGCGGGGCGCTACGAAGGAGTGGACGAGCGGTTGCTGGAGTCCGAGGTGGAGGACCAGATCTCCATCGGGGATTACGTGGTTTCCGGCGGGGAACTGCCGGCTATGGTGCTCATGGATGCGCTGATCCGGCGCATCCCCGGCGTGCTGAACGATGCCGAATCGGCGCAGCAGGATTCCTTCGAGGGCGGCCTGTTGGATTTCCCGCACTACACTCGGCCGGAGCTGTACCACGGCGAACCGGTTCCGGCGGTGCTCCTGTCGGGGCACCACGTGGAAATTGCCAGATGGCGCATGAAGCAGGCGCTTGGGCGGACCTGGGAGCGGCGGCCGGATCTGCTGGCGAAGGTCAGGCTGAGCACCGAGCAAGCAACACTTCTTGAAGAATACAAGGCCGAACGCAACGAAACGCAGGAGCTGATCAAATGAACCTCATAAAGAAAATTGAACAGGAAGAAATCGCCCGGTTGGGCAGGACCGTGCCGGACTTTGCGCCGGGAGACACTGTGATCGTCAACGTGAACGTTGTCGAAGGCGACCGCAAGCGCATCCAGGCATACGAGGGCGTGGTAGTGGCTAAGCGCAACCGCGGCCTGAACTCCTCGTTTATCGTGCGCAAGATGTCATCGGGCGAAGGTGTGGAGCGTACTTTTCAGACCTACTCGCCCCTGATCGCCAGCATCGAGCTGAAGCGCCGCGGGGACGTGCGTCGCGCGAAGCTCTATTATCTGCGCGCCCGCTCCGGCAAGTCCGCGCGCATCCGCGAAAAACTGGAGGGAGGCCCTGCCGACCCGCAGTAGGGTTCGCAAATCCATTTGAAGCAAAGGCGGCCCGGTGGCCGCCTTTGTCGTTTTGCAGTCCGCATTTTGCCGCATCGTTGCGCGCGACTTTTACACCACGCGTGAGCGATCGTCGAGTAACACCTGTTGAACGTAGCTCTGCAGCAGCAGGCCTTCGGTTGGCCGCAATTTGGTGAAACGCACCCCGTGGGTGAATACCTCATCGAGTCTGCGCTCCCGCCGCATCTTGCGCACACTTTTGATCGAGACCGGCGTCGCCAGCTTCACTTCGTAGTTGTTCGGCTGTACCAGGAACTTGAACGCGAGTTCCAGCGTCTCGCCCGTTTCACCAAGGCTCTTTTCCGCTTCCAGCTGCGCGCCGGAGATGCTCAGGTCGGCAATCGTAAGTGCCGACGGCAGCGTCTCGCCCTGTCTTGCGGCATTCAATGCAGTCGCCGCCAGATTTACTCGCACCCGCAATGCTCCGCGAATCAGTGTCTGCTGAACCTGTGCGGGGTAGGCTAGATGCAGATACGGATACGGTGTGCGGCAGACACGGCCCACCGTGGATTCGAACGTGTAGGCGTGCCGGCCGGAGAATGTGCGCACCAGAACCGGTTCGCCTTCGCGCACCGGGATCGGCAGGTTCTGCACCTGCGGAGTGCGCAACAGCACGCTGTGACCGGGCACGTAGCCGATCAGAGTGGTGTAGTGGTGGCTGCGTGTGCTGTCTGTCAACAACTCGACCTGCAGCCTGTCTCCCACATGCAACTGCATGCTCTCCAGGCTGCAAGTCGAAATCTTTGACGGATCGATAGTAGGCACTTGGGCCGGTTGTGCTCGGGCGGATAAAGCCAGAGTATAGCCAAGTCGCGCGGCGTCCTGCAGCTGGCATCGTTGCTACAATGATGGTGCCCAGCATTTATCACCTGTCTCTTCCGTGCCCTCAAGCCGATGAACCCTATGCTCGAATCTCATCAGGCAAGGATGCCCGCGCCGTTCGCGGTGTTGGGAATCCGCGTCATTGGAGAGCGCCTGACCGATATCGAGTATCTGCCCAGAGGCGCCGCGACACTGAAGCCGCAGACCCGGTTCGCCAAAGAAGTTTGCCGGCAGCTGAGTGCTTACTTGAAAGATCCTGGTTTCGAGTTCGACCTGCCGTTCGAATTCGATGGGACGGACTACCAGCGTAAGGTGTGGCGTGTGGTGCATGCCATTCCGCCGGGCAAAGTGCTGTCCTATCTTCAGGTTGCCAGGCGCATAAGTTCGGCGCCGCGGCCGGTGGGCAGCGCCTGCGGCGCGAACCGCATCCCCATCCTGATTCCGTGCCACCGCGTCGTTGCCAGTGACGGCATCGGCGGTTTCATGCACGTCCGCCGTGGTTCACCTATCGAGATCAAACGCTGGCTGCTTCATCACGAGAATCCTGGAGCCTTCTGATGAGCGTGGACGACGGGCTCCTGGACGTATTCTGCGATACGCTCTGGCTCGAGGATGGCCTGTCGCGCAACACGCTGGAAAGTTACCGGCGCGACCTGCGGCTGTTCGCTGTGTGGTTGGCGTCGGAACGCGGCAAGACATTACTCGGTGCCGAGCGCGTCGATCTGCTTGGCTATCTGGCCCACAAGTTCCGCAGCCAGGCCAAACCTCGTTCCGCGGCGCGGCTGCTCTCCAGCCTCAAGCGTTTTTACCGTCACTTGTTGCGCGAAGGCAAAATAACCGCGGACCCGACGCTGCAAGTGGAAACGCCGAAACTGCCGCGCAGTCTGCCCAAGAGCTTAACCGAGGAAGACATCGAGCAATTGCTCGCTGCTCCCGACGTCGAAAAACCACTGGGCCTGCGCGACAAGGCGATGTTGGAGGCCCTGTACGCGAGCGGCTTGCGCGTCTCGGAGCTGGTGTCAGTGGGCGTCGCGCAAGTAAGCCAGGACATGGGTGTGGTGCGCATTGTTGGGAAGGGAGCGAAAGAGCGGCTCGTCCCGCTTGGCGAAGAAGCGCTGCAGTGGATGCGCCGGTATGTCGATCAGAGTCGCCCGGAAATCCTCGCCGGCAAGCGCACCGACGCGCTGTTCGTCACTGCGCGCGGACGGGCGATGACGCGCCAGGCCTTCTGGCAATTGATTCGTCGCTATGCTGCCCGCGCGGGTCTGGGCAAGCCGATCTCACCGCACACTCTGCGCCATGCGTTTGCAACCCACCTGCTCAACCATGGCGCCGATCTGCGCGTGGTGCAATTGCTGCTCGGCCATGCCGACATTTCCACCACCCAGATTTACACGCACGTCGCGCGCGAACGATTGAAGCAGTTGCACGCGAAGCATCACCCGCGCGGCTGATACGGGGAGACCGGACTCAATGGCTGCGGCGTTGTTTGTCCTGGTGGCATATCTCATCGGCTCCATTTCCTTTGCGGTGGTGGTGAGCTGGGCCTTCGGATTACCGGATCCGCATACGTATGGCTCGGGCAATCCGGGCGCCACCAACGTTCTGCGCACCGGGAAGAAGGTTGCGGCGGTGCTCACATTGATCGGTGATGCGGCCAAGGGGGCGGTCGCGGTGTGGCTGTCTCAGCAATTGGCACCACGGTTCGGTGTCGGCGAAGGCGTGCTCGCGACGGTGGCTCTGGCGGCGTTTCTGGGGCACCTGTTCCCCGTGTATTTCCGTTTCCGCGGCGGCAAAGGTGTGGCCACCGCCGCAGGCATTCTGCTGGCGATCGACTGGCGCATCGCTCTGGCGCTGCTGGCAGTCTGGGTACTGGTAGCAGTCGTGTCACGCTACTCGTCGCTGGCGGCGATCGTGGCAGCGGCGCTGTCACCGGTTGCGGCCGCTCACTTCCTCGGGTGGGGACCGACGACGTGGGCGGTAGTGGTGATCGCGGTTCTGCTGGTCTGGAGACACCGCGGAAATATCGAACGGCTGCTTGCCGGCAACGAAAGCCGGATCAGGTTGAAGCGATCGTAAGTTCTTGCAGGTCCCAGCGCGCTCTGACCGTGAAACCGGTGCCGGCGGGGGCACCGGCCGCCAGGCGAAGCGCGCCAGCAAAGGCGATCATCGCCCCGTTGTCTGTGCACAGGTCCTGAGGCGGGTAGAACACCTCGAAGCCCTCATGCTGAGCTTGCGTCGACATCGCGCCGCGCAACGCGTTATTGGCACCCACTCCGCCGGCGACGACCAGTTGATCCAACCCTTCCCGGGCGAGGGCGCCTGCCGACTTCGTGACCAGTACTTCGACGATCGCCTGTTGAAACGAAGCGGCAATATCGGCTTTGACGAGTTCCGGATCCTCTCTGCGGACGAGGGTCAGCACCGCTGTCTTGAGTCCAGAAAAACTGAAATTCAGATCACCGCTCGCGAGCATTGGACGCGGCAGCTTGAAGCGTCTGGGATTTCCGGATTCCGCCAGTTTCGACAACGCCGGTCCGCCAGGATAAGGCAGGCCGAGCAGTTTGGCGGTCTTGTCGAAGGCCTCGCCGGCGGCGTCGTCCACCGTTTCGCCCAGCAATTGGTACTGCCCGAGCGCGCTCACTCGCATCAACTGGGTGTGGCCCCCGGAAACCAGCAATGCGATGAAAGGAAACCGCGGCGCCGGCCTGGCAAGCAACGGCGAGAGCAAATGGCCTTCGAGGTGGTGTACACCGATGACCGGCACCCTGAGCGCGTAGCCCAGGCTTGCCGCCACGGCAGCCCCGACCAGCAGAGCGCCCGCCAGCCCTGGTCCCTGGGTGTAGGCGATCGCGTCGATGTCGCCAACACGGCGTCCGCAATGCGCCAGCAGCTGGCGCGTCAAAGGCAGCAGCCTGCGCACATGATCGCGGGAGGCGAGTTCCGGCACCACCCCGCCGTATTCGGCATGCAACTCCACCTGCGAGAACAATGTTTGACCCAGCAGGCCGGCGGCGTTGTCGTAAAGAGCCACACCGGTTTCATCGCACGAGGTTTCGATTCCGAGAACAAGCATAAGGTACTGAGTTAAAGAGGAATGGTCGGATGCGGCCCAAAAGCCGGAACAGTGACTCGCCGCGAGCCACAACGCCGAATAATCCACTGGTTGTATTTGCAAATCAGGGGATTATTGCTAGAATGCGCCCCTTCGTTTTGGCCGACAACTCAGGACTGCCTTACTTCACTTTCTATGCCGACGATTCGAGTAAAGGAAAACGAGCCGTTCGAGGTGGCCATGCGCCGCTTCAAGCGCACGGTGGAAAAGACCGGTCTGCTGACCGAACTGCGGGCGCGCGAATTCTACGAGAAGCCCACTGCCGAGCGCAAACGCAAGCTTGCTGCTGCCATCAAGCGCCATCACAAGCGCCTGCGCAACCAGCTGCTACCCCCCAAGTTGTATTGAGCAACTCTGCCGAAGGGTAAGCAGTGAAGGGTGAGGGGCAACCTTCACCCTTTTCGCTTCTGCCTTTCCATACATTTACTCCCTGGCCCGCGCATGTCCCTAAAATCCCGCATTACCGACGAAATGAAAACCGCGATGCGCGCCAAGGATGCGCAGCGCCTGTCGGCCATCCGGCTTCTGCTCGCGGCGATCAAGCAGCGCGAGGTCGACGAGCGCAAGGACATGAGCGATACCGAGGTGATATCGGTCATCGAGAAGATGATCAAGCAGCGGCGCGATTCCATCGAACAGTTTCAGAAGGGCGGTCGGCAGGACCTGGTCGATGTCGAGCAATTCGAGCTTGCGCTTTTGCAGACCTATATGCCGCAGGCACTGTCTGAAAGCGAGATCGTGGCTGCGGTGACTGCGGCCATACGCTCAAGCGGTGCAACCAGCATGGCGGACATGGGCAAGGTCATGGCAGTGCTTAAGCCGCAACTGGCCGGGCGGGCAGACATGAGCAAGGTCTCGGCTCTGACAAAAGCGAAGCTTGCGACTTCCTAGCGGCAAGTTCTGTTTCAAAGGCACGGAGCCCCGGACCGAAATCGAGGTCGCTGCCATCGGTAATTGGCTAAAAGATAACGCAAAATCGCCGGAACTGGGCGATTGAGGCTTTCCCGGAAATCCGCGGAAAGTAACCTATAATTCCTCGAAAGCCCAGAGGAGTTGCGCTCACGGCGACCCGTTTGATGGTCAGGGAAACCGAGCGCGAGACGAGCCCGACGAAATGATTCCACAGTCCTTCATCCAGGACCTCCTCAACCGGGTGGATATCGTGGACTTGATCGAGTCCTACGTGCCCCTGAAACGGGCCGGATCAAACTATGCCGCCCGCTGTCCCTTCCACAGCGAGAAATCACCGTCGTTCACAGTAAGTCCCACCAAGCAGTTCTATCACTGCTTCGGCTGCGGCGCGCACGGCACCGCCATAAGCTTTCTGATGGAATACCAGGGCATGGGTTTTGTCGACGCGGTCAAGGAACTGGCGGGGCGCGCCGGCATGACGGTGCCGGAGCAAACTCCCGACCCGCGGCAGAAGGAAAAGTCGGAAGCGGCTGAAGATCTCACCGACGTATTGTCCAAGGCGGCGCAATACTACAAGACGCAGCTCAAGACTTCGGAGCGCGCGGTGGCGTATTTGAAGGGCCGCGGACTCAGCGGTGAAATCGCCGCGCGCTACAGTCTCGGTTACGCTCCGGATGGATGGCAGAGTCTGGAGCAGGTATTTCCCGACTATGAGTCAAAATCGCTGAGCGCAGCCGGGCTTGTGATCGTCAACGAGCAGGGACGGCGTTACGACCGCTTCCGCGACCGCGTCATGTTTCCGATCCACAATCAGCGCGGGGTAATCATCGGCTTCGGCGGGCGCATTATCGATCAGGGAGACCCCAAGTACCTGAACTCGCCGGAAACGCCGCTGTTCGAAAAAGGCCGCGAGCTTTACGGCCTGTTTCAGGCGCGGAGCGCGATCCGCGAAGCGGAAAAAGTGATCGTGGTCGAGGGCTACATGGACGTTGTCGCGCTCGCCCAATATGGTGTTGGCTACGCGGTAGCCACGCTCGGAACCGCGACCACTCCGTGGCAGGTGCAGAAGCTGCTGCGCCAGAGCGATGACGTGATCTACTGTTTCGATGGAGATGAAGCCGGGCGGCGCGCGGCCTGGCGCGCGCTCGAAAACAGCCTGACGCACTTGCAGGACGGAAAGCAGGTTCGCTTTCTGTTCCTGCCCGCAGAGGATGATCCTGATACCTTTGTCCGCAGCCGCGGCAAGGAAGCTTTCGAATCCCTGCTGGGACAGGCGCAGCCCTTGTCGGAGTTCTTGATGCAGCAACTGGCTTCGCGGGTGGATATGCGGACGGCGGAAGGCAGGGCCAAATTCCTGCAGGATGCGAAGCCCCTGGTCAGGCAGATTACCGCTCCGATGCTCTCGCTGGTTCTGCGCAAGCAGGTAGCGGAACTGGCCGGGGTCGCACAGACCGAACTCGAACAGGGTTTCGAGATCAAAGTTGTATCGCGGGGCCGGATTCCGGAGCGGCGTCCCTCGGTAAAGCCCTCGCTGACGCGGCTTCTCGCCGAGATGCTGGTTTGCCGTCCCTCACTTGCGCTGCTCGCAGATTCGGCTCAGCTCACAGCCAATGCCGATCTTGCCTCGGTCGACCTTCCGCCCATGGAATTGGCTCTGCTCGAACAGCTGCTTGAACTCTGCCGAAGCCGCCCCGACTTGCGCAGTACGGCAGAACATTTTCGTGAAGGCGAGTTCGAAGCGCTGGCGCGCGAGGTTGAGGTCGGCAGCCTGCGCTGGGAAGGCATGGACGACGCAGCGCTGGAAGCGGAGTTTACCGGAGCGTGGGTGCGGCTCGCAGAGCGATTCCGCCATGTACGCATCTCGCTGCTGCTGGAGAAAAGTAAACGCCAACGCTGGACGCCGGACGACGAGGAACAGTTCCGCCGTTTGCAGCAGCGTTCGGCGGCCGAATGAAGGTAAGGGGCGAGTCCGGTATAATGCGCGGTTCTTTTTTGCGCGCCTTTTTTTAAGCATTTGTTTCTAAAGGATTAAGCGACATGGCCAGAGAAAGACGCAAAGACCAGGTCAAGGAACAGACGCAGGCTCAGCAGCCCATCGATGCGGAAGCCAGGCGCATGCGCCTGAAAAACCTGATCGTCCTCGGCAAGGAGCGCGGCTATCTCACGTACGCGGAGATCAACGACCATCTTCCGGACGACATGTTGGATGCCGAGCAGATCGAGAACATCATCAGCATGATCAACGACATGGGCATCCAGGTCTACGACGAGGCTCCGGATGCCGAAACACTGCTGATGAACGAGGCCACGCCGGCGGTGGTTCCCGATGAAGACGTGGTCGAGGAGGCCGAGCAGGCGCTTTCCACCGTCGACTCGGAGTTCGGGCGCACCACTGATCCGGTGCGCATGTACATGCGCGAGATGGGTTCGGTCGAACTGCTCACGCGCGAAGGCGAAATCGAGATCGCCAAGCGCATCGAAGACGGTCTGAAGCACATGATTCAGGCCATTTCCGCATGCCCGACGACGATCGCGGAAATCCTCAATCTGGCTGACCGGATAGATCGCGACG
>Ga0134123_10000798_pt1 | contig 20648 bp, 16 predicted proteins | sample KB303_FD_96460 | JGI IMG/M metagenome (GOLD analysis project Ga0134123, IMG submission 96460) | Terrestrial soil microbial communities without Nitrogen fertilizer from Kellogg Biological Station, Michigan, USA - KB3-0-3 | ecosystem: Environmental > Terrestrial > Soil > Unclassified ...
ATGGACAAAGGCTTTTGGCGAAACAGGCTTTGAAGATGGCTTTTCTGTATATCAAACTACTGACGGTGGGTTTATTGTAACCGGCATTACTAATACGTTTCAACCATCCGGTGATTATGATATTTTTTTAATCAAGACTAATGCTGCCGGAAATAGCGGATGTTACGAATCGAATCCACCTGCAATTATTTTACCAACTGCAACTCAAGTCAGCCACTCGGCCTCAATTGTTATTACACCCAATACAATTGTAACAACTCCCACGAGTGTAGCGGGGAGTGCAGGATTTGCTGACAGTACGCGTTGTCTGACTATTTGCACTCCTCCTTCTGCAACAATAGTTCCTGCCGGAGCCCAGGTGTTTTGTTCCGGAGAATCAGTTACGCTGAGTTCGAATTCCGGGACAGGGTTTACTTACAGATGGTTTAAAAATGGCTCTGCAATTACAGGTGCTACTAATCAAACATATATAGCTGCAACTCCAAGTAATTATTCAGTGGAGGTTACTAAAAATTGCGGTATTGACACGTCTTCAACCGTAACAGTAACGGTTAATTCTGTTCCATCGGCAACAATTACACCTTCAGGGCCCACTACCTTTTGTGCCGGAGAAAGTGTTATGCTGAATGTTTCTTATGGAACTAATAAAATCTATCAATGGAAAAAAGGAGGAGTGAATATTGCGGGCGCAACGCTTTCATCTTATACAGCAACCACAGGCGGCACTTATAAAGTTACTGTTACCAATACGGTAACAGGTTGCTCGAAAACGACAGCATCAGGAACGGTGGTAACGGTAAACCCCTCACCTGCTGCAACCATAACTCCGCAGGGGCCTACGACATTTTGTGCAGGAGGCAGTGTACTGTTAAAAGGAAATTCCGGAACGGGATTTACCTACCAATGGAAAAAAGGAGGAAGTAATATTGCAGGCGTCACAAACAAAAACTATACGGCAACTCTTGCCGGGGTTTATAAAGTGAAAGTGACAAACAGTTACGGATGCAGCAAGTTATCAACCGGAATAACGGTAACTGTTCCGTGCAGGGAAGAAGAAACTGTTTCCGAAAATATATTTGATGTGAAAGTTTTTCCAAATCCATCACCAGGAGATTTTGTTTTCGAAGTTTCTAATACTGCGAATAAAAAAAATTCTATTGCTATCTATGATGTGATTGGAAAATTAGTTTATTCAGAAGACATTTTCAATTCCCATTTTACAATTCGCCATTCGCAATTATCTCCCGGAATTTATTCAGCAGTCGTTATTAATGGAGAAAATAAAAAAGTCTTAAAGCTGGTTAAAACAAATTAGGCGTTCAAAAAATAATTGCAATGAAAAAAATTTTCTTTACCTGTCTCACCATAATAACTGTTACTTCAGCAAATGCACAATGGGTGAACATTCCTGACATGAATTTCAGGGATTGGCTGAATTCGCATGGCTTTGCCTCATGTCTGAATGGAAACATGATGGATACAACCTGCAGTGCAATAGTAACTTCAACAGCAATAAACTTTGGTAATTATAATATTCAACGTTTGGATGGAATAGAATTTTTCGATAGCTTAAAAACACTTAACTGCTCAAATAATCATCTTGATTCTTTATTCCGCCTGCCGTTATCATTAACAAGCTTTAACTGTTCAGACAACGTATTAACTTTCCTGCCAAACCTGCCTAACTCCCTGAAAATATTTGATTGCTCCGGTAATGATTTTGATTCTTTGCCAAATTTGCCGTCATCATTAACCTATTTGGATTGCAAATACAATTCATTAACTTTTTTGCCCAACCTGCCCATTTCCTTAAAAGTGCTTGAATGCGATAATAATTATCTTACATCTATTCCGGCATTACCACCATCCCTGACCAAATTTTATTGCGGGAGTAATAATTTAACATCTTTGCCGGTACTTCCGTCTACAATAGATTCTCTTGCCTGTATAGACAACCAACTAACATCTTTACCCGCGCTTACTTCTTCCATCCGGCACATTTGGTGTTATAATAATCAATTAACTTCATTACCTCCTTTACCATCTTCGCTCTATAATCTGCAATGTGGCGGAAACCAGCTATCATCTCTGCCGTCTCTTCCTGCTTTATTATTTTCGCTTGTCTGTTCTTCAAACCAGCTGGTTTCTTTGCCGGTGCTTCCGGCAGGATTGCTTACCCTTCAAACCAGCAACAATCTTTTGACATCCCTACCCTCTCTTCCTGCGTCATTGCTCACTATTTATTGCAACTCTAACCAACTAACTTCCTTACCGGACCTGCCCCCTGATTTAGTTGTTTTAAATTGTTATAATAATCAATTGACAGAGCTGCCTGAATTACCTGATAGTATGGCAGAACTCCGTATTAATGATAATCCAAATCTTGTTTGCTTTCCGAAATACAAAAAGATAAATAATCTATTTTGGTCAAATACGGGAATTACCTGCCGTCAAAATAACGGTACTATTATAAATGCAACGCCCGCGGTGAACGGCTTGCCAATATGCACATCACCGGCAGCAACTATAACTCCAGCCGGACCCCTCACATTTTGTTCTGGCGGATCTGTAATTCTAAATGCAAATACAGGAGCAGGCTTTACGTACAAGTGGATTAAAAACGGCTCTGAGATTACCGGAGCAACCAATCAAAGCTATTCTGCAGCTTCTTCCGGAAATTATACAGTTGAAGTCACTCAAAATTGCGGGTTTGCTACTTCCTCTGCCGTACCAGTAACGGTTAATTCTGTTCCATCGGCAACTATTTCTCCATCAGGATCCACCACCTTTTGTTCAGGAGGAAATGTCATTTTAAATGTACCAACCGGAGCCAATAAAACCTATCAATGGAAAAAAGGAGGAACAGATATTGCGGGCGCAACGCTTTCATCTTATATAGCAACCACAGGCGGCAACTATAAAGTTACTGTTACAAACACGGTAACAGGCTGCTCGAAGACTACAACAACAGGAACGATGGCAACTGTGAATGCTTCACCATCTGCAACTATAACCCCGCAGGGACCCACCACATTTTGTGCAGGAGGCAGTGTGCTGTTAAAAGGAAATCCAGGAACGGGATTAACATACCAATGGAAAAAAGGCGGAAATAATATTATGGGCGCTACGAATAAAAACTATACGGCAACCCTTGCCGGTGTTTATAAAATTAAAGTGACTAACAGTTATGGATGCAGCAAGCTATCAACCGGAATAACGGTGACTGTTCCGTGCAGGGATGAAGCTGAAGGATCAACCCATTCATCTGAAACAAGTATTTCTGTTTTTCCTAATCCCGCACATTCAGAAATAAATGTTCTTTCTGCATCAAAAGAGTATTTTGAAATTGAAATTGTAAATGCACTTGGTGAAATTCTTATCACGGGGAAAAACGAAAACAGGATTGACATTTCAGATCTCCCCCGGGGAGTTTATTTTGTAAAGGTGTTTTGCGGAAATAACCTCGTTACTGAGAAATTTGTAAAGCAGTAGCGACACCAAACAAGTACCTAGAGAATAAGCCCCACCTATGACATTGCAGGGGCTGGCTCAAAAGTCCACCGGACTTTTACCCTGCCATGGATGACGAAGTTCATTCAAATTAATAAATAAAGAAGGAATTTCTATTTTTACAAATTCAAAAACTAAATCTATGAAAAAAAATTTTATTTATCCCGCGAAGCTTCACTTGTTCAACATAGCTTTAGCGAAGTTGAAACGAAGCGGGACACTCTTAATTATTTTATTCATGTCTGCACAACTGTTACCTGCGCAGCAATTGCCAACACCATCAAAATGGAACTTTGGTTTGGGAGCCGGTACAGTAAGCAGCAAATTAAAAAATGAAAATATTAAAGCTGATGAAACGCTTAATACCGAATCTAAACACCATCCTTTTATTGAAATAAATATATTAAGAAGACTGGACAATAATTTTTATTTTTCAGCGGGTATCTCATACCTTGAATATTCCACTTTATCAGATTGCAGCGGAATCTTTATCTCTTCAGCGCTTAAAACAGATACAGACGGGTATGACTATCATCCCTTCTATGATGCGGATTTCAAAATTGAAAGAAAAATTACTACGCTGTCTGTACCGCTGGGTATTAAAGTGTTAAGCGGGCAGCCGGGTAAAACGAGGCTTCAGTTAGAAACCGGTATTCAGTCTTCTTTTGTAATTTCTTCTGCATTTAAACAAGAGGGGCATTTCGAGAGAAAAGGTTTATATAACGATCCCTTATATACGAATGTTCATATTTTATTGGAAGATATACCCCGCTTAAACTACGGGAACAATAGCATGAATAAAGATACGTCTTTATCAGCCAAATCAATTTTACTGAACTGGTACATTTCAGCAGGAATTTCAGCTCCAGTTTCTGCCAGGACAGATATTTATTTTAAAGGCTATTTAACTATCGGGTTAGGTGATATAACTCCCAGGGAATACCAAAAAGCTTATACAGATCTTATGGGTCGTTCCAATGATTATAAAAAGACGACTTTGTTTGCGGCAGGAATTGTAGCAGGAATATTGTTGAGATAGTGGCTTTTAACCTCACAGTGTTTTGAGCGTTTCCGGGATTTTTATTTTTAAAGAGAGAATCCCGAACTGACAGGGTACATTTATTACGATTTGAAATTTTTAAATTTACTTTGCTGTACATAAAATGACGAACAGTAATCCTCCCCCGTTTTCGTGGCAAGACTGGTATGATGCAGTTGGCGGGCGCACCATCAGCATTGATGAGGTAAATAAATACCTTAAAGATATTTATGAAGACCAGTATGAGCGTTTTGAAGGAGAGGCATCCGCGCAAAAACACATTTTTACATCACCTGCTGAAGCGGCTGAAGTAATAAAGAAAAAAGCAGCTGAGTTCGGAGCTGACATTGCAGGGATTTGCGAAATTGAACCATCTGATGTTTACCGCGGCAAAACGATTACCGAAAAATATGCCATTGCTGTGGGACAGCGGATGCGGTGGCGCGAATTCCAGGTGGTGCCCTCGCGTGAATCAGCTATTGAATGTTTGCGTGTGTATTATACGCTTGGCGAAACGGTGATCCGCCTTGCCGGTTATATCCGTTCGCTCGGCTATGATTGCAAAATTGAGCACCCGATTGGCGACAGCGACCTGCTCCATATCCCCATTGGCCTGAAGGCAGGCTTCGGTGAGTTAGGAAGGCATGGAAGCATTATTCACCCGAAGCTCGGTCCGTTGTTCCGCATGGGAAGCGTGATCACTTCGATAGAAATGGAAATTGATCACCCGATTGATGCGGGCATTGCCGCTTTCTGCGATACCTGCAAAGCCTGCCGCATCTATTGCCCTGCTAAAGCAATTCCTGATGAACGCAGCAAAACTGCAGGCAAGGACCATCTTGGTTATGACCGTTATATTGTTGATACAGGAAAATGTTTTCCTTATTTCGCAAAACATAATTACTGCTCCATCTGCCTGCCCGTTTGCGTTTACAATCACAAAGAATGGGCGCGTGATTTTGATGGGTTTAATACAAAATTATTTCCGGAAGTTATTATGGAAGAACCTCCTCCCCCTGCGGATTCAGTGGACGAAAGCAAGAAGCATCGTTATGAGAAATTGGGAAGGGAATAGCATTGCAAAGCTATCAGTAAATACCCCAAACGCTGCTTCAAACTTTATACAGGAATGTTGTACTTTTTTTTAAATAATTTATACATTCGCTGAATACCGGTTTTGCCTGGAAAATGATACCAAAAAAATATTTGTTGAGAGGGAGGATAAAATATTTGCTCCTGCTTATTTTCACTACTGCTTCAAACATCGGGACATATTGTCAAGTGTTACAATACAGAACAGGAGATAAGATTGTGGCTTATGATGAAGGAACATTTAAACTCCATGATATGGACAGTCTGTACCTCTATGCATTTCGGAATCATTATGAAGCTTATTATGTTGATGTCTATGACAGGGACTCATTGAGGAGAAATGCACTTATCCGGATTCCATTGCCATCAAAAGATTCCATTAAGTATGGACTTGAAAGCCTGTTTATCCGCAATGACACATTTCAAATTTTCTATTCTTATTTTGATAAAATAAGCAAAGCGGAAAAACTTGAAATGATCACTTTTAACAGGCAAGGAGAAAAAATCGGAGAAACTAAACTAATTGATGTGTCAGAAGGTAAGAATGAAAAAAAAGCAGGAAGTTTTTCAGTACATAATGAGAAAAAACTCAATGAATTTATATCATATAGTTTTAAACAATTGCAGGATACCATGTATATCAACATTGACCATTTTGATTACACAGGAATAAAAAAACGTTCACAATCTTTTATCCTGGAAGAAGAAGATTATATCATATATTCTACCTGGGATGAAGATTACAACCTGTATCATTTGACAAGAAATAAAAGAGGAAACAGAGATGTAACCTGGAACATACGATTTTACAGGCCCGAAGCTGAAAGCCCCCAAATAATCAGGTTAAAGCGGGCTTCGGCTGAGCGGGTTTATTTATCAAATTTTTTCATGACCTATCGTGACGGGCAACAACGATTGAATTTCATCACGCCTTACACAATGAGGCCGCAGTCTAAATATGCGGAAGGAATGTATATTGCTCAAATAGATCCTGTAAGCCATGTTTTAATAAAAGAAGATATCGTACCTTTTGAAATAAAGGGCGGTGACAAGGAATACCAACGTGATTTTTCATTGTTTTCCTGCATCCCGGTTGCGGCTATTCCACTTGGCAATGGCAGGTTAAGAATGGTTTTTGAAAGCAGGCTGCAAACCATCACTAAATTGTACTGGGCTGAGATAGCCAATGAGTTTGAAATTGGAAATATAATTACTGTTGATCTGGACGCCAATAATAGTGTAACAGAAATTCATAAAGTAAAAAAAGATCAGAATACGGAGGAAGGCTATTTTAAGTTTACAGGTTTTGCAATATTAATTCACGCTGGTAAAAGCTATTTTATATATAATGAATTGCCGGGCAACCTTCAGCTCAATCCAAAAGATTTTGAACCGGTGACCTGGAAAAAAATTTCCAAAACAGTTGTGATTTACACTTCAGTGGACAGTAATAAAGTAAAAAGAAATATCCTGATCAGTAAAGATCCCGATTCAGGAACGGATGCAATAATACCGGGTTCTTATTTGCGGGCACACGATAAAAGCGAAATTTATTTACTGAGGAAAATAAAAAAAGATGTTTTCCTGACTAAGATTTTTATTACTGATTAGCCGGAAAAATTTTTGATACTAAGTTTAAGATTTCGCTTACTTTTGTAATTCCATTTGTTATGTATTTAAATTCCCTCCACCTTCTCAATTTTAAGAATTATGCTGAAGCACAAATTGATTTCAGCAGGGGTGTCAATTGCCTGACGGGAAATAATGCCAGCGGCAAAACAAATATACTGGATGCGATTTATTACCTCTCCATGTGCAGCAGTTATTTTACGTCTACTGATTACCAGAACATCAGGCATGATGAGAATTTTTTTATGATAAAAGGGGAGTTTGAATTAAATAATATGCCTGAAAGCATTTTATGCAGCCTTAAAGAAGGACAGAAAAAACAGTTTAAGCGCAACCAGAAAGAGTATGAGCGATTGCATGAGCATATCGGGCTGCTGCCTGTAGTTATTGCCGCCCCCGTTGACCAGGAACTGATTACGGAAGGCAGTGAAGTAAGGCGAAAATTTTTAAACAGCATGATCGCCCAGATTGATAAATTATATCTGAAAGACCTTCTCAGCTATAACCGTATACTTGCTCACCGTAATGCACTTTTGAAACAATTCGCTGCTTCAGGGGTTTTTGATTCTCCCTCGTTGCTGGTATGGGATGAGCAATTAACTGCGCTCGGTGAAATAATTCATAAGAAACGGAAAAAATTCATTGAGGACTTCCTCCTGTTGTTTGCAAAATTTTACAGGTACATAGCAGACGATGAAGAGGATGCAGGCATTAAATATGAATCGCAGCTGGATGGAAATGATTTTTCTGCATTGCTGAAAAATGTTTTGGAAAAAGACCGCGCCTTACAATATTCGACAACAGGTATTCATAAAGACGATTTGAATTTTACGATTGGCGGGGTATCAGCAAAAAAATTCGGATCGCAGGGCCAGCAGAAATCATTTGTTATTGCGCTGAAGCTTGCACACTTTGCAACGATTAAAAAACACAAAAACCTCCGCCCTGTTTTTATGTTCGATGACCTGTTTGATAAACTGGATGATGATCGCGTAAGTAAAATACTTAATATGGTACAGGATGACCTGTTCGGGCAGGTGTTTATTACCGATGCCCATAAAGAACGGCTGAAAAGAATACTTAATGAATTTGACATTCCGTTTCATTCCTATCATGTGGAAAAAGGAAATGTGCTGATGGAAACAATATGAGAACAGGCAATACACAGAGCATTAAGGATGTGATTGAAGAGTTAATCAATACATATAAGCTTCGTGGAAAAATTAACGAGGTGCGTTTGCAGCATTCATGGGAAGAACTGATGGGGAAAGCTGTGAACAAGCGGACCAAAGAAATCTATTTACGCGATAAAAAATTATTCATCCGTCTTACTTCCGCTCCGCTGAAGGAAGAACTTTTTTATTCATCCGATAAAATTAAAAATATGCTGAATGAACTTTTGAAGGGAGAATATATTGAAGAAGTGAAGTTTTTGTAATCGCAATTTACCCCCGGGGTAAATCATCAATGTATTCCATGCATCATCTTGCTGAGCCACTTGTAAATGATGAACAGGATGGCCGAAGCAATGGCGCTCATTGCAACAAATATGATAAAAAAGGAATAAAGGTCTGTGATCTGCATTCCCATAAACTGGGGCCATACATATGGAATGCTTGCATCAGCGAGAATTTTTATCTGGTCAGCAGAAGCCGATACAGTTCCGTTAAGGATATCGGGAAGATTCGTTATTCCTTTTTCAGAAGCCTGGTGGAATTCGGCAGGGCCCGGAGGATATAACGCGCTCAGGATACCGGTAAATTTATTGGCTGTTGCATTGGCAAGAAACCAGGTTCCCATCAGCAGCGAAGAAAACCGAATAGGTGCGAGTTTTGACACCATACTCAGCCCGATTGGCGATAAGCAGAGTTCTCCGAATGTATGCAGAAGATAAAGTGAGGTAAGCCACATCATGCTCACTTTTACACCCGGATCAACTCCTTTCACACCAATGGCAATCACCACGTAGCCAAGAGAAAGAAATAATAATCCCATTGACATTTTCAGCGGGGATGACGGTTCCATATTTCTTTTGCCCATCTTCACCCACAGGGAAGCAAATACGGGCGCCAGCAGAATAATAAAAATAGGATTAAACGACTGGAACCAGGAGGCCGGCATTTCCCATCCGAAGATTGATCGCTGGGTGGTTTCCTCGGCAAAAAAAGTAAGCGATGCTCCCGCCTGTTCAAATGCCGACCAGAAGAAAATTACAAAGAAGCAAAGTATAAAAATCACCCAGATACGCTGCCGTTCAATTACTGTTAACGATTTATCGGAGATAATCAAACCGGGAACCGCAACTGCAGCACTGAAAATGAGTGCACCGATATAATCAAATGCAAGAAGAGATTTAAACGCAAAGAACAACCCGATCATAATAACGAGCCACATGGTTAACTGGGTAGTATTGAATTTTGGAATTTCTGCCGATGCTTTTGCCATGTCGGCATCACGGTCAGCTGCCGTTCCCTGCGGAATGACTTTAAACTTTTTTGGCATTCCCAATGCAGCTCCGTCAGCCGATACAATATATTTGTTTTTCAGCAATTCGAATGTAATAATACTTATCACCATACCCGTTCCCGCTGCAAGAAATCCCCATTTGAAATCAGCAGGGTTTCCTGTATCACCGAGGCCACCGCAAACAAGCGGGGCAAAGAAGGCTCCCATATTAATTCCCATATAGAATATTGTGAATGCTGCATCGATGCGTTTGTCGGCAGGAGGATAAAGCTGGCCCACCATCGTTGAAATATTTGGCTTGAAGAACCCGTTTCCAAAAATCAGGAAGGTAAGACCTGTATACATCAAAATGTTTGCTGTGGGATTAATGCCTTCAGGTGTACTGCTTACCATTGATCCGCAGGCAAACAATATAAACTGCCCGATGGCCATTAACAATCCTCCTGCAAAAATTGAACGCCTGTTACCCCAGTATTTATCTGAAATATATCCGCCTAATAAAGGAGTAAGGTACACCAGGCCCGTATAGCTTCCGTAAATATTGGAAGCAAGGGCTTTGTCCATGAGCAGTGCTTTTGTCATAAAAAGGATGAAAATGGCACGCATTCCATAGTAGCTGAAACGTTCCCACATTTCGGTCATAAAGAGAATGTAGAGCCCTTTTGGATGGGAGGTAGAGTTATTGGTCATGTTTTCTTTCAGGTTTATTTTAGATTGCGCTAATGTACATTTTTTTCTTTACCGAATACAAATTGATTTTATTTTCACATTTTAATGTGAAGAATCAAATGTTGCCTGATACAAACATTAATATGCAATAAGAAAAAACGGAACGGTTTGATTATTTATTCGTATTTTTATGAAAAACCATGTGAATAACTTTTAAGAAGGGTAATTCAACCCCGCTGATTTTTTATACATTTGCGATTGAAGCATCCGGAGTTTTGTATACTAATCACATATGCTCGAAGCTTCCCGGAAACATCGGGACAAATAAATTTTAAAATTTAAACAACCTCTTCTCGCATGCATGAAGATGATGATGAATTAGAAAACCAGGAAGATCAAAACGAAGCGCTCAAAAGCACGATTGACCGTTTTGAAGAAATGATCCGAAAAAGCGAACGTTATTTTTTTGACGTGGATTCGCTCATCAGGATTATTGATCATTATATGTTATCGGGGGATTATGAGAAAGCAATCGAAGTATCTCATTATGCTTATGGCCTTTACCCGCATTCGGTTAACTTTCTTTTAAAACAGTCTCAGCTCTTTGCCATCAGCGGTCATGAAAATAAAGCGCTGGAAACGCTGGACCGAGTGGAAGAGATCAATCCGTATGACGCTGAAATAAATCTTATCCGCGGAAATGTATTTAACTCGTTGGAAAAATATGATAATGCCATTGAAAGCTACAAGAAAGCTCTTTCATTATCTGATATTAAGGACGAGATTTACATGAGCATGGCTATCACCTACCAGAACCTGCAGGATTTCAATAATGCGTTGCGTTTTTTTAAGCTTTCCATCAGGGAAAATCCCTTGAATGAAATGGTTTTTGAAGATATTGCTTCCTGCTTTGTCCGTGCCGGAAAAACAGATGACGGCATTCAATATTTCCAGGAGCTGATCGATGGCGATCCTTATTCCTGGCTGGCATGGTATAATTTAGGTGATATGTACAGCAAGCTGAACTTATATGAAAAAGCCATCTCAGCTTATGATTATGCAATTTTAATTAAGGATGATTTTGCTCCCGCTTATTTTGATTATGCAGCAGTGCTTGGTATTTTAGGAAAGTATGAAGAAGCCATACAGAAATTCAAACAGACTTTCGAGTTTAACCATCCTGATGCAGCTACTTATTACAGCATAGCAGAGTGTTACGAAAAACTGGAGATGATGGATGAAGCCCGTACCTATTACAAAAAGGCAGTGAAGATGGCTCCGGGCATGTCGCAGGCATGGTATGGCATTGCACTTACACTGGAGTATGAGGAACGCTGGTATGAATCCATACATTATATCCGTAAGGCGCTGGAGTATGATGATCAGAACAGTGATTACTGGATACTGCTGGGCGATTGTGAATACAAATTAAATAATACAATAGAAGCCGAAGAATGTTATAAAAAAGCCCTGGACCATGAGCCGGAAAATATGGACGCATGGCTGGCATTTTCCATATATTATGAGGAAGAAAATCGTTTGGATGAAGCTATCCATATCACGGCTGAAGCAATGAAGTTTCATCCCGATTGCAGCGAATTATATTACCGGATTGTATGCCTGCTGTATCTTGATGGTAAACATAAAGAGGCATACTCGCAGCTTGAAATTGCTCTTGATAAAGATTACAATTTTCACAAATTACTTTTCGAAATGCTTCCTGAGCTTAGAAATGATACCATGATCTTAAAACTTATTGAACAGCGAAAACCATGATTCAGAATTTTTCGCTGGTTGATATTCCCGATCGCTCAGTAAAGCCGCGTGAGTCGGGAATTACAATGGTAATGGATAAAGGACTCTGTATTCGTGAAGCAGAAGATATGCTTTCGGGATCGGGTCCTTATATTGATATTATTAAACTTGGTTTCGGAAGTTCATTTGTAACTCCGAATCTCGAGCAAAAAATTGAAGTATACCGGTCTGCCGGAGTTCCTGTTTATTTCGGAGGAACGTTGCTCGAAGCATTTATTATCCGCGATAAGTTCGAAGATTATTTACGTTTGCTTGAAAAATATAAAATGACGCATGCCGAAATATCAGACGGTTCCATCACATTACCGCATAGCGAAAAATGCGAGTACATCAAAAAGCTCACAAAATATGTGACTGTTATTTCTGAAGTCGGAAGCAAAGAAGAGGGAATTATCATTCATCCTGTTAAATGGATAGAAATGATGACAAAAGAATTAGAAGCCGGTGCCTGGAAAGTGATAGCCGAAGCCCGCGAAAGCGGGACCGTTGGCATTTATCGCCCTAACGGCAAAGCGCACGTGGTGCTTATTAATAAAATAACTGCAAAGGTTCCGACAGAAAAAATAATCTGGGAAACTCCCCAAAAATCTCAACAGGTTTATTTCATCAAACATTTTGGTGCAAATGTCAACCTGGGAAACATCGCCACCAATGATGTAATTGCACTTGAATCATTAAGAGTCGGATTGAGAAGCGACACATTTTTTCAATTTTTGAATCACAACGGGTCGGGATCCTGATCTGTGAATAACTAATCTGCAAACAATTAATTTTTACAATTTGAACTAATAACAAAAAATAAACCTTATGAAAGAGATTACCGTTCAGCAATTAAAAGATTTAAAAGACAGGAAGCAGGATTTCCAGTTAATTGATGTAAGGGAAGAACATGAATACGAAATTTCGAATCTTGGAGGAGAACTGATTCCGCTTGGCACCATCATGAATAACAACGAGAAAATTTCCAAAGACAAGCAGGTCATAATTTATTGCCGCAGCGGTGCAAGAAGCGCAGCAGCGGTAACTCAACTTGAAAAACAATTCGGATATACCAATCTTTATAATCTGAAAGGTGGTATTCTTGCTTATGCAGATCAGGTTGATCCGGGTTTGTCTAAATATTAAACATGTATGTTGCATCACAAACAGGCGATAAGGGAAAAACAATTCAGCAATTTAACATCAGACAATCGTTAACTCTTCAATAAAAAAAACTATTGGATCTCCTCAAACAATTACTCGATTTTATTCTCCACCTTGACAAGCATCTTGAAAATATTATGGTGCAATATGAAGCCACCACTTATTTTATTTTATGCCTCATTATTTTTTGCGAAACCGGTTTGGTGGCAACTCCGTTTCTTCCGGGCGATTCATTATTATTTGCTGCAGGAGCCATTACTGCCAAAACAGGAATACTGAATGTATGGCTGTTAATCCCGTTGTTGTTTTTTTCAGCCATTGCAGGCGATAACACGAATTATTTTATCGGAAAATTTGTAGGCCACAAACTGTTTGACATAAAAGGATTAAGAAAAATTTTGAAAAAGGAATATCTTGACGAAACACATAAATTTTATGAGAAACATGGAGGAAAGACCATTATCTTAGCGAGGTTTATTCCAATTATCCGGACATTTGCTCCTTTTGTAGCAGGCGTGGGCGAAATGAAATATGTTCGTTTTATATTGTTTTGCATTACAGGGGGAATTGCATGGGTAACTGGCCTCACACTTGCAGGATATTATTTCGGAAATCTCGATTTTGTAAAAGAAAATTTTGAAATTGTCATATTTGCAATCATAATTATTTCGCTTATACCTGCAGTTATCCAATTTTTAAAAATAAGAAAGACTGGAAAAATTCAACGTTCATAAATAATTCAACCATTCATCTTGAAAATATACGGCTTAATAGGATTTCCTTTACATCACACTTTTTCCGAAAATTATTTTTCGGGAAAATTTAAACGGGAGAAAATCAATGATTGTGAATACCGGATTTTTCCGCTAAAGAATATTGATGATCTTCAGCACCTGATCAAATCTATGCCTGACCTGGCAGGGTTAAATGTTACGCTTCCCTATAAACAGGCAGTGATGCCTTTTATCAATGAGCTGGATCCGCTTGCTAAAAACGTTGGCGCAGTGAATACAATAAAAATCACACGCAATGGAAACAAATATTCATTAAAAGGGTTCAATACAGATGCGTTTGCTTTCCAGGAATCCATCAAACCTTTGCTGAAACCCGTTCACAAGGCGGCTTTAATTTTGGGAAATGGCGGAGCGGCAAAAGCAATTCAACGGGCTTTGATTTACGGACTTAATATAGATCATATCATGTTCGTGTCGCGGACAGCTTCAAATATCGGTACGCTCCGGTACACCGAGCTGGATCAGAAAACCATTGATTATTATAAGCTCATCATCAATACTACTCCGGCAGGAATGTATCCTGATATAGAAACCTTCCCTCCTATTCCTTATAATTTTTTGACAACTGAGCATTTATTGTATGACCTCGTTTACAATCCCGTTGAAACAGTTTTTCTGAAAAAGGGACAGGAAAAGGGAACACAAATTAAAAACGGTTTGGAAATGTTATTCCTGCAGGCAGAAAAAGCATGGAAAATCTGGAATGATGAACAGACTTAATTTAAAAGACATTGCCTTTAATCTTTAATTAATTATTAATAATTTTGAATTCTAAATAATTTTATTATGGAAACCAAAGAGCTATTTACAGCAAAAGGAAAATTTATTATTTTAATGATCCTGGTTATTTCATTGATAAGACTGTTTCCTCACCAGCCTAATTTCACGCCACTCGGAGCCATTGCCTTATTTGGAGGAACATATATTTCGAATAAGCGCTGGGCGATTTTAATCCCTTTAATTGCATTATTCATAAGCGACATCGCGCTGCAATTCATCAATGGAACGGGTTTTCATCTCACCATGCCGTTTGTTTACGGCAGCCTCGTGCTTATTTCAATGCTTGGTTTTTTACTTCGCAGAAGAGTACAGCGCCAGACGATTATGGTTGGATCACTCGTAGGTTCGCTCATTTTTTTCTTTGTGACTAATTTCGGAACATGGGTAACAGAAGGAATATACGAACATTCTTTTAATGGACTGGTGAATTGTTACATCATGGGAATTCCGTTTTTTAAAGGAACCGTGATGGGAGATTTGTTTTACAACCTTATTTTATTCGGCAGTTACGGATTGGTAAAATGGAAATTCCCGAAACTTGCTGTATGAAGTTTCAGCATGAAAAGAATTTTTTCCGGGTATCTGATCCTCTTTTCATTTGTTCATTTTTTAAACGCCCAATCTAATCTCCAGTATATTTCATCAACAACTGGCGCTGCCTGTTATTCCATTGCATTTAATAATGGTTATTTATATGCAGGAGCAGGAAACACACTAATTACTTATGATGCTTCAGGTAATCCTCCTTTTCAGCAGCTTTCAGAGCATCGGTTGGGAAGTAATATAACTTCTATAAAAGTAAAAGGAAGCAAGCTTTTCGTTTCAGCAAACCATGCGGGAATATCCATGTGGGATATTACAACTCCTTCCAATCCTGCATTTATAGATGATTACATGCCCGACAGTTTGAATGAAGCTGCCTATGATCTTGCATTTAAAGGTGATTCCATTTTTGTAACTTATAAAACTAAAATGGCCATTTTCCATGACGATGGAACTTCAATTTCTTTATTAAACAAATTTGCTTACCAGTCTAACGGAACGCTTACCCGCGGATGTGATGTGAAAGGAAATTATCTTGCGTTTACAACAGCGTACGGCCCAAACTCAGAAACGGGAGTTCACGTTGTTGATATAACAAATTTAAATCAGCTTTCCTTTTACCCGCAAAATTATTGTGATCCTGAAGATGTATTTTTCGGGCAAAACACGAACCTCCTGAATGTTCTGGGCGGAACAGAATCCTGGTTCAATGCCGATCCGCGCGGAGTGTTTTATTCATTGAATATTTCAAATCCTTCTTTGCCATCGCTGAATTACCTCGATACATTGCCCGGCATTACCAACTTTGCAATAGCTCAACCGATCAGGGGACAAATTATTAATGACACAATATATGTGGCAACAAACGGTTCATACGATCCTCAAAACCCGATCCCGCTTATGGGAAACGTATATGTTTATGATTGCACGAATGCAGGAAATGTGCATTTCATTACCATGCTAAAAGCAGGTCTTTGGCATTTTGATATAGCAATCAGCAATCAAAAAATGTATGTGGCTTCAGAGTGGTATGGTGTAAAAACAGTTGATATAGCAAATCTTTTTAATGAAAATGATTTGGGGAATACACTCACCGGTGGCTGGAACTGTTCAAGTGATAAATACGAAAATAAATTAGTCGTGGCAAACGAAGGATACGGATTTAAACTTTTTGACATAACCGATATTCATAACCCGGTTTTGCTTGACACCAATCAACATGGAGGATTTTGCTATGGTTCGCAATTTTCAAAAAACGGGGATTATATTTTTGGATTTTATTATACAGGTAATGAATTCAGAGTTTACAATACGAATACTTTGAATCTTGTTTCTTCTCTTGATGTAAACACCGGTGCATTGGCAATAACTGACTGGACGGATGCGCAGGTGTGGCAGGATTATGCAGTGGCAATTGAAGGAGGCGGGTTAGGAAAAGAAATTTTCATCGCTGATGTTTCCAATCTTTTTGTTCCGCAAATTGACACAGAATTTACTGCTGTATTTACCAATGATATTTTTGTTAACAGCAATGGAAAATTATTCCTGGCAAATGTCAATTCCATCCAGGTGTATGATATTCCTTCAAAAACTGTTGCAGCAACCCTTAATGCGTTCGGGCAAACATTTAATGCCATTGCATATTATAACGATACACTTTATGCTTACGTAACCCAGGGCTTACAGCTTTCGCTGAAAAAATATTTTTATAACGGAAGCAGCCAACTTACGTTTATAAATTCAACTCCTGTCTCCTACCCTGCTCCGAAATATATGGCTGCTGATGCTTTTGGTTTATACCTCGATTTCCAGCAAGAAGGATTATTTGCATATGATAAAAACTCTTTGAATCAAACAGGTTCTTACCGTCACGGGCTTGAATTTTACCGTCCTGACCAATGGGGACAAAGAATGATGGTCTGCAAGGACAGCCTTATAATTATTTCCGAATATTTCGGGCAAACTACCCTGCTTACCCATTATGATGGTTTTTTCAATGCCGTTTCAGAAAATATTTCCGGTGATAAAAAAGAACTCCAAATTTACCCGAACCCCGGAAGGAAATTCAGGGTATCATTTTCTGAATTCAGAAAAGACAAAAATGTTGAACTGGTAGTTTATGATGCGACAGGAAAATATTTTCAAAAAATCATTCTGGAAAATGCCGGTGATATTATTGATGCTTCACGATGGAAGAAAGGAATTTATATTGCAAAGGCGAAAGACGGCCATACTGAATTTTCTGCAAAATTTGAAGTGCAATAACTTTTCGCTGAAAATTATGGCCCGTTTAAATTTCTTAATTAAAATCTTCATTTGCCATTCCCGCACCCTTAGCGCGCGTTTGTGCCCGCCTAAGGCGGGTTAGGGTGAGCGAGGGGCTGTAATTAATTTCATCAGAATTTAAACAGGTTCCTTATTTCCCTGCATTTTAATGTGAAAATGCCCTGATTATTTTATTCTGCGTTAGTAAAAGTAAATTTATTTTCATCTTTGCACCCCTTTTAAAAGCATAAATCAGACTTACCTTTAAAATTAACATACCAATGAAATCATCTAATTATTTTATCATCCTGTTATTTGCCTTTGGAATTGTGTCATGTACTCCCCAAAAAGCTGAAGACAAAGCCACGGGTGAATCAGTGGCAACAAAAGATTCTTTCAATTATATGGCCGACCGTTTTGCCGATATCCAGGTGCTGCGTTACAAAGTTCCCGGTTTTGAAGAGCTTTCATTACAGCAAAAACAGCTTGCTTATTATATGTATATGGCCGGAAGATGCGGCAGAGATGTTTTTTTCGATCAGAAATACAGGCATAACCTGAGAATCCGTAAGACGCTTGAAACAATTCTTACTACTTACAACGGTGATAAAAATGCCGCTGATTACAATATGTTCCTCACCTATTGCAAACGTTTCTTTTTTGCAAACGGAATTCACCACCATTATTCAAGCGCTAAAATGCTTCCTGAATTTTCCTTTGATTATTTTAAATCTTTAATTAACGGAAGCGACCAGGCAAAGCTTCCGCTTGACGGAATGAAAATGGAAGAATACCTTCACCTGCTTAATTCAGCCATGTTTGATCCGAATGTAGACGCAAAATGTACCAACCTCGCAAAGGATATTGACAATGTAAAAGAGTCTGCAGTTAATTTTTATGAAGGAGTAACAAAAAAAGAAGTGGAAGGTTTTTATGCTGACATGACAAAAAAGGATGTGAAAGCCCAACCCTCGTGGGGACTGAATTCAAAGCTGGTAAAAGAGAACGGAAAGTTAACGGAGAAAACCTGGAAAGTTGGCGGCATGTATGATGCAGCCATGCAGAAAATGGTTTACTGGCTGGAAAAAGCCGTTGCAGTTGCGGAAAACGATATCCAGAAAAAATCGCTCGAAACGCTGATCAAATATTATAAATCCGGTGACCTGAAAGATTATGATGACTTCTGCATTTCATGGATCAGTGATACCCTGTCCCGGCTCGATATTTCAACAGGTTTTATTGAAGTGTATTTTGATCCGGTGCATCGCAAAGGCGCTTACGAAGCAGTCGTTTCCATGAAAGACATGGAAGCGACAAAACGCATTGCAGCCATCGGGAAAGAGGCGCAGTGGTTTGAAGACCACTCCACTATTATGGATAAACATAAAAAGAAAAGTGTAAAAGGAATTTCAGCCAAAGTGATTACGATAATTTCTGAATGCGGTGATGCAGCGCCTTCCACACCAATAGGAATTAACCTTCCGAATGCCGATTGGATTCGTGACAGCCTGGGATCAAAATCTGTTTCACTCGGCAATATTGTTGAGTCTTACAATTATGCGCGCGCGAAAAGCCCGATGATTGATGAATTCGGAAGCAGCGCTGAAGTTATTGAACGCTACAAAAAACATGCTGCTCTCGCAGGAGATCTGCATACAGATATGCATGAAGTGATCGGGCATGCTTCCGGAAAAATTAATGACGGAGTCGGCACCACTGATATTACGCTTAAAAATTATGCGAGCACATTAGAAGAAGGCCGTGCCGACCTTGTTGCATTGTACTATATCATGGATCAGAAATTAGTTGACATTGGCGTAATGCCTTCCACTGACGTGGGTAAAACGCAATATGATTACTATATCATGAATGGAATGATGACGCAGCTATACCGCATCCAGCCGGGAGATAATATAGAAGAATCGCACATGCGCAACCGGCAGATGATTTCGCAATGGGCTTTTGAAAAAGGGCAGAAAGATTCTGTGATAGTGAAAATAGTAAGAGACGGCAAAACCTATTTTCAGATCAATGACTACAATAAGCTGCGCACTTTATTCGGTGAACTGCTCAGGGAAATTCAGCGCATAAAATCAGAAGGTGATTTTAAAGCAGGGCAAAATCTTGTTGAAACGTATGGTGTTAAAGCCGACCAGGATCTTATCAAAGAAGTGCATGCGCGTTATGAAAAGCTTAACATTGCACCTTACATGGGTTTTATACAGCCCCGGCTGGTTCCTGTGATGAGCGGTGATTCCATTACAGATGTAAAACTGGAATACCCTGAAAATTTCTTAGACCAGCAGCTCGAGTATGCAAAGGATTTTTCTTTGTTGCCGGTAAAGAATTAAGGGACCTGTTCGCAGGAAAGTCCCCTTTAGGGGATTTAGGGGTATCAGTTCCTGCAAATCAATTTTGCAGTAAACAGTATACTGTTATTATTGATAATTCTGAAAACGTACGGCCCTGAAGCTAACTTTTTAACAGGTGTATAACGGTATATATTCATTCCCGGTTCTATCACTATATTTTCCCTGTAAATTATTTTCCCATTCACATCAGCGACTTGTATAGTTACTTCTTCTTTTACAAGGGATTCAAATTTGGCTGTGAAGGAATCATCAAAAGGGTTGGGTGAAATTTCTGTATTCTTTAACGTATTTCCGGTTGACTGAACCTTTGCCTGGTTGCCGGTTTGAGATACATTTACCGCTTTACTTTCTTCGCGCTGCATTACATTGAACATGATAAGAAGTATAAAAGCTATTGCTATGAAAGCAGACCCGATAACAACAGCCTGCTTCAATGTTATTTCCTGGCGCAGCAGTTGCCTGAACCTTAAACCCGGATTTGCCGTTTTGTCATTCTTAGTTTTATTCATATTACAGACTGTTGATCAGAAA
>Ga0134123_10000800_pt1 | contig 20634 bp, 17 predicted proteins | sample KB303_FD_96460 | JGI IMG/M metagenome (GOLD analysis project Ga0134123, IMG submission 96460) | Terrestrial soil microbial communities without Nitrogen fertilizer from Kellogg Biological Station, Michigan, USA - KB3-0-3 | ecosystem: Environmental > Terrestrial > Soil > Unclassified ...
CGAATGGCACTGGTCGCAGGCCTCCTTCGATCGGCGCGATGCGAACCACGACGGCCGCATCACCCGCGAAGAATTCTCCGGCACCGGCCCGGTCGGCACCGCCGGGGCGCGATCGTCGGCCTACGATGCGGGCTACGAGCGCGGCCTGCAGGAAGGGCGCGCGCAGGCGCGCGAAGATCGGGTTCGCAACCAGGGCTACGACGCCGAAGGCCAGCGCGAGCTCGACACCGCCGATTCAGGCTACGACCAGCGGTTCGGCCCGAAGCCGGACTACCAGGCCGGATACCGTGCCGGCTGGCGACGCGGTTATCCCGAAGGCTGGCGCCAGCCGTAGCGAATATTCCTGGGCCCTTCGACGCCTCTTCGGTGCCGCTCAGGGCGGGCACCGGCCGCGCCCGCCCGGGCGCGGCCGTTGCAACCCGCCGCGCGTTCCGTGAGAATCCCTCCATCCACCGCTGTTCATCGAGGGAGGAGTCATGGCAGACGCGCGACGGATCGGCTGCGTGTTCTCTCCGGCTGCCGCGCTGTCGGCGGCCTGCGTCCTCGTCGTCCTGGCCGGCGCTGACGCGGCGCTCTCCGGCCAGGTGCTCGCGAACCCGTATCGCATCGTCGACGGATGGGCGCAGCTTCCCGGCGGGAAGCCGCTCGGCGCGGTCGGCAAGGCGGCGATCGATCGCGACGGCCGCCACGTCTGGGCGATCGTGCGCTGCGAGGCGCTGGCCGACCCGGCGCGCTTCGGCGACGAGTGCCGCGACTCGAAGATGGACTCGGTCTACAAGTTCAGCCCCGAAGGGAAAGTCGTCGCCAGTTTCGGCGGCGGCATGTTCATCTGGCCGCACGGGCTGGCGATCGATCCCGACGGCGGCGTCTGGGTGACCGACGCGGTTGCCGCCAACCGCACGCCCCGCGGCGACATGCGCGGCCAGCAGGTCGTCAAGTTCAGCGCCGACGGCAAGGTGCTGATCAAACTGGGCACGGCAGGCGCCGCCGGCGGCGGACCCGATCACTTCAACTCGCCGAGCGACGTGGTCGTCGCGCCGAACGGCGACGTGTTCGTCGCCGACGGCCACAACGAGAACGGCAACAACCGCGTCGTCAAGTTCTCGAAGGACGGCAAGTACGTCAAGGACTGGGGCAGGACCGGCTACGCGCCGGGCGAGTTCCGCGCCATCCACGCCATCGCCATGGATTCGCGCGGCCGCATCTTCGTCGGCGACCGGTCGAACAACCGGCTGCAGCTGTTCGATCAGGAGGGCAAGTTCCTCACGCAGTGGACCCAGTTCGGCCGCCCGAGCGGCATCTTCTTCGACAGCCGCGATCGCATTTTCGTCGCCGACTCCGAGTCGGACGACGTGCAGAACCCGGGATGGGAAATGGGGATTCGCATCGGCGACGCGAAGAGCGGCTGGGTGACCGAGTTCATCCAGTTCCAGTGGGGCGACCCGCGCGAGACGGCGGGCAACGGCGCCGAGTTCGTCGCCGTCGACCGCGACGGCAACGTCTACGGCGGCGAGCCGCGGCCGAAGCAGCTGCGCAAGTACGTCCGGGTCCGGCCGTAGTCGCCAGAGCGTGCGCAGAGCGCCCTCCAGAGCGCCGCGAGAAACCATGTGAAGCAGATTGTCCGTGCCGGCGTCCTCATTGCGTTGCTGTGGCTGGCGCCGCGCCCGGCCGCGGCGCAGTTCCAGTTCGATTCGTGGACGACCGAAAACGGCCTGCCGCAGAACTCGGTCAACGACATCCTGCAGACGCGCGACGGCTACCTGTGGCTGGCGACGTTCGGCGGCCTCGTTCGCTTCGACGGCGTGCGCTTCGTCGTCTTCGACACCAGCACCGACGGCATCCGGAGCGCGCGTGCCAGGAGGCTGCACGAGGACGCGCACGGCACGTTGTGGGCGGGCACCGACGACGGCATGGTGATTCGGTATCGCGACGGCAGGTTCCGAACCTACGGCAGCCGCGACGGGCTGCCCTTCGCGGCGGCGCACGACGTCGACGACGACGCGCAGGGACATCTGTGGATCGCGTGGGGCGCCAGCCTCACGAGGCTCGATGGCGAACGATTCATCAGCTACGGCCCCGAACACTTCTCGCCGCAAGTGCTGACACATGCCGGCGTCGTCAGGACGGGCGAGACGCCGACCTATCCGCGCCGCTGGTGGGGCCAGGACGCGGCTGGTGTGCATGTGCTGGTCAGCGGCCGTGTGCACACGTATGGCTACGACACCGTCCTGCCGCGCGAGACCGAGGTGACGGGCGTCGACGTAGACGCGAACCGCACGGCGTGGATGCATACGAGTGGCTCCGGCCTGGTCAGGATCGGCAATGACGGCAAACGAGCGGTGATCGCGCGCGAAGCGCTGCCGCCCGGCGGCACCATCCGGATACTGATGGAAGACCGCGACGGGTTCCTGTGGGTGGTCGCGCGCGACTACACGCTGCACCGAATCAAGGACCGTACGCGGTCGGCAATCCAGATCCCGGCGGGCGTCGCGTTGGAGGATCGTGAGGGCTCGCTCTGGTTTGGCACCGTGTCCGGTCTCTTCCGGCTGCGGCGCACGACCGTGACCGTGCAGGGCGAGCGGGAAGGCCTGTCATCGAACTTCGTCTACTCGATCCTCCAGGCGCGCGGCGGCGCGATCTGGATCGGGACGTGGGGCGGCGGCCTGAACCGATCCGAGGGCGCCAGGTTGACGCCGTTTCGCTATGCCGACGGGCTGCCGTCGGATCTGATCACCGCGATCTACGAGGATCGCAGCGGCCGGTTGTGGGCGGGCACGACCGCCGGCCTGAGCTACTTCGACGGCAGCCGCTTCGTCGCGCATCACGACGAGCACGGCTGGCTGCGGGAGGCCGTGTGGGCGATTCAGGAAGACCGTGAGCGACGTTTCTGGTTCGGCACCGACAAGGGGCTGGTCAAGCTGGAGAACGGACGCTACACGCGTTATACGGTGGATGACGGCTTGTCCGACGACCGCGTCCGCGCGCTGCTCGAAGATCGCACCGGCGCGCTCTGGGTTGGCGCCTACTCGGGCCTGACGCGCATGCACGCGGGGCGTGTCACCACCTATTCCGGCCAGGACGGGCTGGTCGGCAACAACATCCGCGCCATCTACGAGGACGTCGATGGCGTCGTCTGGATCGGCACCTACGACGGCGGCCTCTACCGCATCGAACACGAACGGCTCACGCGCTATACGCGGAAAGAGGGGCTGCACGACAACGGCGTGTTCCAGATCCTCGAGGATCACGACGGCAACCTGTGGATGGGATCGAACCGCGGCATCTCGCGGGTGAACCGCGCCGAGCTGAATGCGTTCGCCGCCGGTCGCACGCGAACGATCACGCCGGTGGTGGTGGGAACCAAAGACGGCCTGTCGACGCTGGAATGCAACGGCGGCCGCCAGCCCGCCGGGCTCAAGACCGCAGACGGACGACTGTGGTTTCCGACGATGGGCGGTGTCGCCGTTGTCGATCCCAGGGCGGTGCGCCTCAACACCAGGCCGCCTCCGGTCATCGTCGAGGAATTCCGTCGCGGCGGGCAGCCGATCGAATTTGCCGGCGGCGTCAGGATTCAGCCGTCGACCACGAGCTTCGAGATCAACTACACCGCGCCGAGCTTCGTCGAGCCAGCGCAAGTCCGGTTCAAGTACCGGCTGATCGGCCTGGACGACGACTGGATCGACGCCGGCAGCCGGCGCACGGCGAGCTACCATCGCATCCCGCCCGGCCGCTACCGGTTCGTCGTCACCGCGGCGAACAACGACGGCGTCTGGAACGTGCAGGGCACCGGCCTCGACATCGACGTCATTCCGCCGGTGTGGCGCCGGTGGTGGTTCATTGCCGGCGCGTTGATCCTGGCGGCGTCGGCGATCCTCGTCGCCCATGAGCGCCGCATCTCCGCGGTGCGGCGCGAGCGCGCGCTGCAGGCGATGTTCTCGCAGCAGCTGATCGACTCGCAGGAGGACGAGCGGCGGCGCATCTCGATGGAGATGCACGACTCGTTCGGACAGGACCTGACGATCATCAAGGTGCGGGCCCGATCGAGCCGCGGCAGCGCGCCGGACAACCCCGCGCTCGGACGGGAGCTGGACGAAATCATCGCCGTCGCCGACAAGGCCTACGCCGGCATCAAGGAGATCGCCTACGACCTCCGCCCCTACCAGCTGGACATCATCGGCGTGTCGAAGACGATCGACGGCATGGTCAAGCGGGTGGCGCGGACGAGCGGAATCGCCTTCACCGCCGAGATCGAGAACATCGATGCCGCGATCGACGAGCGAGTGCGGATTCACCTCTATCGTATCGTCCAGGAGGCCGTGAGCAACGTCGTCAAGCACGCGGACGCCAGGCGGGCCAGTGTCGCCATTGCCCGCACCGGCGGATCGATCGAGGTGCGGGTCGAAGACGACGGCCGCGGCTTCTGGCCGCCGACCGAGGATCGCGCCGAGGCTGCCGGGCAGGGATTCGGCCTGGTCGGCATGCGCGAGCGGGCACGGATCATCGGCGGCGAGCTGTCGATCCGCTCGGCGCCGGGGCAGGGCACTGCGATTGCGCTGACGCTCAGCGCGGCGGGAAGCGAGACATGACCAACGAGCTCCGGATCGTCATCGCCGAGGATCATCCCTTCTTTCGCGACGGGCTGCGCACCGCGCTCGAAAAGGAGAAAGGGCTGCAGGTCGTCGCCGAGGCGAGCGACGGCATCACGGCGCTGCGCTGCATCGAGACGCTGCGGCCCGACGTCGCCGTGCTCGACATCGGCCTCCCCGAGATGGACGGCTGTGCCGTCGCGCGGCGCCTGCGCGAGCAGAAGATGGCCGTCGAGCTCGTCTTCCTCACCATCTCCGACGATGAGGACATGTTCGAGGAAGCGCTGGAGTGCGACGTCAAGGGCTACCTGTTGAAGGACTGCACCGCGGCGGAGATCGTCAAGTGCGTGCGCACGGTCGCCGCCGGCCAGAGCTTCACCGCGCCGGCGATGTCGACCTACCTGGTCGGCAAGACGCGGCGGACGGAGCGGCTGGCGGAAAAGATCCCCGGCCTGCGGCTGCTGACGCCGCAGGAGCGCCACATCCTGAAACGGGTCGCCCAGGACAAGTCGAGCAAGGAGATTGCCGAGGAGATGGGGATCGCGCCGAAGACGGTCGACGCGCACCGGATGAACATCTGCAACAAGCTCGATATCCACGGCAACCACGTCCTCGGCCGCTTCGCTGCCCGGCATCGCCACGAGATCTGAACGTCGCGAGCCCGCCGCGCCGGGCGCCGCGTGGTGAAAAGATCCGGGTGAAATGGGTGATAGCTCCAATACCGCCGCCGCTGCTCCCTCCGGATAATCGGCCCTTCGAATCCTGAAACGCTCGAGCCGCGCGCGTCGTGACCAGCCGCGCGTCACTGGAATCGGCCGATGAGCCAGCCAAACCGTCCGCACTGCCGCCTCGCGCTCGCGCGCGCGATTGCGTGTGCGGTGTGGTTCGTCCCCGCGTGGACAGGCTCAGCGCAAGAACCGCCGCCGTCGAGCGTTGCGGCCGCTGACGACCTGACGCGGCTGGCCGACCGCAAGGCGTCGGTGCGCATCGCCGCGGTTCGTCAGCTTCAGGGAAGCCGGGACGCCCGTGCGACGGACGCGTTGATCGCTGCGGCCAAGAGTGACAAGGACCGGGATGTCCGGATCGCTGCGCTGCGCGCGCTCGGCGCGCGCGACGACGATCGCGCCGCCGATTTGCTGACCATCACCGCGAAGCAGGATCGCAACGAGAACATCAGGGCCGCGGCGGAGTTCGGCCTGCTGCGGCGCGACCTCCGGCGCGCGAGGGTGGCCGTCTGGCAGGTGCATTCCGCCGTGCTGTTCGACGAAGCCTACATCGGCAGTCCGCTCGGCATCGCCGGCACGCTCGACATGTCGAGCCGGCTCACGCGGGCGATCCTCGGCCGCCGCGCCGAGCCGTTCGCGATGATGCTCGTTGGCGAAGTTCCGATCCATTCACTGGTGCGCAGCGGCTTCACCGTTCGGCTCGCGCCGGTTCTCGAGCAGCCGCTGATCGAGGCCGGCAGCCCGGAGCGCGAGCTCCCCGCCGGCACGACGCGCAGCTACCGCCTCGCCCAGTCCTATTTTCAAAACGCCGCGATCCGGCTCGAGGACGCCGCAGTAGATCGTGCGCGGGAAGATGCGAACGTGTCCTTCCTGCTCGGCTTGTCGGCGGTTCCGGTCGCCCGGCTCGAACGAGTGGTCAATCGCCAGAGTGGCCTCACCACTGATCGCTGGGCCGGGAACACCGACATCCACGCGCGTCTCCGGCGCGTGTCCGACAGCAAGGCGGTCTGGAAGAGCACGGCTTCCTGCCGCGTTGCCGCGGAAGGCCAGAACCCATCCTCGACAGTGCTTGACAAGGCGCTGGCGGAAGCCGCCGCCTGCGCCATCAAAAAGCTCGGCGACATCGTCGGTGCCCTGATCGGCAGCGTTCCTGGCGGCGAGCAGGCCCAGAGGTGAACGATGTGTACGAAACGGACAGCAACCCGAAGCGCGTCGCTGTGGATCGGCGTCGCGTGCCTGGCGGCGCTCGCCGCCGGCAGCTGCGGCGAGAACGAACCGACCGGCGCCTGCCGGATCAGCGCCACCAGCTGCATCGACTCGACGCTCGGCGAATGCCGCGCCGTGAACGGGAATTTCAGGAGCGGCGTGAGCTGCTCCGGGCGGTCGTTGTCCGCCACGCCGGGCGGGGCGAGCCTGCTCGCGCCGTCGGGCGCACGGGAATGGTGAGCGGAGGAGCGCGATGACCATCAGACTGCTGGCGGTGCTGTCGGCGATCACGTGTCTCTGCGGCCCCGCGTTCGCCGCCGCCCAGGAGCCCGTTGACTGCGGCCCGAAGGGCGACAAGCACGAGGTAATCAAGCACAAAGGCGAGCGCCCGATGCCCGCGCCGAGCGCCGGCCGCTCGATGATCGTGCTCGTCGTCGGCGGATCGTTCTACAAGAGCTATCAGCAGAAGCTCGCCGTCAACGGCGAGTGGAAGGCGGTGATGAACGAATCGCAGTACAGCTACTTCGAGCTCGAACCGGGCCTGCAGAAGCTGTGCTGGGCGGTGCGAACGGGGAAGCGCGACGACAACTTCCTGCTGCTGACGACGAAACCAGGCGAGACCTACTTCATCCGCGGAACCGTCGCCAAGGGCATTTCGGAGATCGATCCGGCGGAGGGCCGCAAGCTGGTGCAGAAGATGACCTACGTCACCTTCGAGGCCAAGGATGAGAAGTAAGACGCGCTGGCTGGTTCCGGCCGCGCTGATGGCGGCGCTCGCGCCGGCTGCCTCGGCGTTTCAGGCCGCGGTCGCCGAGTCGAAGTCCTGGTCGAACGTGATGTATCTCGGCGGGGTGGCCGGCGTTCGCGGCAAGTCGCTGGACTGGGACAACAAGCTGACGATCTCGAAGGAGAAGATCGCCTTCTCAGGGAAGAAGGTCGCCTTCGAGGTCGAGACCAGCGCCGTGCGCCGGCTCGATTACACCGGGCATCGTCACCTCAACGACGGCGCGGCCGCCAGCGGGTTCGTTGCCGCCGGCCTGCTCGGCGCGCTCGTCGGCTCGTCGGCCAAATCCACAGACCACTACCTCGAGGTCACCTACGTGATGGCTGATGGCGCGACCGGTGGATTCCTCCTGCGTCTGCACAAGGACAATCAGCAGCAGATCATCGACGCGATGCACGCGGCGACCGGCCTCGAGAAGTAGCGATCGCCGCGGCGGCGCTGCCGCCGGCCCGACTACTGAATCGGCGTCGACGATGCCGGGAAGACGTTGGTGAAGGTGACGCCGGTGGTGGCCTGGTAGAGCGTGCCGCGCTGATCGAGGCCGAACGACCGCTGGCCGGTCGAGCCCACCGAGACCGGATGCGCCTCCGCGAAGTAAGACGCCAGCGCATCATCGCTCGCGCCGTTGCAGGTGCTCGCGCTTGCGAGCATCACCGTCGCCGTCGTGCCCGGCCCGACGTTGAGCACGTAGCCGCTCTTCACCGTGCCGTTGGTCGACAGGTCCGGGCTGACGAAGCCGCTGCTGCCGCCGATGGGCAGGCGCGCGAGATCGTCGAGCGACTGCGCGTATCCGCCGCGGGCGCAGGTCGACGCGTAGCTCGCCTGGCCGCTGTGAATCGCGCGCAGCGATGCGACCGCCGAGGCCTCGTTGCCCGCGGTGCGCGCACGTAGCAGCTGCGGTGCGGCGATGCCCGCGACGATGCCGACAATCGCGACCGCCACGAGAAGCTCGATCAGAGTGAATCCACGGTCAGACCTGTTTGTCATATGTGAGGTCTTATTGTCTGTTAAAGTTCGTCTGTAGGCAAGGATCTTCGTGTGCCTTTCGCGATCACGAAAGTGTGGGGTGCAGATTCGCCGCGCGCCGTGCACAACCGCGAAGCGAACGCCGACGCGACACGCGCATCGCCTTGAGTTGGCGGAGTGATGGATCTAAGGTGAGGCCTTCATGGGCGGCCGCATCGCCGTTGCCGTCGTGCTCGTCGCGCTCCTCGACCTCTCGCCCTCGGCCCAGAAAGGCCGCTCGCAGAACACAGACCTCGTCGACGTGGACGTGGTGGTCACCGACGGTGACGGCCGTCCCATCACCGGCTTGAAGCAGGCCGATTTCGAGCTGCGCGAAGATGGCAAGCCCGTGAGCGTGCAGACCTTCGTGTCGAAGACGCCGGAGGAGGCCGAGGACGACTCCGCGCGGTCGCTGGTCATCCTGCTCGACGACGTGACGATGCCGCGGCAGTCTGTCGAAGCGGTGAAGGCGCTGGCGACCTATCTCGTGATGCAGGCGCGGCCGGTCGACGAGTTGGCCGTGATCAGGTTCAGGAGCGCCGGCGACGAGCCGTTCGGCGATCGACGCGTCGCGCTGGAGCGGATCGCGGAGTATCAGGGTGCGCTGATTCGGTATGCTCCTGCGGGATCACCAGAAGATGTGCTGCAGCTGATTGCCGGCGTGTCGCGCCGGCTGGAGTCGACGGGGCGTCGGCGGAAGATCCTGCTCTGCATCGGCGCCCCGCGGATCTGCAGCGTCGCCCGGCCCGGGCGCTTCAACGGCGGGTGGTTCTACGACGACTGGATCGACGCGATCGGCGCGAGCGCCCGCGCCAACCTCAGCGTCTACGCGCTGCTCGCGATGCCGGCACAGGTGTCGGGCGAGACGATCGTCGACGTGACCGGCGGCACGGTGTTTCGCAATGCCAGCGACTTCCGGCCGCTGCTCGACCGCGTCTGGCAGGACGCCGGTCACCACTATCTCCTCGGCTACTGGCCGCCAGCCTCGTCGAAGCACCTGCACGACATCAGCGTGAAAGTTGCGCGGCCGGGCGCTCGCGTGCTGGCGCGGCGGATGCGCGGCAACTGACGACTCACTTGCCTTTCAGCTTCATCCCGTTCGAGGCGGTCAGGTCCGTGACCCACAGGAACAGCGCCCCGCCCTTCGCGCGATAGCCGGTCACCGTGACGACGACGCCTGGTTCGAGCGAGGTGGCGGTCCATCCCTTGAGATTCGCGGGGCTCGTCATTTCCGCCTGCCACCGCTGCACCTGTCCGTTGGCGTCTTTCACCTCGAACTCCACCACCGAGTGTGGATTGACGAAGTGAAAATCGATCACCGTGCCTTTGAGCGTGATCTTGGAGGTCTGGTCGAACGCGGCCAGCCCGTGATGCGCCGCGGCCGGCGTCGTCGCGGCGAGGAAGAGCATCAGTGCGAGCGCGATCGTTTTCATCTCGGGCTGCTTCCTTCTTCGATCCATCGGTCGAGGTCGCGGACGTAGACGCGGCCGTCGAAGGTGTAGGTCGGAACGGTCACCACCAGGTAGCCTTTGCCAACGAGCGGCCTGCCGTCCGCGCCCTGCTCGTGCTTCGCCGTTGCAATCACCCACACGTCGGAGTTGATGCCGGGGTTGACGGCCGCCGGCGTGAAGAAGCCTGCGGCGCTGACCGTGCCGACGCGATCGCGCCGCGTCTGGTCGACCTCGTAAAACACTTCCATCGACCACGTCACATCAACCGGCCCCAGTTCCACATCGTCCGCGGTGCGGCGCTTGCCGTCTGGCCCGCGGTGGTAGCCGATCGCCTCGAACTGCTGATAGCCGCGTGTGTAACCCTCGCTGCCGAAGGAGGCGAGCGACGAGTCGGGCAGCACCTTCACATCATCGATGCGATCGTAAATCGCGAGAGCGTTCTCGAGCGCCGACGATCGAACGGCGACCGCCCGCCGGCCCGGCGGGGCATCCGGCGCGACGTCGACTTCGGCGACGATCTCGTCGGCGGTCGACGACACCACCCGCCGCACGCGGACGCCCGGGCCAGCTGAGAGATCCGCGGCCGTGACGCCTGTGGCAAAGCCATGACCGATGACGCGCAGCCGACCTGCGTTCGAGCCCGCCTTGAGCGACGGGGGATCGACCAGGATGAGGACCGGACCGGCAGGCGCGCGCTGCATCTTCACGTCGATGCCGAGCTCCTGATACTGGCCGCGGAACCACCGTCCTTCCGCCTTCGATCCGTCGGATGCGATCAACAACACTTCCTGCATGTCGTTTGCCGGATCGTCAGGCGCCGCAGTCGCCGCATTGGAGGCACTCGATCGCCCTCGCCACGCCGTTCCCCCGTAGACGACGCTTCGGCCCGTGCGGTCGAGCGTCGTGTTGCCGTCGACAGAACGCAGCCGGGTGCGGGTGACGAACGCATCGCCGTCGCTCGCAGGTTCAACGGTCATGTCGCCGTGGAAGTTGCCGCGGCCGGGGATGTGGGCTGTCACCAGCCATTGCCCGGCGAGCGCCGGCGGCCGCGCGGTCGCGCTCCAGGCGTTCCATTCGCGTGTCTGCAGGGGAGCCGCCTCGGTCAGCGCGGCGACGGCTTTCGCGTCGGGCGTGAACCGATAGCGCGTGGCATGGCGCTCGACGAAGCGCGTCCAGTCGGCCGCCGGACGCCGCCACATGAGCGCGCGCGCGGCTTGATGGCATTTCCCGCACGCGGCGACGATCGCGCCGTTCAGGGTTTGCGATTCATCGCGAACCCGGCGCTCCGCCGCGTACATCACCGGCCTGGCTTCCTCCGGCGCCAGCCCGTGCTTCGAGCTGAGGTAGCCGACAATCGCACGAGCTTCGATCGGGGTCACGGCGACGGCGTTCTCGACGATCATGCGCTTGGTCGCGGCCTGCCACCCCTCCGGCGTGGCGCGCGCCCACGACACGCGTTCGACCCGGCCGCGGTCGTCGGCGGCGTGACAGGTTCCGCACTTCGCGCGCACCAGGGGATCGGTGACAGGGATGCCTGCCTCGGGTTGGGCTGACGCGAACGGCGGAGCGGCAAGGGTGAACAGCGTCAGCGCCGCAGCTGCGAGAACGGTTGCGCCTGGCACGGTGACCGATTGTAATCCCACAAATCAGTCGCCAGTGGCCAGTCTGAGCCAACTGGGGAGGGCGGGTGCATGGCCATCTTTGCGTCGCTCGAATGGTACGCGGAGGTTTCGCAGACCATCAATCAGATCTACCGCGAGGAACTGGGCCGCGACGCCGATTTCGGCGGCTGGGCGAACTGGCTCCATCACGCGCGCGAGGGCGGCAAGGACGCCGACTGGATCCGCGCGCGGATCCGCGAGTCGGAAGAGTGGCACGCGATCCACGACGCGCCGCCGCTCGTCACGATGCCGCGGCTGGTTCCGGCCGGCGCGGTCTTCCGCCTCGACACCGGCGCACGCGTGACCGCGGTCGAGTGCACGGACTTCAACCTTCTGGCGCGGTACCTCTCGGAAGGCGCCGCGGCGATTCGGCCGGTTCTCGGGGAACGCCAGGCGCTCGGCTTCAACATGCTGCGGGTCTGGACGGCGTTCTCGGGCGACGCGATCTTCGAATCGGAGATCGGTCGGCTGGTGCCGTCCGAGCATCCGGAGCTGTACGACAAGCTGCCCGGTTTCTGCTCGCTGTGTGCGGCGCATGGCCTCTACGTCGAGCTGACCGCGTTCACCGGCGGCCCGATTCCCGGCCACTGGGAGAATCTCGGGCGCGTCCTGCCCGGGGTGACCAACGTGATCGTCGAGCTCGTCAACGAGAACAACGCGCACCCGTCGGCCAACATCGACACCAGTGCCTATCAGCCGCTTCCGGGCGTGATCTGCTCGCACGGATCGAACGGCGCGGAGGCGGTGCCGCCGCGCCCGCCATGGGATTACGAGACGTTCCACACCAACGACGCATTCGAGTGGTGGCGCAAGGGCGGGCACAACGGGATGGAGCTGTCGCAGGGCGACGCCGAGGGGCAGATCCCGCCGTCGCACAAGCCGGTGATGGCGAACGAGAACACGCGGCCCGATCACGATCGCAACGTCGATCATCACCAGGACGCGGCGGCGGCCGCCGCGCTGCTGATTGCCGGCTCCTGTTTTCACTCGGTGTCGGGCAAGAAAAGCGCGCCGTTCTCGGACGCCGAGCGGCCGTTCGCCGAGGCGTTCGTCCGCGGCGCGCGGTCGGTGAACCTGGAGTTCCAGGAGGGACAGTACCTGCGCGAGGAGCCGGGGCCGTACCTGCGCGTCTACTCGAGGGTGCTGCCGGATGGACGGCGTGAAACGGTCCGGATTCGCAAGTAGCACCGTGCGGCACTCGCCATTACAATTGCGCACCGTGCGTGAGGCGCTCATCGTCTACGCGCTGATGAGCGCGGTGGCGTTGGCGATGTACTGGAGCGACAAACGCCGGGCGCTGCGCGGCCGGCGGCGAATTCCCGAAGTGACGCTGCACGCGGTCGAACTCGCCGGCGGATGGCCCGGCGCCTGGCTTGCGCAGCGCGTGCTCCACCACAAGTCGATCAAACGCGGCTATCAGATCGTCTTCTGGATGATCGTGGCAGTGCACGCGGCGGGGTGGGCGTGGTGGTGGCGGCGTTAGGCAAGCACGACCGCTGCCTGATCGCGCCGTGCACCAGCTGCCTCGTGTGCAACGGGCCGCTCACGCCGATGGCGCGCGGCGACACGCGGGATCACGTGCATCCGTCACTCCTTCAATACGCGAAAATCGAATCTGCCAGCGACGAGCGGATCCTGACCGGCGAGGATTTCATGCAACCTGATGTAGTAGTCGCCGGGCGCAAGCAAATCCGCAGGAAGCAGCAAGGTCAGCTCTGATCTTCCGGCGGCCGAAAGCAGTCTCAGATCGGTCTGAGACGCAATCTCGTTCCCACTCGCTTGATACAAAGTTGCGCGGAAGGCTTGGGAGGGACTGCCTTCTGCCTCGAGTTGCAGACGAATCAGTTTGCTTGCAGCGGGAACGCGGACCCGTGCCAGTTCGCCTCCTCCTCGGAGTAGTCCCGCAGTGAGCCGAACGCTGACTTCATCCTGCGCTCGACCGGCTCCGGCTCCGGCGAACTGCCACGTGATACCGGGGCGCAGCAACATCAGCAGCCCCGCAACTGCAACGCCCCAGGCAGGCAGGGAGATCTGCCGCCACAACAGATCTCGAACCGGCTTGTGCGCGGAATCCTGTCGCTGAGCGTATGCCGTCAACTCTCGGGCGAGAGCCACTCTCTCTCGACGTTCGTTTGTGCAGAGGAAGCGGCTCGTGAAATGTACCAGGTCCGGTCCGACAAGGGCATTGGTGACGTAGGCATCGATGAGCTCGTCCTCCGCCAGTGTGAGAAGCTCGTAGAGGATCCTGTCATCGGAGGCGAGGCGTCTTTCAATGTAGTCCCTGTTTTCAGGATCAATGGTGGCGAGGAGGTACCGCCGCAAGGTTGTGTCTGCAATGTCCACGCTCATTTACCGGACCTCTGTGGTTGCGCGCACTACCGCGAAAGCATGGACCCAGGCACTCGCCCAGCGCACGAGCGGACCCGCTCGTCCATGCATTGTCGCAGAGCTCTCCTGATTCGACAGACTTCGATCCTCATCGCATTGACCGTTTTCCCAGATTCGTGTGCCAATACTCGATGACCTTCGGCCTTTTCATCTTTATCCGTGCTGTAGTATTTGAGAATCAGCTGGCGTGCTCGTGTGGTGAGTCTGGATAGGCATTGTTCGAGGTCGCGGTCATTGAGTTCATCTGGCGTTGTGTCCGCATCTACCGTTGAAAGGCCAGCCAACTCTCTGCTCAGCGCGTCATGCGAGGTCCACTCACGCCGGGACTCGCGGTGCCACTCATGGAGAACGTTCCGCGCAACGCCATAGAAGTATTTGGTCCGTTCCGCGTGCGGCATCTCGCATAGCTCGGCGCTCTTCGCAGCTACTCTGAGCGTCGTTTCAATCGCCAGATCATCCGCTTCCTGGCAGGCGCGGCCGGCGAAAAACCAGACGAGTTTACGGCGGATCTCCTCGAACTTGGCTTCCGCCTCCTTGTCGCGGTCGCGATCATTCTTTTCGCCACGGCGAGGATCGAGGAAGTCGAAGAGTGCCTCCCACGACGCCTCGGTCAGCGATCGACGTGGTCCGACGGTCGTCATTGCCACTCTCCCTGCAGCACGAAGGCGGCCCAATAGAACGGAGCTCGCCATCGCTGTTGCTTTGACAGCGCGAGCTGTGCGTCCCGAAGCGCCGCGGCAGCAGACCGGTTCCTGCCGAGCATTTCGCCGTAAAACAAACGCATCAGTTCTCCGGTTGCCTCGTCATCGACCTTCCAATGACTGGCGACGATGCGCTGCGCACCGGCGTACATGAACCCTCTGACGATCCCGATTAGTCCTTCGCCTTTTACAGGCTTGCCAAGCGCGGTGTCGCAAGCGCTGAGAACCACTAGTTGCGAAGCGAGCTGCATGCCGTAGATGTCGTGAAGGCGGAGGAAGCCATCTTGTGGTTGGCCGCGACTGTCGAACAGCGACAAGACGATGCCCGAGCGGCCAGGGTCTTCGTTGTCGAATACACCATGCGTTGCAAAGTGCACGATGTCATATTTCGCCATGGCCGGACCGAGTGCCGTGATCCGATTCGCGTCGAAATCCAGAGCCTTCAGCGTCACCTTGTCGCCGGCCGCGGCGACGATGGCTTCAGCTTCCTGCCGGGTGGCCGCCAATCGTGGAAAAGTCCCGCCGCCGTTTCTCGAGGACCGACTGGCCGTTAGCGTTGCTGCCCCGCCAGCATTCGCGGTGGATCCCGCTGCCGCCTTTGACCGCTCGCGTCGATCCGCGGCCGCGGCGTCTCGCAGGCGCGGATCGTCAGACTCGAATACTGGATCGGCCAGCACAGCGACCGTTCTGACTGGTCTTTTGCCTGCCCCGCTCCGGCGAAGCAGTGCCAGAACCGATGCCGACGGCAGGTTGACCACTTCATGTTCGGCGATTAGAGGGGTTTGCTCCGCGCGACGAGGGACCGGTAGCGCGGCGAACGGCAGGGACTGTAGGGCCGCGTCGGCCACGACGAGAATGCGCTTTCCGGTAATGGCGCGGACGACGGGCCCCAGCAGCATCTCGCTGAGGTTCGAGGCTTCCCGCCCGTACTCTGCATCGGCCAGCTCAATTTGCTGACGACGATCGCGAGTATCTGTGGTGAGCCGGAGCCGCATCGTCAACAAGTCGTAGACGCGCCCGGCTGCTCGCTCAATGACTGCGCGCGGCGGCAGTTCGAAAGTGTCGTACTTGGTATGAGATACCGCCCACAAGAAGCTCCGCTTTTCACCGAGTGCATACTCGAGCAGCAGTGTGTCGGCATCCAGAATCTGTTGCTGAACCTGTTGAAGTGTCAGCGGGCGAGGGCGCACGAGCGCTGCATAACGTGGATTGCGGCTGCGAAGCTCTGATTGAACCTGGCTGTATCGAAGTTCCAGCTCTCGATACTCCTCGACCAGCGCCTGACCTGCCGGATTCGGCAGCGCAGCGGTCGCCTGCCTTTGACGTGTCGCCCAGTCATCGAAGCTGTTCTTGAGCGCTTGCTCGCGCCCGAGCAGTGCAGGATCGGCGCCGGCGCGAAGGTCCACGCCTGCGGTGATCAGGCTGTCGAGGAGAGAACGTGCGCGGGCCCGTTCGCTGGCGTGAAACGCCTCAGCCGCCAGGCCGTTTCGGGGATCGCGCCGGTGCAGTTGCATCAGCACGTCCATGTGCAGCTGGTGATACTGCTGCACCGATGCGAAAAACGACGCGCGCAGGTCGCGGCTTTCTACTTCAGTGCGAAGCGCCTCCACAACCGCCAAACTCGATTCGATGTAGCGCCGTGCCCGCGCCGAATCATTGGCAGCATCCGAACTTCGGGCGAGACCGAAGAGGGCGCTGGCTTCTCGGACTCGATCTACGCCGCTTCGACTGAGTGACAGCGCATCGCTAAAAGCTCTGATGGCGTCGTCGTGCCTGCCGAGCGAGCTGTAAACCTCCCCGATTGCCGAGCGTGTTGCAGCCTCCAGGCGCGGGTCGCCGGCCCCTCCCATACCGCGCTGAACTTCGAGCGAACGCAGCAGCTGCCGCTGTGCTTCGAGAGGCCGATTGCGCGATAAATGCACGACCCCGACTTGATTGAGTGCAAACGCTCTGAGCCGATCATTTCCGCGCTCCTGCGCGAGCGTCAGGGCGCGCTCAAATCGATTCAAAGCTGCGGTGGTGTCTCCCGAGGCCAGGTAGGTGGCGCCGAGTGACAGGAGAACGTCGGCCGAGCCGTCTTTTTCGCCGGCCGTTTCGTAGAGCGCCAAGGCACGTTCCCACAGCTTGAGGGCGGCGCTGTTGTCGGCCATCTGTCGATAAACCGCACCGAGACCGGTCAGGGTTGCGCCTTCCCAAATCAGGTCTCCCATGGGCTGCAGCAGTTCCAACGCCGCGTTGAACCGGTTCAGAGCCTCCTGATAGTCCGCGCGCCGTTGGCGCAGTCGCGCGTCGGCCACAAGCGTGATCGCCTGCCAGCGTCGGTCGCCGATCGCCCGCCACAGCGATTCAGCGCTGTCGAACGAGTGCTCCGCCTCGTCGAATCTGCTGAGGTCGGAGTATGCCCACCCTTGAAACAGGTGTGTTTTCGCGCGTCCGCGCGCGTCGCCAACGCGACTCCACAGCGTGGCGGCCGCGCCGTAGAACTCGAGCGATCGCCCGAGATCGCCGCGGTGATATTCGACCTCACCAAGACAGTTCAGTGCCTTGGCTTCCGCGATGGCGGCGCCCGACTGGCGTGCCATCGTGCGTGCGGTCTCACAGTGTCGTTGTGCCTCGATGAGTTCCGCGCCGCCCGCGACCAGACATTGTGCGGTGCCGATGTCGCTGCGAATCTGGCTCTCCAGCGCGGCATCGCCTGACTTCTGCGCGAGGATTAACGCTTCGCGATAGGCGCGCAGCGACTCCTGCGGTAAGCCTAATTGCTCCTGAACCTCGCCGATTCGCTGACCCGCGACCGCGGCCTGTCGCGCGTCGCCGCGCCGCGCCCAGCCGTCAAGCGCTTCCTGGTATCGGGAAAGCGCCTGCCGGCTGGCTTCCTTTTCGTATCGCTGCTGCAGTTGCTCGGCGTTCGCGAACAGTCGTTCTGGAGGCGCTGACCGACAGCCGGCGCAGCCGGCGATCACCGTCAGAGAGAGAGTGGTGAAGCGGATGCAGGACATCTCCACGACATCGCCTTCTAGTGGCAAGGAGCGCCTTGCTTAACGCTGCCTGCCATCCTCGAGTTTCTTGCCGATGACCGGCGGGAGATTCTTGACCCAGGTCTGGCGATCTCCGACAAAACGAGTGTGTTCCCCAAGGCGGGTGTGCTCACCAAGACGTGTGTGCTCACCGAGACGGCTTTTCGTACTTCCACCGGTTCCGAACAGGACGCGGCGCGCGATCTCTGCGTGCGCGTCTTCTATCGGCACGTCACTGTCGACGACGACTGCCTCCACGGCTTGGTTGAAGCGTGCATCCAGCTCGGCGGCAGTGAACAGGCGAAGCTTGGGGTCAGATGCATTGGCCGTTTTCCAACGAAGGGATAGATCTGCCGCGCGTCGTCTTGCCTGATCTGGTTCGAGCGCTTGGGCAGTTGCCTCTGTCGAGGGAATCGACACAGCACTCGGGGGCGGAATCGCCTGCCGCACCTGGCGTCGCTGCGACTTGATCTCGTTGATCTTGAAATCATTCGTCCACGGTGGTAGAACCTGAATTCCCGTAAAGCTGGAAGGACGTCGCGTTTCGAGGATGTGAGTTTCGAGAAACTCATGCCAACCAGTTTCTTTCGCGAAGGTCACGTTCTTGTATTCAGGGCAAACAAACGCCCAGGGGAAATAGATCGAAAAACCTCTCGAGTACTGGCACGCAAACCCGCTGCACCCCCATCGGATAATACAGTTGTCCACTGCCGATATGACGTCGGTGCAGGCTTGCGAAATGTCGCTTGGGTGATCGGCGAACTCATTCTGAAGCTGTTCGCACAAGTCGCGCAAATCGACGAATTGATCCGACTTGTAGGTCTGAGCATACCAATGGGCCAGAAGAACCTTCTTGTGGTCAGCTTTACTCAGCCCGCGCAGATGCCCCGCTAACGTTCGCCATCGAGCAAAGAGGTCGTCCATGACCGTCGTGGTTGAGGTACCGGTCGTGGTCGTTTTACGAGATACGCCGAGCCAGATGGCTGCCAAATCGGCCGATCGTCCGGCAGCTCGGTCGTACTCCGCGTAATGATCGATGTACTCATCGACGATGATGGCCGCAAGATCCGCGGGTGTGAGGTCCTGCGGTGGAACATCCTTCGTTCCCTGAGTCCTCTCATGTGCTGTCTTGAAGATGCGATGATAGGGCCAGCCGAACTCCGGTTCTAATCCTTCGGCTCCGATTAAAATATCGACATCCTTCCGAATCTCGTAGGCGATTTCGCCCATCGCCATGTGGCAAGCGTCCATCCCGAGGATGTCGATCTTCTTCTCCTTCCTGAATGTGCGCAATTCACGCAGTGCTGTGCTGAGTTCGGTGATAGTCAGCGCGTCCAGCGAGTTGCTGTCGGACATTAAGAAATCGTCTGTGATTCCGCTTCCATGACCTGACAGAATTAACAGAGTGCGCACCGTGTTCCGTTGTGACTCCTTGACGCGGCTGAAGGCCCACTTGATGAATCCAATGAGAGTGTTGGTGTTGCCGGTGCTGGTCTCCGCAAGATCAGCCAAGAGGTAATCGTGGATGTACCGCTTTGGAGTGTCACCCGGCTTTTGCGTGAAATCGTACCGCTGACTCGCGAGGCCTGCCGCACCGGGGTCGAGTTGCGCAACAAAAGTATGCTCACCATGTGGTCCAGCGGCCACCAATTCCTGCAGCGCGAGGACCATGTCTTCGGTGAGGTTATTGTCGCCGGCCATATAAAGCATGACCAGCCAGGGCTGCTTGATGGCCGAACCGCCTGACGACTGCCCCGATTCGGCGACCGCTGCCGTCTGTCCTAAGTGCATCGCGCCAGCGGCGACACCGAAACTCGCCGCGCCCGCTCCGACCATGAACCTGCGCCGGGAAAGACTCGCCATCTGATCCCTCCTTCTCGGATGTTTCAAAACGCCGGTTTACGACCCGGGGAAGGTCTCCACGATCACCGTCGTGAGGTCAATATGGCCTCACGTGGAGCAATGACGACTTCGGACAATCCATTTCAGGCTGTCCGCTCGGGCAATGGTCGGTGGGGTGCCGGGAGTGTAGCCCTCCCGCGCTCCCTAGGCAACGTTGGAAATGGATGCAACCGAGGAGGCAATTACTAGATAGACGAGAGTCAACGGCGACCGATCAGCGAGCGGGGGTGATGCGATGCAGTTGGACGATCCCTTGCATTTTCAACAGGTCGCGGCCGCATGGCCGGTCCTCCAGACCCGGGCGCGCCAGGCCACCGCCAGCCACCGCGCGATGATGCCACCGCCTGTGCACTCGGGCACGTTCGTAAGCGCAGCTGCGATGACGCACCCGTGCCACGCTGTTGGAGGCGATTTCTACGACTACCTCGATACAGGCCGTGAATTCCATTTGCTCCTCGGCGATGCCTGCGGGAAAGGTACGTCGGCCGCGTTGCAGGCCGCCCTTGCGCAGGGAATCCTGGCGGTTGACGTGCAGGCAGCATCTGGACCTGCGCGAGTTGTTGCGCACCTGAATGAAATGCTCTGCCGCCGGCGGATGGCGCAGAGATTCGTAACCCTGTTCTATGGAGTCATGCGCCGCGACCGTCGGTTTAGTTACTGCAATGCCGGACACTGCTGGCCGATGCTGCTAAAGCAGTCGTCCGTACGCCGTCTCAGCGTCGGAGGAGTGCCGGCGGGTCTCTTCTGCGACACAAGCTACGAGGAAGAGTCAGTGAGGATGGAACAAGGCGATGTCCTCGTTGTGTTCAGCGACGGCATTCCGGAGGCGGAGACGTACGTGCAGCCGCCGGGAGAAAAGCGACAACCGTTGGAGTTCGGAGAGCAGCGGATCCTCGACGTCGTCATGACTAACCGCCACCGAAGTCCGTCGACGCTCGTCGCACATCTCATGAACAACGTGCACACCTTCATGCAAGGCAACCGACGACGCGACGACATGACCGCGCTCGTTGTGCGATACCTCAGATGAGGGCAAGTGCTGGCCTCCGCGGCCGGCGTGCATGAAGCCGCACCACGCGAACTGCACTTGAAGCCCTTGAACGACAACTCCGCCGCGGGACACCGCGCGCGTGTGTTAGAGTTCCGGTCCTGCCCACGAGGAGGTCGCCGTGACTCGCACGTCAGGATGGGTCGCTGCCTGCGCCATC
>Ga0134123_10000806_pt1 | contig 20581 bp, 20 predicted proteins | sample KB303_FD_96460 | JGI IMG/M metagenome (GOLD analysis project Ga0134123, IMG submission 96460) | Terrestrial soil microbial communities without Nitrogen fertilizer from Kellogg Biological Station, Michigan, USA - KB3-0-3 | ecosystem: Environmental > Terrestrial > Soil > Unclassified ...
ATCAAGATTCAAAATCTTGGAAGCGACTTCGAGGATATTCGCCCGCAAGGCACGTCCGGCCTGAAGCACCGCTTCGCCGCCGATGCCCGCGCCGCGGGAGGCCCAGGTGCCGCCGCCATAAGGGGTCACCCCGGTGTCGCCGGTAATGACCTTCACCTTATCCAGGGTGACGCCGACCGCGCTCGCCGCGATCTGATGAAAGATCGCTTCCGTCCCCTGCCCCTGCTCGGTGACGCTGCACATCACCGTCACCATGCCGGTGGGCTCGAGCCGGAGCGTCGCGCCGTCCTGCGCCGAGATGCGCGCGCCGCCGACGCCGTAGAACGCCGGCGAGGGATTGGTCACCTCGATCATCGCGGCGAGGCCGATGCCCCGGTAGATGCCCTGGGCTCTCAGGCGCTTCTGCTCCTCGCGAAGCGCCGGGTAATCCATTTTTTTCAGGAGCAAGTCCAGGGTCTGGTGGTGCGAGAGCTTCTCGAACTTGATCCCCGAGGGAAACGTGTACGGATACGCATCGTCGGCAATCAGGTTGATGCGGCGGAACTCGGCGGGATCCATGCCGATCTTCTGCGCCGCCAGGTCGACGATGCCCTCGGTGAGGGCGACCGCGATCGGATGGCCGACGGCGCGGTACTGGCAGGTGACGTTCTTGTTGGTGAAGACGACGTTCATCTTCGCGCGGTATTTCTGGTGCTTGTACGGCCCGCCGGTGAGGTTCACCACCTGGTTGCCCTCGATGCCGCTGGTGCGCGGGTAGACCGAGTACGGGCCGATCGCGGTCAGGTCGTCGAGGTCGAAAGCGAGGATCTCGCCGGTCTTTTTCACCGCCACGCGCACTTTCACGCGGTGCTCGCGGCAGTGGATGTCGGAGAGGAAGGATTCCAGCCGGTCGGCGACGAACTTCACCGGCCGGCGCATGATCACCGAGATCGCCGCGGTCGCCATCTCGTCGGCGTAGACGTGCACCTTGATGCCGAACGAGCCGCCGACGTCCTTGGCGATCACGCGCACGTTCGCCTCGGGGATGCCGAGGTGGCGCGAGAAGATGTCCTGCATCATGTGCGGCGCCTGCGTCGCGTGATACACGGTCAGCGAGTGCTCGGCGGCGTTGTAGTCGGCGAGGATCGCCCGCCCCTCGAGGCAGACGCCCGTGTGGCGGCCGAAGTGGAACGTATCCTCGACCACCGCGTCGGCCTGCGCGAACGCTTCGTCGACGCCGCCGGTATCGTGCTCGCGCTTGAAGCAGACGTTGTCGGTGAACTCCTCGTGGATCACGTAGTCGCCGCGCAGCGCGGCTTCCATGTCGACCACGACCGGCAGCTCGTGCCAGTCCGCCTCGATGAGCGCGAGCGCATCCTCGGCCTGCGAGCGCGATTCGGCGACCACCGCCGCGACCGCCTCGCCCTGCCAGCAGGCGCGGCCGATCGCGATCGGGTACTGCGCCGGCGACTTGATGCCCTTCAGGTGCGCAAGCACCGCCACCCAGGGCTTGCAGTACTCGGCCACTTTCGGGCCGTCGAACACCGCCAGCACGCCGGGCGACTTGACCGCCTTGGAGAAATCCAGCTTCCGGATGCGGGCATGCGCGTAGGGACTCCTGAAGAACGCCACATGCGCGAGGCGCGGGAAGCGCAGGTCGTCGATGAAGGTGCCCCGCCCCTGCAGCAGCCGCTGCGTGTTCGGCCGCGGCACGCTCTGGCCGATGTAGCCCTTGTCGAGCTGCGTGCCCGGCGCGTGGAGGGGAAGCTCGGCCTTCATTTGCCGGTCACCGATTCGATCGCGTCGACGATCGCCTGGTAGCCCGTGCAGCGGCAGTAGTTGCCGGACATATGGGCGCGAATCGCCTCCCGGTCCGCAGTGGGATTTTTTTTGACCAGGTCCAGGGCGGCCATCAGCATCGCCGGCGTGCAAAAGCCGCACTGGAAGGCGTTGTGCTGATGGAAAGCCTCCTGGAGCTTTTTCATCTCGCCTGAATCGCTGAGGCCTTCGATCGTGTCCACCGTGCAGCCATCGGCCTGCACCGCGAGCATCAGGCAGCCGCGCACGATCTCGCCGTTGACGCGCACCGTGCAGGCGCCGCACACGCCGTGCTCGCAGCCGACGTGCGAGCCGGTGAGCCCCAGCTCATCGCGCAGGAAATCGACCAGGTGCATGCGCGGCGCGATCCGCCGCGTCACCTTGGTCCCGTTGACCGTCAGTGTGGCTTCGAGAGCGTGTTCCATGCGCGCGAGAGGAGGACGCCGGCGAGGTGCAGCTTGGTCGCCGAGGTGTTGTAGAGGTCGGCCGCGGGAGAAAGATCCTGCCGGAGGAGCTTCATCGCCTCCTCGAGGGATTTCGCGCCCGCGGCGTGCTTGGCGAGGACCGGCTTCGAATCCACGGAGAAGAAGGCGATGCGCTTGCCGGACGCATCGGCGACCCCGGCGAGGCCGACGATGGCGTAGTCGCCGTGGCGGCGCGTCAGCTCGAGGAACGCCGAGCGCTCGACTTTCGGGAATTCCGCGGCGACCAGGATCTCGCCGGGCCGGATGTCGGTTTCGAACAGCCCCTTGAAGAAGCTCGCCGCCGAAACGCGGCGCTCGGCCTTGCGGCTCTGGAGAATCAGGGTGGCGTTCAAGGCGAGCGCGCAGGCCGGATACTCGGCCGCGGGGTCGGCGAGCGCGAGGCTGCCGCCGAGCGTGCCGCGGTTGCGGATCGCCGGATGGGCGATGTGCGGCGCCGCCGCGGCGAGGAGCGGCACGTGGAACTTCACGTCGAGCGAGCGCTCGATCTCGGCGTGCGTCACCAGTGCGCCGATGCGCAGGCCGCCGGGCTGCGGCGAGATGTCGCGCAGCCGCGAGAGGCCGCCGATGTCGACCAGGAGCTGCGGCGCGGAGAGCCGCATGTTGAGCGAGGGGATCAGGCTCTGGCCGCCCGCGAGGATGCGGGCGCCGGGACGCTCGATCAGCGGAAACGCCTCCTCGAGCGACCGAGGTTTTGCATAGGCGAACGACGGCGCCTTCAATTGCAGTTCCTCCTTTCTTGGCCGATTATAGGGACTCCATGCGCAAACTTGTCCCGCTATTCCTCTTCGCCCTGTCGCTGCAGGCCGCCGCGCAGAGCTATCCCAACCAGCCGATCCGGATGATCGCGCCCTTCCCGCCGGGCGGCAGCGTCGACATCATGGCGCGCCTGATCGGCGACCCGCTCGGCAGGCAGCTCGGGCAGAACATCGTCGTCGAGAACCGCAGCGGCGCTTCAGGAAACCTCGGCATGGAAGCGGCGGCGCGCGCTGCGCCCGACGGCTACACCCTCGTCCTGAATACGATTCCGCTGGTCACCAACCAGAGCCTGTTCAAGAACCTCACCTGGGACCCGATCAAGGACTACGTCCACATCGGCATGGTCGCGACCGCGCCTCACGCCCTGGTCGTCCCGCCGAAGAACCCGGCCAATAGCGTGAAGGAGCTGATCGCCGCGGCGCGCGCCAGCCCCGGCAAGCTGAACTACGCCTCGGCGGGCATCGGTACCACGTTCCACTTCTGTGCCGAGATGTTCAAGGACGAGACCGGCACCAACATCGTCCACGTCCCGTACAAGGGCGGCGGGCCGGCGCTGGTCGACACCCTCTCCGGACAGGTCGACATGAGCTTTCCGACGCTCTCCGCGGTGCTGCCGCACGTCAAGGCCGGCAAGCTGAAAGCGCTCGCGGTGACGAGCAGCACGCGCTCGAAGCTTCTGCCCGACGTCCCGACCATGCAGGAAGCCGGCGTCAAGGGATTCGAATTCACGCAGTGGCTCGCCATCCTCGCGCCCGCCGGCACGCCGCAGCCCGTCGTCGCGCGCCTCAACCAGGCGCTGAACGCCGCGCTCGGCTCGAAGGAGGTCGGCGAGAAATTCCACCAGCAGGGCTTCGAGCCCTTCGCCACCTCGCCCGAGGAAGCGCGCAAGTTCCTCGCCAACGAGGTGCAGCGCTACGCGCGCCTGATCAAGGCCCGCGGGATAACGGCGGAGTAATTCGGGGTCAGGGTCGTAATTGCGCAGCGCCGACCTCTACATCGCCGGCATCGTCATCCTGGTGGTCGGCCTCGCCAGCGCCGGCGTGATCTACGCGACCGCCGAGGAACCGGACGAAAACGCCACCCTGCAGGAGATGGCGATCTCGAAGCAGCACGTGCGCCTGCTGCAGCGTTTCGGCGGAAAGGCTTCGGTGCTTTTCGATGACCTTCAGCGCTGGTTCGAAGGCCTGTGGCACGGCAAGACGCTTGCCGGGACTGTCGCTTCGATCTCGGTGTTCGCCGCGGTCGTGGTCTTCCTCGTCGCGCGCGCTCACGCGCGGCGAGAATAATTGCGACCCTGACCCCGAATTAGTACCTGGCGTTCCCCGGCGTGCGCGGGAACGGGATGACGTCCCGGACGTTCGAGAGCCCGGTGACGTAGGCGATGGTGCGCTCGAAGCCCAGGCCGAAGCCGGCGTGCGGCACGCTGCCATAGCGGCGCAGGTCCCGGTACCACTCGTAGCTTTCCCGCTTGATCCTCAGCTCATCCATCCGGGAATCGAGGACGTCCAGGCGTTCCTCTCTCTGCGAGCCGCCAATGATCTCGCCGATGCCCGGCGCAAGCACGTCCATCGCCGCGACGGTCTTGCCGTCGTCGTTCATGCGCATGTAGAACGCCTTGATGTCCTTCGGATAGTTCATGACGATCACCGGCTTCTTCGCGTGCTTCTCGGTGAGCCAGCGCTCGTGCTCGGACTGCAGGTCCATGCCCCACTTCACCGGGAACTCGAACTTCTCCTTCGAGCGCTCGAGCGTCGCGATCGCCTCGCCGTAGTCCATGCGCACGAACTCCGACTTCACGATGCCCTCGAGCTTCCCCATCAGGCCCTTCTCGATGCGTTCGTCGAAAAAGCTCATGTCCTCCGGCCGCTCTTTCAGCAGCGCTTCAAACACGGACTTCAAGAGCTTCTCGGCCAATGACGCGTCGTCCGAGAGGTCGGCAAAGGCGATCTCCGGCTCGATCATCCAGAACTCGGCGAGATGCCGGCTGGTGTTCGAGTTCTCGGCGCGGAAGGTCGGGCCGAAGGTGTAGACCTTGCTCATCGCCAGGCAGTAGGCCTCGACGTTGAGCTGCCCGGAGACCGTGAGGAAGGTCTCGCGGCCGAAGAAATGCTCCTTCTCGAGGGTGGAGACGCGAAACAGCGCACCCGCCCCTTCGGCGTCGGCGGAAGTGATGATCGGCGTGGCGATCCAGACGAAGCCGTGCTCGTCGAAGAAGCGGTGGATCGCCTTGGCCACGGTATGCCGCACCCGCGTCGCGGCAGAGATGACGTTGGTGCGCGGCCGCAGGTGGGCGACCTCGCGCAGGAACTCCATCGTGTGGGGCTTGGGCTGGATCGGATAGTGGTCCGGGTCCTCGACCCAGCCGATCACCTTCACCACTGTCGCCTGCATTTCGAAGGGCTGCCCCTTGGCGGGCGACGGGACGATGCTGCCGGTCGCTTCCACCGCGCAACCGGTCGTCAGCCTTTGTACTTCGCTGAAATTCTCTATCGAACTTGAAACAACGATCTGGACCGGATGGAACGCCGAGCCGTCCGAGACGTGCACGAAGGAAATGCCGGCCTTGGAGTCGCGCCGCGTGCGCACCCAGCCCTTGACGGTGACGGGAGTTTCCTTCGGCGCGCGCCCGGCGAGGATCTCGCGCACGCTCAGCTGCGGGGAGGACATTGCAGCAGACTATATACAAAAAAAAGCGGCCACCCGAAGGTGGCCGTTTAAGTAAGAAGCCGTTCTCAGGGAGGAGGAGAAGAACGGCTCTAGGGGGACTTCGTATTCTCCGGATCGCGGCGCCGTTGTCTGTCGCCGGGGTCCAGCGCGTGGCGTCGACTCGCGGCGACAGGGGGCGCCCGTCAGCTACAGGACGGCGCCTGTCTAGAGGGTGAAGCGGAACGCCTTCAGCAGCGCGCCGGGCAGGCGCTCGCTGCCGCGCGAGCGCTCGCCGTAGGTGGAAGGGTCGGGCAGGAGCTCGCGCTGCTTCGTCAGGTCGACGAGGTTCTCGCCGAGCACGCGGTAGATCGAATCGTCGAAGCGCATCGCCGCCACCGGCGCGGCGATCCTGCCGCCCTCGACCCAGAAGGTGGCGAAGCGCGTCATGCCGGTGATCCGGCCGGCGGGCCGGTCGGAGAAGTTCAGGTACCAGAGGTTGGAGACGTACAGGCCGGTGTCGAGCGCCGCCAGGATTTCGCTCTCTTCCAGCGCGCCCGCCGCCATGTCGAGCGACGAGGTCATCTCGCCGCCGACCGCGCCGTTGGTCTGCAGGCCGTACTCCTTCGCCGAGCGCGGCGAGACCAGCGCGTCGCGCAGCTCGCCTTTGTCGACCAGCACCACCTGGTCGGGCTTCAGGAAGCCGTGGCCCTGGAAGCCCGGCGCGATACCTTCGGCGGTGTTCTCGCGCAGCGTCACTTTCGGCGAAAGGCGCGCGCCGTCCTGCATGCGCAGCAGCGGGCTCTGCCGCGTCTTCTGCGCCCGCGCCGAGAAGCCGCCCCAATTGAGGAGGCTGGTGATCTCGCTCAGCGCCCGCGGCGCGAGGTAGGCGCGGTATTCGCCCGGGGGAATGTCCTTCCTCTTGAGGTCCAGAAGCGAAAAATCCCTGGCAGACGATTCCAGTTTCAGCTGAAAAACCTTTGCATCCCATTCGAAGCCGGCGTAGCCCGACTTCACCGCGCGGTCGCCCTCGCCGTGCAGGCTGAAGTCGAAGTTGAAGCTGTCGACCTCGTGCCAGTTCTTCTGCCCGAGCGAGTTGGCGAAGCCGCGCATCTGCGCGCCGCCGGCATAGATACCGACGAAATCCAGCTTTCCGGCTTTCTCGAAGACGACATCGATGATGTCCCGCGAGGCGAGCAAGGCGCCCGGCTTCACGCTCTCGCTCAAGCGCGGCTCTTCGTTGATGAGCAGCCACGGATCCTCGGGCAGCCCGTCGAGCGAATCGCGCAGCGCGCGCAGCACGTCCTCGTGGTCCTCGCCTTCGAGCGGCACGGTCGCGGTCGCCTGGCGGCGATCCCGGACCAGCCGCAGATCGAGGTAGCCCTGCTCCACCGTTCCCGCCTGGCGCACGCGGCCGCGGTTGAAACGCACGAAATCCGAGCGCTCGGCAGAGAGATTGCAGAGCAGCGTCTCGTTCGCGCGCAGGCCGCGCGCGAGCCGGCCGCTCAGCTCGAAGAACCGGTCCTTCACGACGGCGATATTAGCGCCGCAGCTCGGCGCGCTCGCCCAATGGAAGCCCGTGGGGCTGGTTGTAGACCGGCAGGCGGCCCCAGGCCTCGTAATAGGAGCGCAACTCCTCGGTGGCGCGGGTCTTGGGAGCCTTGGTCAGCTCGAAGCTGAAATGGGAGGCCATCATGTCGTCCGCCATGGTGACCGCGAGCGCGTGCAGCAGGTCCTTCCTCAGGTTCGAGCGCGGAGCAGTGCGGCCGATATAGACGGGATCACGCTCCTGGAAGAGGGTAAAAATTCCCGATTCCTCGGGTACTTTCAGCACCTCCTCCTCGATAAACGGCTCGCGCATGGGCAGGGCTCCTGGGTTGCCCAAATTGCTGCAGGCACCGTGCCCGCTGTCAGGAAAACCCCGGGTTCCCGGCAACGCCGATCAGCCTCGGCAGGTTGGGCCGACGGGGCGAGACGACTTTGTGATCCTTCAGCCAGCGCTCGACCAGGTCCCAGACGGGCTCGCCCGTCGCTCCCTCGGCCACCGGCGCCCAGCCCGCGACGCGGTAGGCCTTGTCGGCCTCGAGCGGCAGGCCCGCCAGCCGCAGGTCGGAGATCCGCCTGCCCATCTTCGCGCCCGGCTCGCAGGCATAGGTGAGGCCGCCGACCCGCACCATGTCGCCGCCCTGCTGGTAATACGGATCTGGATTGAAGAGGTTATCGGCCACGTCCTCGAGGATCACCTTGATCTGGCGGCCGGTGATCTCGTTCAGCGTCGCCGCCGGATAGGTGATCGCCGACTGGTCCATGAGGTGCTCGCGCGTGATCGCCTCGCCGGGCAGGAGCGTCGTGCCCCAGCGAAAGCCGGGCGAGAACGCGATCGGCGCGCCGTGCACCTGCATCATCGCGTCGAGGAAGAGCTGGTCGAAGCTGCCGTTGAAATTTCCTCGCCGATAAAGCAGCCCCTCCGTGGTTGCCAGCTTCTCCTCCAGCTTTTCCTTGTAGGGCCTCCGGACGCTTTCAATCAGGCGCGCCATGGGAGCGTCCGGAGGTATCAGATTTGAAAAGACGGGAAGCAAACGATATCGGTAGTCAGTAACCCGGCCACCTTTCACTTCAAGATCCAGGACGCCGAGGAACTTGCCGTTCGAGCCGGCGTTGGTGACGAGCGTCTGCCCGCCCGGGTTCCTCACCGCCACCGGCGCCGGCACGCCGTCGTGCGTGTGGCCGCCGAGGATCGCGTCGATGCCGCGCAGGCGGCTTGCAAGCTTCAGGTCCACGTCCATGCCGTTGTGCGAGAGCAGCACCACGGCCTGCGCGCCCTTCCCCCGCACCTCGTCGACCAGCTTCTGCAACTCGCGCTCCTGGATGCCGAAGGTCCAGCCCTCGATGAAGCGGCGCGGGTGGGCGATCGGAACATAGGGAAATGCCTGGCCGATGATCGCGAACGCCACGCCCTTCGACTCGCGCATCACGTAGGGCTTGAACACCGGCTCCTCGAAATCCGAGGTCTTCACGTTCTGCGCCAGGAACTCGATCCTGCCGAGCTCGCCGTCCACCGCCTCGCGCACCCGCTTGTCGCCGTAGGTGAACTCCCAGTGCCCGGTCATCAGGTCGACGCCGAGCTCGCGGCTGGCGGCGATCATGTCGCGCCCCTGCGTCCAGAGCGCCGTCGCCGAGCCCTGCCAGGAATCGCCGCCGTCGAGCAGCAGCGCGTGCGGCCGCGAGGCCCGTACGCGCTTCACCAGCGTCGCGAGGTGCGCGAAGCCGCCGATCTTGCCGTAGCGCTTCGCCGCCTCGGCGAAGTCGAGGTGCGTGAACGCGTAGGCAAGGTCCGAATCCGACGGCAGGTTGAACGCCTTGAGGAACGCCGCTCCCGTGAGGTGCGGCGGCCGCCCGACGGCTTCGCCGACGCCGATGTTCGCGCTCGGCTCGCGGAAATAAGTCGGCAGGAGCTGCGCGTGGCAGTCGGTGAAGTGCAGCAGGCTCACGTTGCCGAACGGCGTCAGCTCGTAGAGCAGGCTCTGCGCGCGCGCCGGCGAGACGTGCAGCGGCAGGCCGCACGCGGCGGCCGCGCTCAAGACATGGAGGAATTCCCTGCGGTTCATGGATCAAGCATAGATGGTTTTTGCCGTTGGCTCCGTCCCTCTACAATCCCAGCGATGTCGAACGCGGAGCTCGAGCGCTGGAACAACCGCTTCGCCGCGCCGGGGTTCGTGTTCGGCACGGCGCCGAACGCTTTCCTCGCCGCGCAGGCGCCCCGTCTCAAGCGCGGCATGAGTGCGCTCTGCGTCGCCGACGGCGAGGGGCGCAACAGCGTCTGGCTTGCCTCGCAGGGCCTCGACGTGACCGCGTTCGATTTCTCGCCGGTCGCCCTCGCCAAGGCGCGCGCCTTCGCCGAGCGCTCCGGCGTCAAGGTCGACTACCGCGCCTCGACCGTCGAGAGCTGGAACTGGGACGAGCGCCGGTACGACGTGGTGGCCGGGATCTTCTTCCAGTTCGTGGGCCCCGCCGAGCGAGCGCGGGTGTTCGCCGGCATGGCACGGGCGCTGCAGCCTGGCGGCCTGCTCCTCCTGGAAGGCTACGGCCCGAAGCAGCTCGAATACGCCACCGGCGGGCCGAAGAAGCTGGAGAACCTCTACACCGAGGAACTGCTGCGCGAGAGCTTCAAGGGATTGGAGATCCTGCACCTTGCCGCGTACGACGCCGAGGTCGATGAAGGCGCGGGGCACAGCGGCATGTCGGCGCTCGTCGACCTGGTCGCGCGCAGGCCCGGCTAGGACGGCCGCCGGCCCGAAATCGACAGCCCCTTGCGCGCGAAGGCCTTGCGCTCCGCCGGGTCCTCGATGTGCTCGGCGAGGAGCTGGTAGAGCTCGGCTTCGCTGCGGGCCTTGGCGGCGGTGCGTCGCACGAGCACGCGCGCCACGGCGCCGACGTATTGGGCGAGGTCGGCCTCGGCCTTCGCCAGCGTCGCGGCGTCGAGCAAAGCGCCGGCTGCGCCGGCGGGCGGCCCGCTGGGGACCGGCGGGCTGATCGGCCTGCTGTCGCGCGAGTGCTTGCGCACGAACGCCGCGCGCGCCTTCTCGTCCGCGATTTCGACCGCGACTTTGCGGACCAGGTCGGCGAGCGAGGCGCTCTTGCGCGCCTGCGAGCGCACGACCTGGCCGGCGATCGGGCCGATGTACGCGGCGAGCTCGGCGGCGATGGCTGCCAGCGCCTCGGACTCGAGCGACAGCGGCGAGGAAGACGGAGGCGCCTCGGCGCCTTGGGGCTTCGCCGGCTGCGGGATGAGGATCGTCGCCTGGTCGGCGGCGCCGCGGCCGCCCGCGGGACCGAGCGCGCCGCGCAGTTCCGCGACCGACTGCGGCCGCTTCTCCTTCGCGGGCGCGAGCGCCCAGTCGATCGCCTTGAGGAGCTGCGGGCTGTAGAGCGAGGCGTCCGCGGCTTTCACCGCCGGCACCATGGGATCGTCGAACGCGCGCCCCGGCGCCTCCACCGGGCGCTCGCCGGTCAGCATCCAGTAGAGCACCCCGCCCAGGGAGTAGAGGTCGGTCCAGGGCCCCTCGCCGCCGCGCGAGTGGTACTGCTCGAGGGGCGCGAACCCCTGCGACACGACGGTGGTCATGTCCTTGCCGGCCGAGGGGGCGCGCGCCGAGCCGAAGTCGAGCAGTACCGGGGTACCGTCGCGGCGCACGAAGATGTTCTCCGGCTTGATGTCGCGGTGCAGGTAGCCGCCGCGGTGCACGACTTCCAGGCCATCGAGCAGCGGCGCCAGCAGGGCGACGACCGTCGCCTCGGCGAGGGGCCGCCGGGCCTTCACCCAGCCGTGGAGCGCCTCGCCGGCGACGAACTCCATCACCATGTACGCGGTCTGGTTGGCCTCGAAGAAGCGCATCACGCGCACGATGTTCGGATGGCGGAACGAGGCCAGGGTGCGCGACTCCTCGAGGAAGCGCGAGCGCCCCCAGTTGAACGCCTCCGCCGCGTCGGGGGACTTGGAGCGGACCGAGCAGTCCTCGGCACGCTGGGCAACGTCGCCGGGCAGGTACTCCTTGATCGCCACCTTCAGGTTCAGGTTGCCGTCGATGGCGAGGTAGGTGACGCCGAAGCCGCCGATGCCGAGGGTGGACTCGATGCGGTACTCGTTGAGCGCGTAGCCCTGCGGCAGGGCGATGTCCACGCCGGCCGGCTCGCTATTTCTCGTCGATCAGGCTCATCGCCTTCTCGAGGCTGCGGCGCATGCGGTTGAACGACTTGGCGAGCAGCGACACCTCGTCGCGCCCCGAGTCGGGCAGCTCCGGGACGTCGAGCGTGCCGACGCTGATCTTGTCCGCCGCGGCGGACATGCGGCGGATCGGCCGCACGATGAGCAGCGACAGCATGACGTTGAGGATGATGAAGAGCACCACGAACACCACCGCGAGCGAGCCCATGAAGGTATAGAAGGCGCGGTTCGCCTTGGCGATGGCGAGCGACATCGGCACCGAGACGATCTGCGCGCCGATCACCTCGTTCACCTTCCAGCCGTAGCCGTTGTTCGGGCCGTAGAGCTTGACCATCGCCGGCGGCGCCGTCGCCGCCGTGGTATGGCAGCTGAGGCAGGCGCCGTCCTTGATCTGCAGCGGCCGCGCGAGGTAGAGAGACAGGCCAGTCGGGGTGGTGCGCGTGCCCGAGAACTCCTTCGCCTGGAGGTCGTTGCGGAACCCGTTGATGACGTCGGCCTCCCACTCCGTGGCGCGATTGCGCGGGTTGGTGGGGTTCAGCGCCGCTTCCTTGTAGGAGTAGTCCGGATGCGTCTTGCGCAGCTCGTTCATGATTTCCGTCGCGCCGTAGGCGGGAACGCTCTGCGGCAGGAACTCGCCCCTGACCACGCGCAGGTGCGGGCGGACCTGCCCGACGGTATAGGAGCGCATCGACAGCGCCGCCTCCATCATCACGCCGGCGCTGCGCAGCACCTCGTCGCGGGCGTTCTGCTCGAGCAGCTCGCGCGACAGGTAGGCCGACACGCCGAGCCCGGCGCCAAACACCAGGAGCAGCACCAGGTTGAACTTGAGTCGCAGACCCATTTCGCCTCCCCCTTGTCGCTCGGCTTTGCCGTCCGGCCGCGTGAAAGTATATGCCGGCCCGCGGCACGCGCGTCGCCAGCCGCCGACTACTCTACGCCGCCGAACACCTCGACGTCGGCAAAGAGGCACGCCGGCGACGCGTGGCCGACGTGGACTGCCTGGTTCGGCTCGCCCTTGCCGCAGGTCGGCGTGCCGAGCACCTGGAACGTGTCGCGGTCCCCGACCATGCGCAGGCTGCGCCAGAAATTCGCCGACACGCCGCGGTAGTTCGGGTTCTTCACCACGCCGGTGATGCGCCCGTCCTCGATCATCTCGCCCCACTCGCAGCCGAACTGGAACTTGTTGCGCGAGTCGTCGATCGACCACGAGATATTGGTGCGCATCAGCACCCCGCGCCTGATCGACTTGATCATGTCCTCGAGCCGGCTCTCGCCCGGCTCGACGTTCAGGTTCGCCATCCGGTCGATCGGCGGGCGGTTCCAGCTGCTCGCCCGCGAATTCGCCGTGCCCCGCATCCCCGTGCGCAGCTGCGACAACGAACCACCGAGCGGCGCTACGAGAATCCCGTTTTTTATTAACCAAATTTTTTCTGCTTTCGTCCCTTCATCATCAAACCCGAACGAGGCGAATTCCTCCCGCCGCGTCGGATCGAACGTCACGTTCAGGAGCTTCGAGCCGTACTGGTACTCGCCAAACATCTCCGGCCGCACGAAGCTCGTGCCCGCGTAATTCCTCTCGTCGCCCAGGATCCGGTCGAGCTCGAGCGGATGGCCGATCGACTCGTGGATCTGCAGCATCATCTGGTCGGGCATCAGCAGCACGTCCATCTTTCCCGAGGGGCAGTTCGGCGCCTCGAGCAGCGCCAGCGCCTCTCGCGCAAGCCGCTCGCCGCAGCCTTTGAATCCCGACCGCTCGAGCTGCTCCCAGCCTCCCTGCTGCGCGTGCTCCAGGCTCCTCGACTGCGTCACCACTCCCGCATTGGCCGTCACGCGCGCGTTCGGCACCGTGAAGCGGAAGCGCTGCCTCAGCTCGCCGCCGGTATTCGTGTAGTACAGCCGCTCCTCGTCCACGATCGACAGCGAGGCAGTACGCTCCACCACCCTCTCGTCGATCCTTGCCGCCTTGCACTCCGCCATCAGCAGGTCGCGGATCTCCGCGTTCTTCGGCCGCTCCTTCAGGAACGGGCTTTCGTACTCGCCTTTCGGCGCCGGCATCCGCTCCGGGTCGAACCTGAAGACGCTCTTCCCCTTCGTCGCCTCCGCCCACTCCGTCGCGCGATCGAGCGCCGCCTGCAGCCCAGCCTGGCTCAGGTCGCTCGTTGCGCAGTAGCCGTAGCCCCCGTCGAGGACGGCAGTCAGCATCGCCCCCCGGTCGACCGAGAAGCTCGGCGGTTCGAGCGTGTCTTGCCTAACAGCGAGGAGCTCGTGCCTCTCCTCGTGGGAGCGGAGCGACCAGAACGGCGCCCTGGAGCGCAACTCGCGAGCCTGCATCCCTGAAAGTATCGGGACCGGAAAGGCCGGTGTCCACTCGGCTCTTTAATTTGACCGCGACGGTCACGCGAGCGCGCAGGGGCCATACTGCTTGATGTCCCTGGGCTACGACACCTGCGTCTACTGCATCGTGCTCGACGATGCGGGGCCCGACGTGGCACCCCACAAGAGACTCCTGCTATCGACCGCTGGCGTGCACCGTTGCGAGATCTGCAGCACCTGCTGGCGCTGTCAGCCGGTCATCGGATGGCGGCGGCAGCCTGCGTCCTCGGAAGGCGTGCGCTGAAAATCGTGCCGTTGCTGCTCGAGGACTCGGCCTGCAGCGTCCCGCCGTGCATCGTCACGATCTCCTTGGCGATGTAGAGACCCAACCCCAGGCTCGTGGACGGCTCGCTGGCCTCGTCCACCAGCGGCGATGGAATCTGGACCAGCGGATTGAAGATGACCTGCAGCTGATCTTCCGGAATCGGCTGACCATGGTTCTGCACCCGCACGGTGACTTGCAGCGGGTCCCCGTGCGCGGCGAGCGTGATCGGCTGAGTCCTGTCGCCGTGCCGCACCGCATTCTCCAGCAGGTTCAGAAGGACCTGCTGGAAACGCTCGGCGTCGAAGCGCCCGGTGAGGTCGCCCGAGGTCTCGAGCTTGAAGCCGCGCTCCGGATGAACGGCGCGGATCTCGTGGAAGGCAATCCTGCAAATCTCCTCCATGCTTGCCGGCTCGGGCGATATCGGGATCGCGCGGCCGAGCCGCGCCCTCGTGTATTCCAGCAAGTCCTTGATCATGCCGCTCATTCTCGCGGCGCTGCGGTTGACGGTCCTCGCGGCGTTGAGCGGGCCGCCGACGGGCAGCACCCCGGGCGACGAGAGGTAGAGGCCCGAATTGGCGATCGCCGAAAGCGGGCTGCGCAGGTCGTGGCCCAGGATGGCGAGAAAGGTGTCCCGCGAGCGCGCCACTTCATCGGAGTAGTTGGCGATCGATTCGGCGAGCGCCTGGTCGATGGCTTCGTTGAAGCGCGTCATCTGGTAGAACGCGGTTGGATCGCCGTTCACGCCGTGCTTCAGCCAGAGGCGAAGCACGCTCGCCCGCAGCGCGCGGAATTCCGCCGCGAGCTGGCGCAGGTCGAAGCCGGCGAGGTGGCGCAGCGCGCCGTGCGTCATGGCGGCGGTGCGGGTTGCCTCGGCGATCTGCACGAAGCCCTTGGATTTGTACTGCTGCTCGAGGTCGGACTGGTCCGACTCGATGTCCTCGGCGATGGCGGTCAGGACCTGGGTTGCATGGTCGCGCAAGGCAAGCGAGGTCATGACCTGGCCCGGGGCGAGGAGCGTGGTGGCGAACGCCTCCCACTCCACGAGAATTTCTTCGAGATTCGTTTTGATGAATTCGGCGAGCCTCACGGCATCTCCTTCGGACAGCTCTAAGGGGGCCTGAGGGGGAGGAAGTTGTACCAGACCGGCGCCGGACCGACGCTCACCTTCTTCTACTCTCATTCCACTCGGCGCTCTGTCCGGCGCCGTACTCAGCCGCTACGTCTTCAGGCGATAGCCCGTCTTGAAGATCCACCACACCGCGACCAGGCATAGCGCCAGGAACAACGCCGTCATCCCCAGACTCACGCCGACCTGCACATCGGCGATCTCGTAGAAGCTCCAGCGGAAGCCGCTCACCAGGTAGACGACGGGATTAAACAACGTCACGGTCTGCCAGGCGGGCGGGAGGACGCTGATGGAGTAGAAGGTGCCGCCCAGGAAGGTGAGCGGAGTGATGATGAGGAGCGGGACGAACTGGAGCTGCTCGAAGCCGTCCGCCCAGACGCCGATGATGAAGCCGAACAGGCTGAAGGTGACGGCGGTGAGGACGAGGAAGCCGAGCATCCAGACCGGGTGCGCGACGCGAAGCGGGACGAAGAAGGCGGCGGTGATGAGGATGACGACGCCGATGATGACCGACTTGGTCGCGGCGGCGCCGACATAGCCGATGACGATCTCGAACGCGGAGATCGGCGCCGAGAGCAGCTCGTAGATGGTGCCGGTGAAGCGCGGGAAGTAGATGCCGAACGAGGCGTTGGTGACGCTCTGGGTGAGGAGCGAGAGCATCACCAGCCCGGGGACGATGAAAGCGCCGTATTGCACGCCCTCGATCTCCTGGATGCGCGAGCCGATCGCGGCGCCGAAGACGATGAAGTAAAGCGCGGTGGTGATCACCGGCGCGACGATGCTCTGCCCGATGGTGCGCCCGGTGCGAGCCATCTCGAAGACGTAGATCGCCCAGCACGCGCGCCAGTTCATCGGTCCTTCCTCACCAGGTCGACGAAGATCTCCTCGAGCGAGCTCTGCGAGGTCTGCAGGTCCTTGAAGCTGATGCCGGCGCTGGCGAGATCGTCGAGCAGCCCGGTGATGCCGCTCTCCTCGGCCCTGGTGTCGTAGGTGTAGACGAGCTCCTTGCCGCCGGCGGCGAGGGCCAGGTGGTACTTGGAGAACTGCGCGGGCACTGCCTGGAGCGGGCTGTTGAGCTGGAGAACCATCCGCTTGCTGCCCATCTTGCGCATCAGCTCTTCTTTCTTCTCGACCAGCACCAGCTCGCCCTTGTTGATGACGCCGACGCGATCGGCCATCAGCTCGGCTTCCTCGATGTAGTGCGTGGTGAGGATGATGGTGACGCCCGAGTCGCGCAGCTCGCGCACCACCTGCCACATGTCCTGGCGCAGCTCGACGTCGACGCCCGCGGTCGGCTCGTCGAGGAAAAGCACCTGCGGCTCGTGCGAGAGCGCCTTGGCGATGAGCACGCGCCGCTTCATGCCGCCCGAGAGGGTGACGAGCTTAGAGTCCCTGCGGTCCCAGAGGGCGAGCGAGGACAGCGTCTTCTGAACGAACGCAGGATCGCCGCGTTTTCCAAACAAGCCGCGACTGAAGTTGACGGTCGCCAGCACCGACTCGAACGGCGTCATGGCGAGCTCCTGCGGCACGAGGCCGATCAGCGAGCGCGCGGCGCGGTAGTCGGTGAGGATGTCGTGGCCGCCGACCGTCACCCTGCCCTGCGTCGGCGTGACGACGCCGCAGACGATGTTGATGAGCGTGGTCTTGCCGGCGCCGTTCGGGCCGAGCAGGGCGAAGATTTCGCCTTTCGCGATCTCGAGGTCGACGTGCTTAAGCGCTACGCGGCCGCCGGCGTAGGTCTTGGAGAGGCCCTGGATCGAGAGGATGGACGGCAAGGCGGCGATTATCGCCGCCCGCCGCCCTGTTTTTATCTACCCGATGCGGCTGATTTCACCTGCAGGTCGTTCCGCACGGTCTGCACGCCGGAAACGCCGCGCGCCGCAGCCGCCGCCTGATCCGCCTTCTCCTGGGAGTCGACGAAGCCCGAGAGCTGCACCTCGCCCCGATAGGTGGTGACGTTCACGCTGGCTGCCGTGCCGGCGCCGACGTCCTTGGCGATCGCGGTCTTCACCTTGGCCGTCAGTCCTGCGTCATCGACGACTGCGCCCGCGCTGCGGTTTGGGCTCTGCCCGCTGTCGCGGTGCGCGCAGCCTGCAGCGACAAGAACGAACGCCGAGAGTACTGCCAGAAATACCTTGGTCATGGATTTTCTCCAGAGTGGTTACTCTGGACGAGAGCAGCAAGATTCGTGCGCGAAAAAGGCTATTAGTGCTATGGGGATGGGGGCTGCGGGCTCGCGTCCGAAGGCCCCTTGAGTTCCACCGTGTTGCCCTCGGGGTCGGCGAGGTAGATCGAGATGCCGCTGCCCTCGGCGCCGAAACGGTTCCGGATGTCGCCGACGGCGACGCCGTGCTTCTTCAGGTGGGCGACGATGGCCTCCTGGTCGAACGGCTCGACGCGAAGGCAGAGGTGATCCATGTTGCGGCCCTCGCGGCCGGCGGCGGCGCCGCCGGGTTTGCCGAGCGGGCCGTCCACCGCGACGAGGTCGATCATGCACGCGCCGACGCGCAGGTGGGTCATGCCGAATTTGGATCGATAGGCGACGAAGCCCGCGCCGAGGACGTCGCAGTAGAAGCGCGCCATCGCCTCGATGTCGCGCACGCGCAGGACGACGTGGTCGATGCCGCGGATGTTGATCACAGCCGGCCTACTTCGGCTCGTCCGCGCTGCCGCGCACGCCGCCGGTCGGCTGGCCGGTCTTCTCGTCCTCGATCCAGACCTTCAGGCCGTCGCCCGTCTGCCCGGCCTTGATGAGGTAGGAGCCGCCCGCCTCGCCGACCAGCCAAAGGTGGGCGGTCACCGCGGCGCCCGGGCCCCGGTATCGCAGTTGCAGAGTGTGCTTGCCGGGAAGCATGTAGACCGCCTGCGCACCCGACGAGGAGCTGAAGATGCCCTCGCCGAAGCTGAGCGTCTGCTTGCCGTCCACCTGCTGGATGTCGATGCGCTCGCCGGCGAAGGCGCGGCCGCGCAGGTCGACCCGCGCGATCACATGCTGCGACGGCGAGAGCGTCGGTCCCGGGTAGAGCTGGGTCACCGGCGCCGCGGCGCAGCCGGCGAGCGCGATGACGGAGAGAAATACGGCGATGCTTCGCATGAGCTTCCTCTGATTGGCTACTGCAGCGGTTCGCGGATGAAAGGATAGCGCGCCGCCTGGTATTCCGGCCGGGAAACCAGCTTCTTCATCTGCAGCATCGTCTGGTACGGCGCCTCGCTGATCGAAAGGCGCACGAACCACGCCAGGAGCACCGAGGAAAGGCTGCCGCCGGGGTCGCCATAACCCTGGAAGACCACCTCGACCATGCCGCCGGCGAGCGGCGTGAAGGTCCACGACGACTCGACCACCGGCATGCGGACGTAGCGATCGTCCTTCGGCGCGAAGTCCGGCGCGCCGCTGCCGCGGAAAGTCACTTGCAGCGTCCCGGCATCCTGGGTGATCGTCGAGTGCACGATCACGTCGCGGTCATAGAGCGGCAACGGCAGGGAATTGATCATGTAGGCGTAGCTCTCGGTCTCGCTGATCACCTTCAGCCGCTCGGCCTTGCGGATCCGGTACGCCCACTCGGGCATGCGGTCGAGGTCCTTGAACAGCGCGACGAAGGCGCTCAGCCGGCTCTGCACCCGGGTCACGCCCCTGAATTCCGGATAGCCCTGCTCGCTGACGCGGCTGAAGACCTGGATGCCCGCTTCCGTATCGGCGACTCTCAGTTGCCAGTCGTCCGCCGCGCATGCCAGCGGCAGGCACAGGACCGACGCCAGCAGCGCAGCGAAACGCAGGTGCATCCAGCCAGTCTAGCGGCATCCGGAATTCGGGGTCAGGGTAACAATTCACCCGGCCCGCAACTGACGTAATTGTTACCCTGACCCCGAATTACTCCGCCGCGGCGGCCAGGCGATTCATCGACGGAAGCTTACTGAATCAACTCGTCCGCCCGCACCAGCACCGACTGGGGAATCGTCAGGCCGATCGCCCTGGCGGTCTTTATGTTGACGACGAGCTCGAACTTGGTCGGCTGCTCAACCGGGAGATCGCCCGGCTTCGCGCCCTTGACTATCTTGTCCACGTAGGTCGCCACGCGCCGCCACGAATCGGAGAGATTCGGGCCGTAGGTCATGAGATTGCCGTCCTTCGCGAAATCCGACCATCCCGAGACTGCGGGAATCCGACGCCGCAAGGAGTAGTCCGCAATCGCCTTGCGCTGGAGCATGATCAAGGCATCGGGGAACGCCGTGATCGCTTCCGCGCGTTCGCTGGTCATCGCCTCGAACGCGGCCTCGACCTCCTTCGCGTTTCGCACCGGCAGGTACTGGAGCGCGATTCCCATCCCCCGGGCAGCGTCCTGGGACCCGCTCAGCTCCCGCGACTCGCCCGGATGCAAAGGGTTGGCGAGGATCGCGATGCGCGATACGCGGGGCAGCACCTCGCGCAACAGCTCGATGCGCTTGCCGACCAGGTCGAAGGTCATGTAGCTCACCCCCGAGAGGTTTCCACTGGGCCTCGACAGGCTTGCGACGAAGCCCGCCTCGACCGGGTCGCCGCTGTAGCCGAAGACGATCGGAATCCTGCCGGCGACGACCTCCTTCACCTTCTGGACCGTCTGCCCCTGCGCAACGATGATCTCGACTCCAGCTCGCAGGAGTTCCGCCGTGCGGTCGGCAATCTGCTCATCGCCCTCTGCCCAGCGGACCTCGAGCACGAGGTTGCGCCCCTCGACGTAGCCGAGGTCACGCAAGCCGAGTTTCATCGCGTCGAGAAACAGGGAAGTCCTCGACGTCGCGCTGCCGATCGCGATCCAGCCGACCTGCACCGGTTTGTCGCGCTGCTGCGCCAACGCCCCGCCCGCCCATGCGACGACCAAAGCGCCCGTGACTTGCAGCATGCGGCGGCGATCGGTCACCTGACCAGTCTAACCTGTCAAGAGTTCCGCGGGCTGACTTCGCTCAGGCGATCGACGCGCCGCAGGCTCGGAAAGAGCTGCGTCCACAGTACGACGATGAGAAGCGTGCCGACGCCGCCCGCCAGTGCGGCGGGAACGGCGCCCAGCCACGCCGCCATCAGGCCGGCGCGGAACTCGCCGAGCTCGTTGGTGCAGCCGACGAAGAGGACGTGGATGGCGCTCACGCGGCCGCGCATCTCCTGCGGCGTGGCGAGCTGGACGATGGTGGCGCGCACGAAGACGCTCATCGCATCTCCCGCCCCGAGGAGGAACAGCGCAAAGAGACTGAGGAAGTAATTTCGGGATAAGGCAAAAACCAATACGGCGACGCCGAACAGCGCGACGCCGCCGAAGATCGCCCGCCCCGCGTGCGGCTGGCGCGGCTCGGGAAGTTGCGCCAGCGCCAGGCTGGTGCCGATTGCGCCCACCGCCACCATGCTGCGCATCAGGCCGAGGCCGCTCGGACCGACGTGCAGG
>Ga0134123_10000808_pt1 | contig 20563 bp, 17 predicted proteins | sample KB303_FD_96460 | JGI IMG/M metagenome (GOLD analysis project Ga0134123, IMG submission 96460) | Terrestrial soil microbial communities without Nitrogen fertilizer from Kellogg Biological Station, Michigan, USA - KB3-0-3 | ecosystem: Environmental > Terrestrial > Soil > Unclassified ...
GACACCCTGCCGGCGGCCAAGGGGCTCTATCTGCCGCTGCGCACCTCGCAAGGGACCCTGGGAGTGCTCGGCATCCATCCCTCCGATCCGGCGCTCCTCGCGGCGCCGGACCGGATGCACCTCTTGGAGGCGTTTGCGAATCAGATTGCGCTGGCGGTGGAGTGAGGCCCGGGCTCCGTCAAAGTCGCTTCAGGACCGCCAAAGGATCACAGCGGACGCCGCACAGGCTTCAATCATCCAGGAACGGCGACGGCACGTCCTCGCCGATGATCCCGGCCTGGCGCGCCCGGGCGAACAGCTCGCGGATCGCCCGCTCGCCCTCCTCCCCGATGTCGACCGAGAAGTCGTTGACGTAGAGGTCGATGTGCTGTTCGATGACGTCGTCGTCCATCTCCTGCGCGTGGGCGCGCACATAGGCCAACGACGCCACGGGGGCGATGAAGGCATGCTGCACCGAGAAGCTCAATGCCTTGTCAATGGCTCGGATCGTCGCCTTGCCCAGGCTGCGGCGGGCCAGGATGCCGCCCAGCGGGATCGGCAGCCCCGTCTCCCGCTCCCACCACTCGCCGAGGTCCACCACCTTCACCAGGCCGTGATCCGCGTAGGTGAAACGTGACTCGTGGATGATGAGCCCCGCGTCCACCTCGCCGCGCTCCACGGCGGGCATGATGTCGCTGTAGACCCGCTCCTCGCCCGCCTGCGCACCGGGGGCGAAGAGCCGCAGCAGCAGGTTCGCCGTGGTGTTCCGCCCGGGGATGGCGATCCGCTTCGCGACCAGATCCGCGGGATCGATCGGCTCGCGGGCGACGACGAGGGGACCGCAGCCGCGGCCCAGCGCGCCGCCGCTGCGCAGGAGCACGTAGTCGTCCAGGAGGTGCGGGATGGCGCCGTAGGAGACCTTGGTGACGTCGAGGGCTGCCTCGGCGGCCAGGCGGTTCAGCGTCTCCACGTCCTCCAGCCGCGGCGCGAAATCCAGCCCTTTCACCGGGATGATCCCGTGCACCAGCGCATGAAAGGTGTACGTGTCGTTCGGGCACGGCGAGAAGCCCAGCGAGAGCGTGCGCATCGCGTTTGTCGTCATGGTCGTCATCCTTGATCCCAAGCCGCCGCCACCACGCGCACCGCCCGTTGTGCGGCCTCCGCCGCCTCGGCCAGGCGCCAGCGGGAGAGGTCACGGTCTTCCACAGTATTGCTCACGGCGCGCAGCTCCAGGAAGGGCACCTCGTAGAGCGCCGCCACGTGGGCCAGGGCGGCACCCTCCATCCCCTCGCAGAGCGCGCCGAAGCGCCGCGCCAGGGCCTCGCCGCGCGCGGCCGTCCCCGAGCACGCGGACACGGTGACGAACGGACCCACGCGCGCCGCGATCCCCGCCGCCTCCAGAGCCGCCCGCGCGCGCTCGACGAGGTCCGGATCGAGGGCGATCTCGTTGAAGATGCGCGCCCCGCCGCGCTCCAGCAGCGGAATGCCGATCCCCTCCGTGGAAGTCCACCCACCCGGCGCCTCCACCCCCTCGTCGCCGTAGACAGCGGCCGAGGCGAGCGCCACGTCGCCAAGCGCCAGCCCCGAGCCCGGATATGCGCCGCCCACCCCGAAGCCGACCACCCCGCGCACGGGACGCGTCTCCAAGAGCGCCGTGAGCGCGTGCGCGGCGTTGGTCTTGCCCATGCCGGCGGGGAGGACGAGCGCCGGCGCGCCGTCCAAAATGCCGCTCCACGCAGTCTTCCGCCCTACCTCCGTCTCGGCAGCTTCGGAGAGCCAGCCACGCAACAGGGCGCACTCGAACGGAACGGAGCAGATCAGGGCGAGCGGTTCGAGATCGGTCATTTGCGCCAGAAATCTACCACCTGCGCCGCCGCCTCACGCCACCTTCTCTTCCAGAACGGCCTCAGCCACTCGCGGGCGTGGACGGTAGGCGGACTCGGGGATTTCGGCCAGCCGCGAGGAATGAGCTCGCGAGCCCAGGCCGTAGAACTGGCAGAAGCTCATGATGAGCGGCCGCCAGGCGTCGGGATCGATCCGGTCCTGGTGCCCATGGAGCAGCAGCCGTTCTTCGATGTGGACACGCACGATGCGGACCTCGAGAGCGATCAGGTTTCCCTTGCGCGCGGGATCGTTCTCCGCGAGGCGATGCGAATTTTCCAGCACGGCCTCGAGCTGCACCGGGCATTCGCGGATGCGCGGCGGCGCGACGACCTGCGACTCCTCGGACGTCAGCCCGGCCACGCCGAGCTTGTCCGGCTCGTACCGGTAGCCCATCGCCACCTTGTGCGGCGGCACCGGGTTCGAGCCGGTGAGCCGCGCCAGCCGGTCGACGGCGGCGACCTGATCGACCGACGGAAGGTTCAACACGCACTCTCCGGTGCGCAGGACGTTGGCGGGCGTCTTCGACCGCGCTCCGAATCCCAGCAGGCAGCTCCAGCCGAGCCACCACGCCGAGGACATCGGCGCGACGTTGGGTGATCCGTCCTCGTTGAGTGAGCTCACCAGCACGACCGGCGTGCCGAAGTAGAGGATCGCCGGTTCGATGGTCTTGTGCATCACGTTCTCCTTTCGAAGAGGATGGTAGGCGGCGGGACCAGCGGGATCTATCCGGTTCTTGCGGCTGAATTCGATCGCGGACGAGGCCGGCGCATCCACACTTACCTCCGAGGGAATTGAGGGGACGCAGACCGGCGGATACCTTCTGGATCACCGGCGTGGTGCCGGACATTCAGGAGGTCGAGATGAGCACGTACCCGATTCACAGCGTCGACACCGCCCCAGAGGATGCCAAGCCGCTTCTCCGCGGTCTGAAGGAAGGCCTCGGGATGATTCCGAACCTGGCGGCGGCCATGGCCGAGTCGCCACAGCTCCTCAAGGGCTTTCTCACCGTTCGAGAGATCTATCAGGGAGGCACGTTCACCCCGGCCGAGATCCAGGTGCTCTCGCTCACCGCGGCGTTCGAGAACGATTGCGCCTGGTGCATGGCGTTCCACACCCTGATGGCCCGCAAGGAGGGGGTCTCGCAGGAGAGCATCGATGCGCTACGCGAAGGGCGCTCGCCGGTCGAGCCGCGGCTCGGCGCCTTGAGCGATTTCGCGCGCGAGATGGTGCGCCGGCGCGGCGCGGTGGGCGGCGCCGGCCTGGAACGGTTCCACGGCGCCGGCTACACGCGGGCACAGGCCCTGGAAGTCGTCCTCGGGATGGGCTTCTCCCTGCTGGCCAACTATGCGGGGCACCTCGCCGATGCTCCTCTCGACGAGCCGTTGCAGCCGCATGCGTGGCAAGGCGGCTCTCCATCGTAGAATCGGCGGCGCAGTAGCCGTCGTTGGTGCTCGCTTCTGGGGAAACGGACCCGCATGACACGACTCGGAACGCCTTCACCGCGCTCGAGCCCGGTCGGCGTGTTGCTTCAGCGCTGGCGGCAGGTGCGGCAGATGAGCCAGCTCGCCCTGGCGACCGAAGCGGAGGTGTCGCCGCGTCACGTCTGCTTCATCGAGACCGGCAGGGCACGGCCGAGCCGGGAGATGGTCCTGTTGCTGGCGAGCGCTCTGGACGTGCCCCTGCGTGAGCGGAATCTTCTCCTGCTGGCGGCTGGATATGCCCCGTTGTATCGAGAAACGAATCTCGACGGTCCCGAGCTCGGCGCGGCGCGAGCCGCGCTCGATGCGATCCTCCGCCAGCAGGAGCCGTTTCCCGCGGTCGTGATGAATCGATCCTGGGACATCCTCACCACCAACGAGGCCGCATCGCGCTTCTTTGGATTCCTGCTCGATCAGGCGCCCGCGTCCGGGCCGGCGAACGTCATCCGGATGATGTTCGATCCGAACGGGCTCAGGCCTTTCGTCGTGAACTGGGAGGCGGTTGCCGAAGCGCTCATCCGGCGCGTCCATCGAGAGGCTGTCGGAGGAGCTCCGGACGAATCGACGGTCAAGCTACTGGACGAAGTGCTCGCCTTTCCGGACGTCCCTCGCCGCTGGCGGAGGCCCAGCCTGGAAACACCATTGATACCGGTGATTCCCGTCACTTTCAGGAAGAGCTCCAGGACTTTCGCTTTTTTCTCGACGGTCACCACCCTCGGAACTGCGCAGGACGTCACACTGCAGGAGCTGCGCATCGAGTGTTTCTTTCCGCTGGACAAGGAAACCGAACGACACGCGAAGGAGCTGGCATGCATGGAGAGCCTCTGACGTCCCGCGCGCTCAACCGCGCCTTGCTAGCGAGACAGGGGTTGCTCGAGCCGTGGAAGGCCCCGCTCCTCGAAGTGGTCGAGACGATCGGCGCGCTCCAGGCGCAGTACTGGCCGGGGCCGCCCGTCGCGCTCTGGTCGCGGGTGCGTGACTTCGCCGCGGCGGATCTCTACAAGGCGCTGGAGAAGCGGCAGCTCGTCACCGGGACGCTGCTGCGCGGCACGCTGCACCTGGCGAGCTCCCGCGAGCACCCGAGCTATGCGGCGGTCGTGGAGGCGTCCGGGGCCAACGACTGGCGCCGGACCTCGAAGGAGCCCTATCCACAGATGGAAGCGTTGCGCTCGGAGCTCATGGCCTGGACGGCTTCCGTTTCCCGGAACAACGACGAGATCTCGGCCTTCATCGATGACTGGGTCGCCCGTCATCCCGGCGCCGTCGACGAGAAGGAGCGCGCCTTGCAGCAGCAATACAAGTGGGGCCCGTTCCGCAAGACGAGCGACTTCGTCCGGGTGCCCGAGGACGGCCGCTGGGAGCGCGCGCCGGCCGCCCTGCTGGCCGCGCCCCGGCCCGCGAAGAAATCGGCGCCCACGCCCGAGGAGGCGCTCGCCGCCGTGGTCCGCTGCCATCTGCGGGCCTTCGGACCGGCCGCGGCCGAGGACGTGGCGGACTGGATCGGATGGAAGACGCCTCCCGTGCGGGCGGCCCTCGAACGTCTCGCGCCCGGGCTGGTGCGCTTCGAGGACGAGGCGGGCCGCGCGCTCTACGACCTGCCCGAGGCGCCGCGGCCGGATCCCGAGGTTCCGGCGCCGGTCCGCTTCCTGCCCGGATTCGACAACGTACTGCTCGCCTACCCCTCGCGCCGCCGGCAGCGCATTCTTCCTGACGCGCACCGCGAGAAGGTCTACGTGCGGGCCAACCTCCAGGTGCTGCCGGTGTTCCTGGTGGACGGCATGATCGCCGGGACCTGGTCGGTCGCGGAGAAGCGGCGCGAGGCGACATTGACGCTCAAGCCGTTCGAGCGGCTCGCCCGCCCGGCCCGCGCCCCCGTGGTGAAGGAAGCCGAGCGGCTCCTCCGCTTCAGCCATCCGGAAGCCTCGGCGCACCACGTGGTGGACGCCTCCTGACGGATCGGGTCGTCCCCCAAAACGGCACGGAACTGTCGCCTGGAGTGGACGAGCTGCGGAGAGGTTCCCTCGATCGCGGGGGCTTTTCGGGGCGGCATCGGGCTTGCTACGGAGGAGAGACGTACCAGATGTGCGAACCTCAGGAGAGCAGCGATGCACGCAGGCACGAGAGCCCCGATGAACCCAGGGATCGCAGCGAGTGCAGGGAGCATCGAATCCGCGATGGCCGGCTACTACGCGCGGCGGGCGGAAGAGTACGAGCTCATCTTCCAGAAGCCGGAGCGCCAAAATGACCTGCGCGCCCTGCGCACTTTTGTCGTGGAGGCCTTCGCCGGCCGGCACGTCCTCGAAATCGCCTGCGGCACCGGGTACTGGACGCAGATCCTGGCGTGTTCCGCCGCGTCGGTCACCGCCGTCGACGTCAACGACGAGGTGCTGGAGATCGCGCGTGCCAAGCCGCGGGTGCGGGAGAACGTGGAGTTCCGGCGCGAGGACGCCTACGCGCTCCCGGCCTTTCCGCGGCCGTTCTCGGGCGGCCTGGCCGGGTTCTGGTGGTCCCACGTCCCCAAGGCGCGCCTGCGCAGCTTCCTGACCGGCCTGCACCGGGCGTTCGCTCCCGGGGCCACCATGGTGTTCATCGACAACGCGTACGTCCAGGGCAGCAGCACGCCGCTCTCGCGCCGCGACGCGGACGGCAATACCTATCAGCGGCGCTCGCTGAGCGATGGCAGCACCCACGAGGTGCTCAAGAACTTCCCCACCGAGGCGGAGCTGCGCCAGGCGCTCCACGGCCTGGCCTCCAATGTGAAAGTCGGGTTCCTTCCCTATTTCTGGATCTTGACGTACGTGCCAAAAGTGAACGCTTGAGCGCGGGTACCCCTCTCCCACACGCACTCCCTGCCTTCCGGGAGAGGGGAGCCGATCGACTGGCCTATTCGGTCGTAAACGACCCTTCCGTGATCGTCTGGTTTCCGCCGGCTTCGATCGCCAGGACTTCGAAGATGTACTCCGTGCCTGGCTCGAGGAACTCCGCGGGCACCGTCACACTGGTCGTCGCGGCTGAAACATGGATGTCGAATGCTTGCGATGGGTTGCCTCCCTCGACGATGACCTCGTAGCCGACGATCGAGCTTCCCGGAGGATTCGCGACCGGATGCCAGGCGATCACGGTGTTCGCCGGGTCCTCGACCGAGCCTTCTTGAGGCGTGATCACCTCCGGGCCCTCGGGGATGGCGTGTGTGAGCCTCGCCTTGCTGGAGATCATCTGACCATCGATCGTTTGGCCGACGAACTTGTATTTGCCCGCGGGAAAGCGGTGCAGAAACTCGTCGAGCGGCAGCTCGTCGAGCGGTGGCTCGTCGCTTTCGAAGAAGAATTCGGACACGCCGAGAGTCCCGACGCTGCCCTGGGTGGAAACGTCCAGGACCTTGCGCCCTTTCGGATCATAGCCCTTGAGCCATTTCCAGGGGTTTCCGGTGTCCAGGAAGATCTGGATGCCGACGTCTTCGGCGGAGTCGTTGAGCTCGATGATGATCTTCGCTACGGAGAAGGGGATGGCCTTGGCCGTCTCCTCCGCCTGGAGCCCTGGCGCGAAGGCCCCCACGGCGAGAGCGACGACCGTGGCGGCGAACCGGAGTGATCTGTTGCGCGTCATGTTCGTTCCTCCTCTTGGTTCCGCGAGGAGCAGCCTCGCAAAGGGCTCCTCTGACCTATGAGATGCCATGGAGGACGAAATCCTTCGAACGGCATAGCGACGGACTGGCGCCGCCTTCCGCGGACCGTCTCATCGAGGAAGAGGAGGCGCAGGCCGACGAGCGGGCGCTCCGGTGGGTGGGAGGGGTGGGAGGCCACGTCATTGACGTGCCTTCGCAACTCGTCTAAGCTGAAGGACCGGACACGACATACGGGCATCCCGGCCCGCGTCTGGAGGCGCTCAGATGGCTGTTGGTCTGATCATCCCGGCACTCTGGATCTGTTCAGGCATCGTCCTCTACACGGGCGTGCAGGCAGCCATGGTGGGGTTCGTCGGAAACCGCGTGCCGCTCTACCTGACGTTTTCGCTGACGTGCTTGTGCGCGGCGGGCTATCAACTCGCGCTGGCCCAGTACTATCGCGCCCCTTCGGTGGCCGCAGCGGTGGATGCGTTGCATTGGCACTTTGGATTCATCATGATGTTTCATCCGGCCTTTTTCGGTTTCGTCGCTCTCTATACCGGGCAGCGCCGCTTCAAGCCATGGTTGATCGCCGTGACCGCAATCTTCGCTGCGCTGTTCGTCACTTGTCTGGCCTCACCGTTCACTCTGCGCTTCACGGCGATGGAGGCAGACGGCGTCCTGCGCCTGCCATGGGGAGAGGCGCTTGCCCACTTCCGGGGCAAGGCCGGCATCTGGAACCTCTTGGTGCGCTTGGCGGTCTGGGCCGTTCTGGGCTGGGCGATGGTGCGAACTGTCATACAGTTTCGGCGAGGTGAGCGGCGCGCTGCGATGTTCTTGGCTGTTTGTGTGGCACTTCTCCTGGCCGCCAGCGTTCAGGGTGCGATGATCGACTGGGGTATGATCGACTCTTTCTATACCGCGGGCTTTGCATTCCTCGCCCTCGCGGCGCTGATGAGCGTCAGCATGGGTATGGAGCTCCGTGATCGGACCATGGACCTTGAAGCGACCACGTCTGACCTGCACCAGGAAATCGAGCGGCGCCAGCGCATCGAGCAGGCCATCAAACACATGGCCTATCACGACGATCTGACGGGCCTCCCAAACCGGGGGCTCTTTCAGGAGCATCTGGCCGAGGCTGTCGAGCGGGCGCGGAGCTCCGGTGAGTTTGGCGCCATGCTGCTGATCGATCTCGACCATTTCAAGACAATCAACGACGCGCTCTCCCATCTTGTCGGGGATGAGGTATTGCGCGAGGTCGGACGCCTCCTGGCCGAGACCGCTGCCGGGCGCGCCTTTGTCGCGCGCCTCGGCGGCGACGAGTTCGTGGCGGTGCTGAGCCAAACGAGAGCAAGCCCGCAAGAATCTGCCTTCGCAGCCCGCCGATTGGCGGAAGCCGTGACAGAAAAACTGTCGCGCCCGCTGACCGTGGGCGAGCGCATCCTCAATGTCGGCGCGAGCATCGGCATCGCGCCGTTCCCGCATTCCGGATCGACACCGCAGGATATCCTGCGCCAGGCTGACATGGCGCTCTACCGGGCCAAGAACCTGGGGCGGGGCACCATTCAGTTCTATGAATCGCCCATGCAGGAGGCGGTCGATGAGCGGCTGAAACTCGAGAAAGGCCTGCGCGAGGCGCTGGAGAACGATGAGTTCACTCTGCACTTCCAGCCGCAGCTCGACCTGACCGGGCGGATGGTCGGCGTCGAGGCGCTGCTGCGCTGGTGCTATCCGAAAATGGGCGATATTCCACCCTCGTCGTTCATTCCCGTTGCCGAGGAAAGCGGGCTGATTCACGCCCTCGGCACTTGGGTCCTCGATCAGGCCTGTGACCGGCTGACATGCTGGATGCGGGCCGGAGTGTCAGATCTGAGCGAGCTCTCGGTCAACGTCAGCCCCTGGCAGTTCACCCGGCCGGATTTTGTCCAGCAGGTCGCCCACATCCTCGTCACGCGTGGCGCCGATCCCCGTCGCTTGACGCTGGAGATCACGGAAACGGCGTTGCTCTATGACCTCGGCGAAACCATCGAGAAGCTGAATGCGCTGCGTGAGATGGGGCTCAGGATAGCGCTGGATGATTTCGGCACCGGCTACTCCTCGCTCGCCCACCTCAAGTCCTTGCCCTTCGACGAGCTCAAGATCGATCGTTCGTTCGTGAGCGACCTCGCGACAGGGACCGATCGCGCGTTGGTACAGAGCATCATTGCCATTGGCCAGTACATGAAGATACGCGTCATCGCAGAAGGCGTCGAGTCGAGCATGCAGCGCGATCTGTTGGTAGAGATGGGTTGCGAGTGCTTCCAAGGCTATCTTTTCTGCCAGCCTTTGGCGGAACACGATTTCCTCCATTGGATAGATGAGCGAGGGCACGGTTACGGCAGCTTGACGCACCGCGCGTGAGCCACGTCGCGGAATCGCGATCGAAAGGGTGAGCCGAGATCCAGGACGTCATGTGCTGCGAAGAGGGTGCGCAAGGGAGCCCCGGGCCGGCCGCGGCCAGCGGCGCAGCGCCGCCCGGGCCGCGTGATATCCGCAGAGGCCGTGCACTCCGCCCGAGGGAGGTGTGCTCGCGGAGCAGAGGAAGACCCGGGGATCGGGCGTCGAGTACGGCACGAGCCGGGCCACGGGGCGGGTGAAGAGCTGCGACAGGAGGGCGGCGCCGCCGTTGATGTCGCCACCCACCAGATTGGGGTCGTAGGCTTCGAGCGCCGCGGCGTCCATCGTGCGGCGCGCACGCACGAGGCTCCGGAACCCCGGGGCGAAGCGCTCCATCTGGTCCTCGATGGCCGCGGTGCGGTCGGCCGAGGAGCCGTGGGGCACGTGGCAATAGGCCCAGGCGGTGTGCGCCCCCGCCGGCGCCCGCGACGGATCGAACCGGCTGGGCTGCCCGACGAGCACGAACGGCCGCTCCGGCTGGCGGCCGTTCCAGGAGTCGCGCTCGGCCGCCGCGATCTCCTCGAACGTGCCGCCCAGATGGATGGTCCCGGCGCGGCCACAGGCTTCCGCCTTCCAGGGAATGGGACCGTCCAGCGCCCAGTCCACCTTGAAGACGCCCAGACCGTAGCGGTAGAGGGCCAGCCGCCGGCGATAGCGGTCGGGCCACCGGGTGCCGCCGAGACGCAGGAGCTGCGCCGGCGTCAGATCGAGCAGGACCATGCGGGCCGGCGGCAGCTCGTGCAGCGACTTCACGGTCCAACCGGTGCGGATCTCGCCGCCGGCTTCCGCGAGCACCGCCGCGAGGGCGTCCGGGATGCGCTGCGTTCCGCCCGCGGCCTGGGGCCAGCCCACGGCGTGCCCCGACGCGCCCAGGATCAACCCGACCGCGGCCGCGGGGATGCGCTCGAGGGGGAGGAACGAGTGTCCCGCGAGGCCGGCGAAGAGCCCCCGGGCGCGGAAGCCGCGTAAGCGGGACGCCACGGCGGTGGCGGACCGCAACCCCCGCAGCCCGAAGCGGGCCAGGAGGAACGGATGCCGCGGCGGGATGCGCAGGGGGCCCAGAGCGGCATCCGCCAGGGCCCACCAGGAGCGGGCGAAGGGCTCGAAGAGCCGCCGCCAGGCGCGGGCGTCCGCCGGCTCCCCGAAGCTCTCCCCCGTCTCCTCCCAGTCCTGGGACAGGACGGCCGCCGATCCGTCGTCGAACGGATGCGCCAGGGCGAGCGGCGTCTGGATCCAGCGGAGGCCGTAGCGCTCCAGGGGGAGGCGCCGGAAGAAGGGCGAGCCCACGGCGAGAGGGAAGATGGCCGAGCAGATGTCGTGGAGGAATCCCGGCAGGGTCAGCTCGGCCGACCGGGCCGCTCCGCCGACGGTGCCGCGCGCCTCGACGAGCAGAACCGAGCACCCCGCCTGCGCCAGGGTCACCGCCGCGGCCAGCCCGTTCGGACCGCCGCCGACGACGACGGCGTCGAGGTCGGGAGAGCGCGTTGCCATGGAGCCGGGGGAGGTGCAACTTCAGGGCCAGGGAGAAAAGGGAACACGGACTGACACGGACGAACAGGGACACCGGAAAAAAAGACCGGCAGCTGCCTCGCTCTATTTCTTTGTCGTCCGTGGTGGTCCGTGTTGGTCCGTGCCGGTCCGTGTTCGTCGGGCGGGCGGGGGGTATCATGGTGCTCTATGCCCGCCCCGCTCTTTCGCATCGCCCTCGCCGCGCCGGGGCTCGCTCTCGCCCTGCTCGCCGGTGCGCGCTATGGCTCGCTGCGGGCCGAGCAGCAGGCGCAGGAGGAGCGGCTGGAGGCGATCGGCATCCCGCTCGATCCGCGGGTGGGGCGCGAGATCGCCCGCGAGCCCGAACGCGAGGGCGTGCGGCTGCGGGCGGCCCGGGCGGTGCTGGCCGGCGAGATGGCTCACGCCGCGTCGCTCACCCCCGGCACGCCCGAGGAGCGCCAGGAGATGCTCGCCGGCTCGCGGCGCCTGGCCGAAGCGGCCCGGCAGGCCGGCGAGGCCCTCGCCGAGCGGCCCGGGTCCTGGGAAGCTGCCATGGTGCTGGGCGCCGCGACCTACCTGAGCCGTTCCCTGGCGCGCGACAGCACCTTGTTCACCTCCGCCGCGGACTGGGAAGCGCCGCTCCAGGCGGCCCGCCGGATGGCGCCCGCCAAGCGCGAGCCCACCCGATTCCTCACCGCGGCCTATCTCGAGATCTGGCCTTCCCTCTCGGCTCCCAAGCGCGAGCTCACCGGCGAGATGGTGGCCGAGATGTTTCGCGATCCCGAGGACCTCCGGCTCCTCCTCCCCTCCTGGCTCGCCGCCGTCGACCACCGCCGGGCGTTCTCAGCCATCCCCGCCGATCCCCAGGCCTGGGAGCAGACCGAGCGTTTCTACGCCGAGCGCAGCGACTGGGAAGCGTTCCAGAAGGCCCGGCAGCGCTGGGACTACACCCTGTGGAAGCGCCTGCACGAGCGCATCGCCGAAGCCGATGCCCGTCTGGCGCGCGGCGATCTGCGGACCGCGCGCGCCCTGTACCTGGAAGTGGCCGAGCAGGCGCGGCCGGACGCCCGCTACCGCGACCTCCTCGAAGCGGCGCTGACCCGCTGCCCGCCCGGCCCGGTGGGCGCCCAGACCGCCGAGCGCCTGACGCCGCGTCTCGACTGGGCCGTGGAGCGCTGCCTGCTCGCCGAATGCCCGCTGCCGCCGGCGGCTCTCAAACGCCTCGCCCACCTCGCCAGCAACCAGTCGCCGCCGCAGGAGGCGCTCGCCCTCGTGGTGGCCGGCGACCTGCACCAGGCGATCAACCTGGAGCGCCGGTCCGAGACCCTGTGGAGCGAGGCCTGGGCTCCCTATCTGATCGTCAAGGCCCGCGCGATGACGCAGCGGCGGCAGATCGCCGAGGCGGAGAAGGCCCTCGGCCTCGTCCACCTGTCCTGGTGGCAGAGGCCGACCTACTGGCTCGCGCGGCTCGATTTCGCCCGCGCCGCCGGCCGGCTCGGCGAGGCGGTCAAGGCCGAGGAGAAGCTGCGCGGCTTCGCCCGGCGCGAATGGACGGCCGCCGATTGGACCTCTCCCCAGGGGCGTGCGCGGCTGGAGCTGTTCACCGACGGTCCGGCCCGCGGGATCGAGCTGGCGCTCGACGAGGTCCCGGACCGCGGCACGGTCGTTGAGCTGCGGTTGGACGGCGCCACCCGCGGCTCCTTCCCCGCCGGGTCGCAGCGCTCGTTCGCCATCGCGCTCCCGCTCACCCCCGGCTTCCACGTCCTCGAGCTCGACAACGTCGGCGCCGGGCGGGTGCTACCCGGGGCTGTGCGGCTGCGGTGAGGGCCCGTCGAGCGGCACGGCCAGGGCGGCGCCCACCAGCACGGCGAAGGCCAGCGCGTTGCCCGGCATGGTCAGCCCGGAATCCAGGGCCTCGTGGACCAGCACCGAGGCGAGGGCGCCGAGGAGCGCCAGGGCCGCGGCCCGGTTCTCGGACCTGCCGCGGCCGGCGATCACCCGCACCAGACGGAGCGGCACCGGCCAGAGCCCGATCGCCAAGAGGACGATCCCCACGGCGCCGGTCGTCGCCAGCAGCTCCAGGAGGTCGCTGTGCGCGTGCCACCAGGTCCCCTGGAGCTCCCGCGGCTGGACCTGCGGGAACGCGTCGCGGAAGGTGGCGAGCCCGGAGCCGAGCAGCGGAAAGCGCCGCCAGAGGTCGAAGATCGCCGCGTACTCGCGGAGGCGGGCGGTCCAGCTCACGTCGTCGAGCGAGGTGGTCAGCACGCGTCCGAGCCCCTCGCGCAGGCCGATGGCGGCCACCACGGCGAGCCCGGCCACGATCGCGCCCAACCCGAGGAGGGCGGTGCGCCAGCGCCGGCGGACCGCCGCCGCGACCAGCGCCTGCACGCTCACCCCGGCCACCGTACCGAGCAGCCCGCCTCGCGAGCCGGTGAAGGCGAGGCCGAGAAACAGGGTCAGCCAGACGAGGATCGGCGGCGCGAGGAGGAGGAGCTTGCGCTCCATCTGGGCTTCCATCCGGGCCCGCCGCGCAGCCCACCAGGCCCAGGCGAAGGCCGCCGGCAGCGCCATCTCGAGGTAGAGCGCCATGTGGTTCGGGTTGACGAACGTGCCGTGGAGACGCGGGCTGCGCGGGATCTCCACGCCCCAGAGGGTGTCGGCCTGGGCGAACCACTGCTGCGCACCGAAGAAGACCTGGAACAGCGCGCCGGCCAGCAGCGCCGCCAGCAGCCAGCGCCGGTGGGTCCGCCGGCGGCCGGCGACCGCTCCCGCGAGCAGGGCTGCCGCGGCGGCCGCCCAGGTCAGCGCCGCGGCCCGCGAAGCCGCCGGACCGAGGCTCAGGCGGCCCGCCGCGGGCGAGCCGGAGAGCTCCGCCGCCCGCTGCCAGGCCTCGGCATGCCCGGGCGAGAGCAGTTGGATGAGGCTCGCCGGCCAGGGGAGGGACTGCAAGAGGCCGAGCAGGGCGATGGCCGCGAGCGCCGCGGCCGCCAGCGCCGCCGGCCGCAGGTCCTGCGGGCGCTCCATCGCCCAGGCGGCGAGGACCAGCCCGGCGCAACCCATCCCCTGCAGGATCGCGGTCGCCCATGGCGTCACCCCTCCGAACGGCAACGGGCCACCGAGCACCAGGAGGGCCAGCCACCCGGTGAGAAGCCACACCGAGTAGCGTATGATGACGCCGTTTTTCGACTCGACAGAGGCGGTGCTCGCAGTGGCGCCGGCCATACCGTGGGGAGAAGTCATGCGTTTCGAGGTCCGAGTTTGCATCGGGATCTTATTCCTGTTGGCCTGCAGAGCGAAGAGCCAGTATCTGTTGTTCACCCCTCCCGGAGGGCCCGAGTCGCGCCCGGAGAGCATCGAGGACCGCCTCGACCGGGAGATGCGCCAGGCGCCCCATCACCTCGGTCCGGTGCGCATCGCCCCCCTGATCGGCTTCCGCGACGTGGCCTACGTGAACGACCTGTTCTCCACGAACACGAATACCGGCGGGGACGTCACGGCCACGTTCGGCGCCGGCGCCCGCGGCTATCTGCACACCGGCAGCAAGGTGACCTGGATCGGCCAGGTCCTGCCCGAGTACGTCTGGTGGAACGAACGCACCGAGTCGCGGCGCCTGAACGTGTCCGGGGGCCTCGAGATGATCGCCCTGCTCAACCGCCTCACGATCGACGCGGCGGCGAGCCGTGTCGAGCAACAGAAGATCGTCACGCCCGAGGTCCCCGAGCTGGTGCATTCCGCCGTCGACCTGGGCCGGCTCGATACCGAGCTGAAGCTGACCACCAAGCTCCGTCCCTTCGTCTCCGCCCACTGGGCCCGCCAGAAGGGGCTCGTCGACGACCTCCAGGACCCGGCGGCGCAGCAGATCGCGCTGCTCGACCGCGAGGAGCTGAAGGTGCGCGCCGGGGTACGCTGGTATCCGCGGACGGCGTTCTCCATCGGCGTGGGCGCCGAGCGCACCGAGGTCGACTTCGACCGGGCCGAGCTCGACAGCTCGAACGCGGGGACCGCGCCGGTGCTGGAGCTGACGCTCGACCGGCCGCACATCTATTTCCACGCGGATCTGACGGCGCGCTCGCTCACCGCGACCACGGGCTCGCGCTTCGTCGACTACGACGGAGTCACCGGGAGCGTCGCCCTGAACCTCGTGCCACGCTCCAGCTTCCAGAGCTGGCTGTACGCCAACCGCGAGATCATCTATTCGCTGTCGCCGGACTATCCCTATCTGCAGGACACGCGGGTCGGCCTGGCGCTCGGGACCGCGCTCGGGGCGCGCGTCTTTTTCCGGGCGTACGTCGAGACCGGCGACAACGAATACACGGCGTTTTCGCCCACCGCCCCCGAGCGCACGGACGACCTGACGGCCTTCGGGGGTTCCCTGCGCTTCGTGATCACCGAGACCCTGGCCCTCACCCTCCAGGCGACCCGCCTCGAGCTCGACTCGAACGTCCCTGGCGCCGACAACTCCTATACCTCCGGCGGCCTGGCGCTGTCGCTGCGCGGGAACCTGGTGGGGCAGAACCTGTAGGGGGGGCCCGGCCGCGCCGGGTCTGATCGGACCGATCCGTCCGATCCGTCGGATCGGTCCGATCAGACCCGGCGCGGCCGGTATGGAATAAAATCTCCTCCTGGTGTATTCTTGATGTCTGGCAACACCCATGCAATGAAGCACATAGCTCTTATTCCGCTGGTCCTCCTCTACCTGGTTTCTCTGGCCGGACCCAGCCTCGCCCAGAGCGAGAGCCGGACTCCCAACTACCGGATCGGACCCCGCGACCTGGTCGAGGTGCGGGTCTTCGAGACCAAGGAGCTCAACGGGGAGCTCCGCGTCTCGGAGGACGGGGACGTCAACCTGCCTCTGGTGGGCAACGTGCACATCGCCGGGCTGACCGAGGCCGAGGCCACCCAGCGGATCAAGGAGGTGCTGGAGGAGAAGGTGTTGCAGCGCGCCTCGGTGTCGGTGCAGGTGCAGGAGTACCGCTCGAAGCCGATCTCGGTGCTCGGCGCCGTCCGCCAGCCGGGGAACCTGGCCTTCGCGGGCCGCTGGACCCTCCTCGAGGCGCTGACCGCCGCGGGCGGCCTCGCCAGTGAGCACGGCACGGTCATCCACGTGCTGCGGCGCTCCGAGAACGGCCTGTCCGACCAGGTGGCCATCCGGGCGGAGGACCTCATGGCGCGCGCCGACCCGCGGGTCAACATCCCGATCTTTCCAGGGGACCTGATCAACGTGCCGAGCACGATCGAGCTCACGGTCTACCTCCTGGGCGAGGTCGAGAGGCCGGGGCCGGTGACGGTCAAGAGCTCGGACCGCATCACCCTGCTGATGGTCATCTCCCAGGCCGGCGGCATGAGCGACCGCGCCGCGAGCAAGATCAGGATCAAACGGACCGGCGCCGACGGCAAGATGACCGAGATCACGGCCGACTACAAACGAATTCTCGCCGGCAAGGACTCGGACGTCGAGCTCCAGTCGGGCGACGTCGTGGTCGTCAAGGAGTCTTTCTTTTGAGCGCACCCAAGGCGCAGCCCCTCTTCCCTGAAGAGCCGGACCTCCCGCCCCAGCACGAGGCCGAGCTCAACATCGCCGAATATCTCGGCATGGTCCGCCGCCACTGGAAGCTGGTGGCGCTGGCCGTGGTCATCGCGCTGATCGCCGCCGGCGTGCACTACGCGATCACGCCCAAGCAGTACCTGGCTTCGTCGACCATCCAGATCGAGCGGCGCAACCTGTCGCCGGTCGGCAGCACCGAGACCCCGTGGTTCGAGAACTTCTGGAACCTGGAGTTCTACCCCACCCAGTACGAGCTCCTGCAGAGCCGCGGCCTAGCCGAGAAGGTGGTCCACAGCCTGGACCTGATGAACGATCCGTCGTTCAATCCCGGAGCTTCCGCGCCCAAGGAGCGCGCCGGCGCCACCACCGCCGAAGAGGACGAGGCCACCCTCGGCCAGCTCGCCCTGCAGCTCAAGGGCGGGCTCGACGTCGAGCCGGTGCGCGGCACGCAGCTCGTGCGGCTGTCGTTCAGCTCGTCCTCCCCCGAGTTCGCGGCCAGGGCGGCGAACGCCTTCGCCGAATCGTTCATCGACATGGGGGTCGAGGACCGCTACGCCACGGCCGGCAAGGCCTCGACGTTCCTCGGCTCGCAGATCGAGACGCTCAAGCAGGAGATCACGGACAAGGAGGCGCAGCTCCAGGCGTTCAGCCGCACCAGCGACATCGTGACCCTCAATCCGAAATCGAACGTCACCCTGCAGCGCCTCGAGAACCTGAACTCCGCCCTGATGGAATCCAAGAAGGCGCGCATCGAGAGGGAATCCCACTATCACGAGGTGATGACCGCGCCGCCGGAGGCGGTGGCCGACAGCCTGTCTCCCGGCGTGATCGGCGGCCTGCGCACCCAGCAGATGCAGGCGGAGCAGGACTACGCGACCAAGCTCAAGACCTTCAAGCCGGACTGGCCCGACATGGTCTCGCTCAAGACGCAGATCGAGCAGGGGCGGGTGCACATCGACAGCGTCGTCCGCGAGATGGTCCAGAAGGCGCGCAGCGACGCCTGGGCGAGCTACCAGACGACGCTGCGCCAGGAGCAGTCGCTGGGCCAGGAGCTGGAAGCGATCAAGAAGCAGGCGATCGACCAGAACTCGTCCGCCGTGCAGTTCACCAACCTCAAGGTCGAGATCGAGACCCGCCGCGAGCTGCTCGACCAGCTGATGCGCCAGCAGTCCGAGACCGAGGTGGCGGTGCGCCTGCAGGACACGCGCGAGTCGAACGTGCGGATCATCGACCAGGCCCTGGTGCCGGGAGGGCCGTTCCGGCCGTCGTTGCGCAAGGACATGACCTACGGCCTGCTGATCGGCCTGCTGATCGGCATCGGCACCGTTCTCCTGATCGAGTTCCTCGACCGCACGGTCAAGACGCCGGAGGAGGTAGAGCGCCGGTTCGGCCTCGCCACGCTCGCGGTCATCCAGGACATCGCCGACGTCGGCAAGACCTATGGCTATTCGGCAGCCTACGGCTATGGCTATGGCGATCCGCCGACCGCCGAGCGGCCGCGGGGGCGCGCGGGCAGGGGGAAGGGAGCGTCCGGCGGCTGGCTGGAGAGGAAGAAGGGGACGCCGCCGGGCGGAGGAGCGGCGCAGATCGAGCTGGTGCCCCACGAACGGCCGCGCACGCTGATCTCCGAGTCCTACCGGTCGCTGCGCACGGCGCTCCTCCTGTCGAGCGCGCGCGAGATCAAGCTGGTGGCGGTGACCTCGGCCATGGCCGGCGAGGGCAAGACGGCCACGGCGTCCAACCTGGGGGTGGTGCTGGCCCAGCTCGGCCGGCCGGTGCTGATCATGGACTGCGATCTGCGCAAGCCGCGCCTGCATCAGGTGTTCAAGGTCTCCAACCGGGTCGGGCTGGTCAACCAGCTCACCGGCACGGCGGACCTCGACACGGTCATCGTCCCGACCGAGGTGCCGAACCTGTGGGTCCTCCCCTCCGGCCCGATGCCGCCCAATCCGTCGGAGCTGCTCGCCTCGGAGCGCCTGCGCGAGCTGTTGCGCACCCTGCGCGGCCGGTTCGACTACGTGATCGTCGACACGCCGCCCGCCCTGGCGGTCACCGACGCCACCCTGGTCGGCTCTCTCGCCGACGGCGTGGTGCTGACGCTGCGCAGTCAAAAGGTGACCCGCGAGGAGGTGCGGCTGGTCCGCGACCGCCTGCGCCAGGCCGACATCAAGATCCTCGGCGCCGTGCTCAACCGCTACCGTGCCCTCCAGGCCGGAGTGGCCCGCGGCTACCACTATTGCGAGTCCTATGGCTATGGCGCCGACGAGAGCGGATCGAAGGCCGGATCCGCCGCCTGATGATCGACCTGCACTGCCACATTCTGCCGGGCGTCGACGACGGCGCCCCGACGCTGGAAGACGCCCTGGCGATCTGCCGTCTGGCCGCCGCCGACGGCTGCGAGGCCATGGTGGCGACCCCGCACCAGCGGCGCGAGCCGTGGTGGAACGACGACGTGACGCGGCTGCGGCAGCTCGCGAGGCAGCTCCAGGAAGAGGCGCGGAAGGCAGTGGGCAACGGATTCCGTGTGCTCCTGGGCGGCGAGGTCCACGTCGACCGCGAGATCCTCTCCGAGGTGGAGAGGCTGCCCGGCGGGACGATCCTGCCGCTCGCCGGGTCGAGCTATCTGCTGATCGAGCTCGACCGCTGGGGAGGGGTGGACGAGGCCGCCCACCTGGTCCACGAGATCACCGTGGCGGGCTGGCGGCCGATCCTCGCCCATCCCGAGCTCATCCCCTGGGTGGATCTGGACCTGCTGGCCCACCTGGTGTCGCTCGGCGCCACGGCCCAGGTGACGGCGATGAGCGTCACCGGCGACTTCGGGCGCCGGCCGATGCAGGACTCCCACCGGATGATCGAGGCTGGGCTGGTCCATTTCCTGGCCAGCGACGCCCACGACGTCCGCCGCCGCCCTCCCGGCCTGCGCCGGGCCTGCCTGCTGATCGCCGGCCGCTGGGGGGACGACCTGGCGCAGCGGCTGGCGATCGACAACCCGCGGGCCGTCGTCGAGGACAGGCCGCTGCCGCCCCTCCACAAGGATGACGAGACATGAGATTGATCCGATCTCCTCTCCGCCGGCGCAATCTGTGGCTCGTGGCCGCGATCCTCGTGCTGGTGGCGCCTCCCCTCTTCGCCGCCGATCTCTTCTACCTGGACCTGATGCGCGACGGGACGCATGCCTTCGACCGCGGCGACTATGCCACGGCGGCGCGCTATCTCCGCCTCGCCTGCTTCGGGATGCTCGACGAGCCGAAGACGCTCGGCGAGTGCCTGGCGCGGCTGGCGCTCGCCCAGGACAAGGCAGGAGACGTGGCGGGCTTCCGCGAGACCTTCGGCCGCCTGGTCGAGGTCGAGGAGCGGTTCCAGGGGTATTCGCAGTCGAGCTTGCCGCCGGAGGTCCGTGCCGTCCTGGAGCAACGGATGGCCTCCCTGATCCCGGCCGCGACCCTGGCCGCCTCGCCGCAGGCGCTGCGCGGCACCGCCGGACGCAAGCCCGACACCCAGGCCACCAAGCCCCAGGCCGCCAAACCGCAGCCCATCGAACGCTCCACCGCCCCGGCGGCGGCGCAACCCCCGGCTCCTGCTCCCCCCCCGGAGACGGCCGCCGCCCCGCCGCCGGCGCCGCAGCCCGCGGCTCCGGCCGCCTCCCCTCAGCCCCCCACCGACGCCGAGCGGAAGAAGCAGGAGAAAGCGCGCAAGCTCCTCGGCGAGAGCGGCAGCGTGCGCCAGCTGCGGGAGGCGTTCCAGATGGCCCGCGAGGTGGCCGACGCGCATCCGGACTCGCGGGAGGCGCAGCAGCTCGCGGGCGAGGCCGCCTACCGCGTCTCACGCTGGAAAGAAGCCGCCGACTACCTCGGGCGTGGCGGCGGTCCGGGGGACGATCAGCCCGAGCTCCTGTTCTATCTCGCCGTCGCCCTCTATGAGTCGGGCGACGCCCAGACCGCGGCGGCTCCCCTGCGCCGCGCTCTCCCCAACCTGCAGCGGTCTCCCTACGTCGACGGCTACTCCAAAAAGATTCTTGGCCAGTAGCCCGGTTTTCCTGTAAAATCTACTTGTTCAGGAGGACTGCCATGCGACCGACGATGCGCCGGATCACGAATTCTCGCGGCCTGCTCGCCGCTTTCATCCTGCTGGCGGGCGCCGCCAGCGCGA